>Ga0134102_1001338_pt1 | contig 22004 bp, 20 predicted proteins | sample 13_3_2metaG_FD_94447 | JGI IMG/M metagenome (GOLD analysis project Ga0134102, IMG submission 94447) | Switchgrass degrading microbial communities from high solid loading bioreactors in New Hampshire, USA - 13_49_3.3_201_A3 metaG | ecosystem: Engineered > Bioreactor > Semi-continuous > Anaerobic...
AATTAGGATAATTTTATTGGAAAATTTTAAGGAAAATATTGGTGGATTTTAGGGGTGAGCTAAATTAGCTTGCTCCTGAAATAGAGACCTCGAAAGCAATACGAGTTTTCGAGAGCATTATGATATAAAGAAGGAGGAAGACGGCTTAAAAGTTTTGAGTGGCCCTTTAGTAGGTTTTGAGCAATATTTGGGTAAGTTTAACCATCGAAAAAAAAGAATTAAGTTACATATAAAGTTTTTACATAAACAATGGTCAGTCGATGTAGGAGCTAATTTAATCGAATGATAAGTAATAGAAAAAAGTAGAAAAAGAATAAAAATGGGAAATAAAAATAGGTAATAAAATAACTATGATATTATATTTTATTATATTTTCTGTAGATATTACATTTTATTATATTTTCTGCATTTTCCCGGAAAAGGTCATTGACATAAAAAAGAAATTATTATAAACTTTTTTAGCAGGTTCATTTTTTGAACTATTAGTTTATAGTAAGCATTAAGGTTTGGTTCTTTGAGTTGATGGATAAACAGCGTCCGCACACTCGTGATTTTAATCACATGAGTAAGGACGCTATAAGTAGGGTAGGAACTATCCGAATTTACGCCTGGGGAGATAGTAGGTTACGAGGTCAATGAAGCAGGAATCCTGCGACTTTAGTCGTGGGAGGTTCAATGTTTGTAAAAGATGCTTTTGTTTATAAAGAAAGAAGGAAAGGTGATTGAGACTTTTTGAAAGCCTACTGTGTGTTTTGCAAAACAGGTTCAGAGAATGTTATTGCAAAGCATATAAACGCAATAGATAATACGATAGAAGCCATAGTACCTGTTCGTGTTTTGCAAGAAAAATGCAATGGTAAATGGGTAGAACGAGAGCGTTTGTTGATTCCGGGATATGTATTTATTTATACAAAGAATGAAGTGTCATTTGATGCTGTTAAAACTCTAACAGGTGTTTATAAAGTCCTGGAGTATCAAACAGGGCAAAGAGAACTTATAGGTTCCGACTATGAATATGCTGCCTGGATATACAGGCATAATGGACGAATTGAACCGTCAAAGGCACTATTTGAAGGTAGTATCGTAAAGGTTATTGATGGTCCACTTATTGATGGTATTGGGAAAATAATTAAGCTGGATCGTCATAAACGTCGTGCCTGGGTGGAGTTTAATTTTGATGGAAAGATACAGAAAGTTTCGCTTAGCGTAATAGATATATGCTCCGTATCGAATTAATTAACAAGGAAACGGAGTATGAGACTTGCTATAAAGTTACAAAAAGATATAATGGAGAATAAGTGACCGTGCTCGTTACAACGTCATATTAACATTGATCATCGACTCGTGCGTGTCAAATGTTGTATGACTGCATAGTAGTGTTTAAGTAGTGTAGAAAGGAGATTTTACACGAAAGGGCGAAGCTATGCCTGTGATGAGGGAAAAGTTTCGTTTTTTTTGATTTTTGCAGTATGAATGATTGAGTGGTAATGGCAAAGGGAGTATGTAGTAAGAATAAAATGGTAAGTGTTGATTTTAGTAGGTTTCAGATAAATGGTGGAGGTTGAATTATTTCGTTGTGTGAGTAGAAATAGATAAAAGTTTTTTAATTAGTGAATAAACATACTCTTGAATCGTGGTGCGAGTATGCAGTGCAGATTTAGAAGTTAAATTTATATAATTCAGAATCTATAAGGCGACGAGAAAATTTAAGGTTGAAATTATAGAAATTATAAATGTATAAATACAGTTAAATATACAATTTGAATTATAGAATGATTGAATGGTGTTTAAGAAGACAAGTATGTAGAATAAATGAATTTCTGGCACATGTTCTAGAATGTAGAAATCGATGCCCATGAGGGCAGAAAACCTTAAAACACAGTTGTATCAATGGTTTTAACGTTCTTGAACTTGAAAAAATATACAGTTTTTTATCATAAAAACATCCTTCAAACCATTGAAAATACTGGGTTTGAAGGGTATTTGTAGCAATTTTGTAGCAGTGGGAGTATCGGGGGTTGAAATAATTATGTATAGGAATTATGTGAAAAGAATATTGGATTTTGTTTTTGCAATAATCTTGCTAATAATTGCATCACCCATTATGTTTTTAGCAGCAATAGCTATCAAATTAGAAGATCCAAAAGGGCCTGTGTTGTTTAAGCAAAAACGCCCGGGTAAAAATACTAAAATATTTACTGTCTACAAATTCAGAACCATGAGAGTTGAAACAGAAATTGACGGAAGACGGCTTACCGATATGGAAAGAATGACAAAGGTCGGTTCTTTCTTAAGGAAAACAAGCATAGATGAACTTCCACAGCTTTTCAATATAATCCGCGGAGAGATAAGTTTTATAGGGCCAAGGCCGCTTCTGGTTGAGTATCTGGAATATTACAGCCAGGAACAAATGAGAAGGCACGAAGTAACTCCAGGCATTTCAGGCTGGGCTCAGGTAAACGGCCGCAACGCAATTACCTGGGAAGAAAAATTTAAGCATGATGTGTGGTATGTGGATAATATGTCATTTTTATTAGATGTTAAAATAGCAATAATGACGGTTATAAACGTTTTGAGAAGTAAAGGCGTAAATAATTCTTTAGATAATACAATGCCTTTATTTACTGGGATTACAGAAAAAGCTAAACTTTGAGGGAAATGAAATGTCAGGTTTACTTATCTTGGGTACAGGTGGACATGGAAAAGTTGTTGCAGATACTGCGTTAATAACTGAAAAATGGGACAATATAGCATTTTTAGATGATAGAAAAGAGCTAAATGAAGTAATGGGAATTCCGGTGATAGGAGAACTCAGTGATTTTGAATCATTTAAAATTAGTTATAAATATGCTTTTGTAGCTATTGGAAATAATACAGTAAGATTAAAATGGGTAGAACAACTAATAGAAGCAGGATTTATCATACCCACTATTATTCATCCTTTTAGTTTTGTTAGTAAAATGAGCAATATAGGCGAAGGTACGATTATTATGGCAGGGGCGGTAATTAACGCAAATACGAGTATCGGAAAGGGATGTATAATAAATACTTCATCAAGTATAGATCATGATTGTGTTTTAGAAGATGGTGTCCATGTATCTCCAGGTGTGCATATTGGAGGTACTGTAAACATAGGAAAATGTACATGGATTTGTATTGGCTCAAGTATAGCAAATAATATTACAATTGGAAATAATGTAATTGTTGCTGCTGGGGCGTCAGTCGTAAAGAATATACCTGATAATGTTATGGTCGCAGGAGTTCCAGCAGTTATCAAAAAATTATTAGGAGCGATTTAAATGATGAAAAAAATTATTCCTCTCTCGGTTCCCAACCTTTCCTTAGATATTCTAGAAAATGTCAAAGAAACCATAGAAACAGGCTGGGTGTCTACCGGAGGAAGATTTATAAAAGAATTCGAAGAAAAAGTAGCAAAATATGTAGGAGTCGAAAAAGCAGTATCATGTCAGAGCGGTACGGCAGGGCTGCATCTTGCTCTAAGGGTTCTTGGAATTGGACCGGGTGATGAAGTCATAGTACCTACAGTTACATTTATAGCAGCAGTAAACCCTGTAAAATATATGGGCGCAGAACCTGTATTCATGGACTGTGACGATACACTCAACATGGACATGGACAAGCTTGAAGAGTTTCTGAAAAATGAGAGTTATTTCACTGAGGGGAAAGTTATAAATAGGAAAACCAATAGAGTAATAAAAGCAGTAATTGTTGTGCATGTATTTGGCAACCCGGCAAATATAGAAAAACTTATGGAGATAAAAGAAAAGTACAACTTAAAAGTAGTAGAAGATGCAACAGAAGCCCTTGGTTCATATTACCTTGAAGGCAAATATGCAGGAAAACATTGTGGTACTATAGGGGATATAGGTGTATATTCTTTTAATGCCAATAAAATCATTACGACCGGCGGGGGCGGGATGGTGGTATCCCACAATAAGGAACTGCTGGATAAAGTAGAATTCTTATCGACCCAGGCAAAAACAGATTCTCTGTATTTCATCCATGATGAAATAGGATACAACTACCGTATGACAAATATACAAGCAGCCTTTGGGGTAGATCAAATAGACAGGTTAGAAGGATTTATAGAAACAAAGATGAGAAACTATAACTTATATAAAGAAGCTATAGAAAAAATAGAAGGACTTACTTTACTGCCTTTCAGATCAGATACAAGAGCAAACCATTGGTTTTATTCGGTTATAGTTGATAAAGAAAAGTATGGAATAGATAGAGATGAGCTGATGAATAGGCTGAATAGCAGTAATATTCAAACAAGGCCGTTATGGAGATTGGTACATAAACAAAAACCATATTTAGAGAATGATGCCTATAGGATAGAGAAAGCTTATTATTATGAAAAGAATTTGATTAATGTGCCTTGCAGTAGTAATTTGACAGAGGAAGAGATTGAGATAGTGATTGAAAATTTAGAGAGGAAAAATATTAAAAAATGAAAATATTATATATTACTACAATATCAAATACCGTCAATTTCTTTCTACCCCATATAAATATGTTGTTAGATCAAGGTCATACTGTAGATATAGCTTGTAATTTTGTTCGTCCTATTGATTCAAAGCTAATAGAACGAGGTTGTAGGGTATTCAACATAAATTTTCAACGTTCACCATTTAAAAGAGAAAATTATACCGCATATAAAAAATTAAAAAAACTTATACAAGATGAGAAGTATGAGTTAGTTCATACACACACACCTGTTGCTTCAGCTATTACAAGGCTAGTATGTAGAAAAATGAAAAATATAAAAGTAGTTTATACAGCTCATGGATTTCATTTTTTTAAAGGAGCACCAATTAAAAATTGGCTAATATACTATCTAGTAGAAAAATGGTTATCTAGATATACTGATATACTGATTACAATAAATAGAGAAGATTATGTAAGGGCTAAGAACTCATTTAAAGCAGGGAGAGTCGAATATATTCCCGGAGTTGGACTTGATACTAAGAAGTTTAGCGAGGTCATTGTTGATAAATTAGCAAAACGTAGAGAAATTGGGGTGCCAGAAGATGCTTTTGTTATTCTTTCGGTAGGTGAGATTAATAAGAATAAAAACCATGAAACAGTAATTAAAGCAGTAGCAAAGCTTAATAACCCAAATGTACATTATATAATTTGCGGTCAAGGTCCATTAGAAAATTATTTAAGAGGAATAGCGAAAGGTTTGGGATTGGAAAAACAAGTTCACTTATTAGGTTATAGAACAGATATAGCAGAGATTTGTAAAGCTTCAGATATATTTGCTTTTCCTTCGAAACGTGAGGGACTTGGTTTAGCTGCTTTAGAGGCAATGGCTTCGGGACTACCTATAGTTACGTCGAATGTACATGGCATTGTAGATTATTCAATTAATGGAGAAACCGGTTATACATGTGCGCCTACAGATGTGGACGGATTTGCTAAAGCAATAGAAATATTATTAAATGATGAAGAATTAAGAATTATTATGGGTAAGCACAACTCTGAGGTTGTTAAGTTGTTTGATATAGATAAAGTCAAGAATAAATTAAGAAAAATTTACGAGGAAGAGATGTTAAATGTATAAAAAAAAGGTAAGTATTATAGTTCCAATCTATAATTGTGAAAATTTATTGGCTCGCTGTATTAAAAGTATATTAAGTCAATCTTATGTAAATTTTGAACTAATACTAGTTGACGATGGTTCAACTGATAATAGTAATACTATTTGTAGAGAATTCGAGGCAATTGATGATCGTGTAATAGTATTTTTACAAAAAAATTCTGGAGCTTCTGCTGCGAGAAATGTTGGAATTATAAATTCATTGGGCGAATATATAATGTTTGTAGACGCAGATGATTATATTGAAAATGATATGCTTCAAAAATTAGTCAATAAAGCTGAGAGTGAAAATGCTGACTTTGTAATGTGTGGAATGACAATTGATACTTATAATAAAAAAGGTGATTTAATATCTTCTATAGAATGCAACCTAACACCCAGAGTCATATTAGGTAACATGAATATACCTAAAAATATTGTTGATTTAGTAGAAAATGAAAAAATAAACGGTCCTTATTGCAAACTTATAAAGGGGGACCTTATTAGAAAAAATAATATTAAAATGCCCAATCATATATGTTTACAAGAAGATTTATATTTTAATCTAAAAATACTTGAACATGTACAAAAAATGATTGTAATAGAAGGATGTTATTATCATTATACTAAAGGATTAGGTAAAAGTGTAACTTCTAGATACTATCCAGATAAATATGAAATGATAAATGAAGTTCATGATTTACTCTTAACATATTATTATGAAAGGTGCAATGACCCAAGTATAATAAATCGAATTAAATATATATATATTAAAAATACTTTTGCATCATTTATAAATTTGTTTCATAAGGATTGCAATCTCACAAAGGATGAGAAACTTAATTATATTAAAAGAATAATTAATTCTAAAAAATATAATGAGATGATTTCGAGTGCCTATAAACCAGGGTTAAAATATAAGATACTATTATTATTATTGAGGACTAAGAACAAAATGCTAATTTATTTTTCAAGTAAATGTTTTTATATAATGAAGTATTCACTTGGTTTTAGATACTAACATTAAAACAACAAGTCTTCATTTATATCTTTTTTAATAAATATACAATGTATGGTTTGGTGAGAATTCAAGTGAGAATACTAATTATTACAGATGAAGTTTGGAATGATAAAATTCATGGGAATAATATATTAACAAATTGGTTTGAAGGATTTAATGCAGAATTTGCAAATATCTATTGTAGCCCAGGCCAGCCGCTAAATAACTGTTGTAAAGTTTACTTTCAAGTAACTGATAAGATGATGCTTAAAAGCTTTTTTGGCGGTAAAAGAGCAGGGATAGAACTATTGATGGATAATCTTCAAGGAAATAACCATGTTATTGATGTAGAGCAAGAAGACAAGAGATTGTATACTTTTCTTAAATCAATAACAACAGAGAGCATGAGGGCTTTGAGGGAATTTCTCTGGTTTTATGGTAAGTATGATGAAGATAAATTAAAGCAATTCATAGAAAAATTTAATCCAGATATTATATTCAGCCCAAGAAAAGCATCATTAAAAATCTTAAGGCTTGAAAGAATTATAAAAAAGATTGCAAATAAGCCAATGGTAGTGTTTACAGGTGATGACGAATATTCACTTCATCAATTAAGGTTTTCGCCTGTATATTGGATATTACGGCTTAAGGTGAGAAAAGAACTGAAAAAAAATATGAGTTTATATAGTTTATATTATACTCATTCAAAAGAGCAAGGTGAGATATACAATAAAAAATTCAATATTAAAACTAAGACATTATTCAAATGCTCAAATTTTTCTAAAATTATAGAAAACAAAACCGTTAATAAACCAATTAAATTAGTTTATGCTGGTAAGTTATATTGTAATAGATGGAAGAGTCTTGCTGAAATTGCTAAAGCATTAAAGAAAATAAATCAATATGAGACCAAAATGATATTAGAAATTTATACTAAAGATAAATTAAGTAAGAAACAAAAAAGATTATTAGATGACAGGAAAAATTCATTTGTAAAAGGACCTGTTTCTGCAGATGATTTAGTAGATATTTATAAAAACTCAGATATAGCATTACATGTAGAGTCATTGGATATAAAAAATAGGTTATTAACTAAGTTTTCATTTTCAACAAAAATAATAGATTGTTTAGCTAGTGGCTGTGCAGTGATGGCTATTTGTTGGGATCAGCATACAGGATACTTATATCTAAAGGAAAAGGATGCAGCATTATGTATCAATAACTACCATGAAATAAGTAAAACATTACAAAGAATATGTGATAATCCAGATTTAATTAACGAGTACTCAATGAAAGCTGTAAAGTGTGGTTTGCTTAATCATAAGAAGGATGTAGTGCAACAAAATATCTATAATGATTTTACTGAAATAATAAATAGTTTTAACTATAATTAATAATTCTGTTATATTTTAGAAATAAATATCTAAAAATATAAACAATCTGAAGTTTTGTTTATGAAAAAGAATTTACTGTTGCATGTGTGGAATTGTTAGCTTTAAAATAAATCAGCATAACATATAAAAAGGGTACACATTAATAAAGGTACTGTTGTCTTTTGAAAAAATATAATATTAATAATTGAGGAGAAAGGTATTGATTAATTCATCGCACATTTAATGAGAAACTAAAACAATGTTTAATGTATAGCCTTATTGAACCACTTATTTGTGTACTTGAAAGATTGTCCTTACAGCGGAATGAGGGTTAGTATGAAAGGCAGGGCACCATAGGTTATATACATTTAGAGCTATTATAGTAATAATATTACATTTAAAAGCCAAAAAATGGCAACAGAAAAATAGACGACAAGTAATACTGGTCGTGTAGTGGAAATTATTACATTTTTAGGATACTGCAACTTACGCCTGTTCTTTGACAACCTTATAACCGAGTGCTTCGAGCTTTTTAATCATAGATTTTTGAGATTTTTGTGATAACCTGTTAAGATACGGGTCATCACAAAGATTCTTAAAAGGCTCGTTTTTAGTTAACATGTGGTAGATAGCAATAAGCATTAAACGGCAAATAGCAATTATAGCTTTATTGGGGCCGCGCCTGTATTTCAAGGAATGATACTTAACTGAAAAGCGAGTATCCTTGTCCTTGACAGCTGCATGAGCACATTGACAAAGTATGGTTTTCAGATAGGTGTCGCCTTTGGTGATTTTGGTATTTTTCTTCTTACCGGCACTTTCATTGTTTCGTGGACTGACACCAGCCCAGGAACAAAGATGAAGGGCTGAATGGAAAACAGACATGTCAGTTCCGATTTCAGCAAGGATTGCCTGGGCAGAGGTGACATTAATACCAGGTATGGTATCCAATAGAGCGACAAGGTGCTCATAAGGTTTCACCTTTTGGGCAATTAGTTGCTCAACATTGTAAATACTCTCATTAATGTAGAAATAATGTTCAAGGGTAACCTTGGGTTTGGAAATATGATGTTCTGATAATTTGCCGTTTAAAGCCTCAATAAGTTCAGGTATCTTTTTGTGAAGATTTTTTTTAGTAATTTTAGCGAGTTTGTCTTCGTCAAGTTCCTCACCTGCTAATAGGGAAGATATGATGGCTTTACCCGATACACCGAACACATCGGAAGCAACATTTGAGAGCATGATATTGCAAACAGTAAGGGTATTATGAACCCGTTGTTTTTCAGATGTGCGCATATTAATAAGCTTTGCACGATACCGTGTTAATTCCCGAAGCTCACGGATGTGTCGGGGAGGAACGAAGCTTCCAGGAACAAGGCCAAGGCGGTGGAGTTTGGCAAGCCATCTTGAGTCATTTGGATCAGTCTTTTTCCCAGGTATGTTTTTGACATGCTTTGGGTTTGCCAGGGTAACTGTCACATAGTCTTCAAGGATATTGAAAACGGGAATCCAATATTTGCCTGTGCTTTCTATGGCAATCTGGTTACAATTATTGGAAAGTAACCATTCCCGCATCTCAATGAGACTGTTGGTCATAGTTGAAAATGTTCGGATGTCCTCGGTAAAGGTACCATCAGGTTGAGTAATTAGAATAGTTGCAGTAACAAAATTTTTGTGGACATCAGCTCCACAACAGATTGGATGGATAACTTTCAATAACATATACCTCCTAGTGTATTTGATTTAAGCAGTGCTAGATAACCTTATTAAAGAGTAGTTGAAGATTAGTATTCGTGCTCTATGGCAACAGTCATATGTACTCATAGGTTATCGCACACAAGTTAGTATGCGGGCTAAACCCGCATTGAGGTTTGCACCAATCACCTCCACGTGGTCTTAGCACTGCTTATACTAATATAATACAGGAATTTGGAAATTTAAAAAACTATGCTGATGTTGCGGCAAGAAGCAAGGCCACCTGCCTTTCATTCCCATATGTGCCGCCATCGGCGGAATGGAGTGAGTTAGTATGAAGATATTACAGGTAAATGTTGTTTATAAAGAAGGTAGTACAGGTAAACTAGTGTATGATTTACATAATCAACTAGTTGAAAATGGTCATGAATCAATTATTTGTTATGGTCGTGGAAAAAAGCAAAAGGAAAAAAATATATATAAAATTGCACCTGAATTTATCATGAAAATGCAATCATTACGCTCGAAAATAACAGGATTTGCTTATTCAGGGTGTATTGTTTCAACTAATAATTTAATAAAAATTATTAGAAAAGAAAAACCTGATATTGTTCATTTACATTGTTTAAATGGATATTTCGTTAATATTTATAAACTGATGAAATTTCTCAAATACAATAAAATCAATACCGTATTGACACTACATGCTGAATTTATGTATACTGGTGGATGTGGTTACTCTCTAGAATGTAAAAAATGGATATCAGGGTGTGGGAATTGTCCGCAAAAAGGCTCAGGTAGACCTTCATCAAAAATTTTTGATAGGAGTTCAAATGAATGGATGCTTATGGCTGATGCATTTGATGATTTTGATAGATTAGTGATAGCTCCTGTATCAGGGTGGCTTTGTGAAAGGGCTAAACAATCGCCTTTTTTGAGGGATAAAAAAATTATAGTTGTTACTAACGGAATAGATACAGAAAATATATTTAAACCTACTAGCTATTTAGAAATAAAGAAGAAACTTAAAATTGAAAATGAGAAGATAATTTTACATGTAACACCTAATTTTAAAAATCCAGCCAAAGGTGGAGCTTATGTTATTGATATAGCCAATAGTTTTAAAGATGATGCAGTTAAAGTAATAATAGTTGGATTTAATGGAGATTACACGAGTTTACCTAAAAATGTAATTCCTGTAGAATATACAAAAAATCAAATCGAACTTGCAAAATACTATTCAATGGCTGATCTGACTATAATAACGAGCAAGAATGAAACTTTTTCAATGGTTTGTGCAGAGTCTCTATCCTGTGGTACTCCCGTAGTTGGATTTCAAGCTGGTGCACCAGAAATAATATCTATTAAGAGATTTAGTGAATTTGTGCCCCAGGGTGATATAGATGCACTTAAGGATGTGGTAAGGAACTGGTTAAGTAAAAAACAAGAATATGGTACTGAGATTTCAAATGAAGCAAGGAAAATATATTCTAAAAAACAGATGTATAAGAAATATTCAGAGTTATACAATTGGTTTTTAGAAAGAGGAGAATAAATATGGTTTATATAATTTTTTTTATCATTGTTATATCTCCCTATTTATTTACAAAATTAAGAATAGTTAATAGTAGATATAATTATTTGTCTTCTGAGAGCAGTGTACCTAAGAGGTACTCTAATTATTATTTTGTCATAGTATCATTATATATGATTTTATTATTAGGCTTGCGACATGATTATGTGGGTACAGATACACAAAATTATAGATGGACGTATGATATATTTAGAAGTCTCACTTTTGAAACAGCATTAAAATATAATAGTGATTTTGGATTTACTTTTGTATTTCAAAAGCTTGCAAGTTTTGGATTTGATTTTCGTATTGTTTTATTTTTACAATCAATATTGTACATTAGTTCAGTAACAATTCTTATTAAAAATTATTCGAAAAATCCTGTAATGAGCTATTTTCTTTTTATGACGCTGGGTTATTTTATTTTTGCCACAACAATGAGACAGGCTATAGCATTGTCATTTACGTTATTAGCTTATAATTCAGTAAAAAAGAAAAGATTGTTAATATATTTATTATACGTATCAATAGCTGCAACATTTCATTTAAGTGCTTTAATATTTTTACCAGCTTATTGGCTGGACAAATTTAAATTTAATAAGTTTACTATCAGTATAATGTCTGCAATAATGGTAGTAACTATATGTTTTAATGAACAGATAGGGGCTTTTATTCTTACTTATAGTAAAAATGATTATTCAAAGACAAATACAGAAGGATATTTTTTTATACTATTTATTGCTTTAATGTTAATATTAGGTATAATTTATCGGAAAAATTTTATTATTAAAGATACAAACAATAAAATGATTTTTTTCATGATAGCAGCAACAATAATACTATTACCAATATCAAAACTAAATCCAGCATTGTTTAGACTTACAAAATATTATGATATATTTCTTATTTTATATGTCCCTAATTTAATTTCTAGTATTAATGATAAAGGAATGAAATTAACTTTAACTTATGGAATTATTATGATTGGTCTTTTTTATTTTTACTATAGCTTAGGTTCATACGGCATAAGGATGCACCCCTATGTATTTTTCTGGAATGAATATCCGTTAAGATTAATCCCGTAGTTTAGTATAATTAATATATGAATAAACGATAGAACCAAAATTATACTAGTATTACCAAAGTATGTAATAGGAGAGGTGATTTTAATGTTTAAAAATAGGACTTTATTAATTACTGGTGGTACTGGTTCATTTGGAAACGCAGCATTAAAACGATTTTTAAATACAGATATTGGTGAAATTCGTATCTTTTCACGGGATGAAAAAAAACAAGATGATATGAGAAAATTTTATAAGAATGATAAAATAAAGTTTTACATAGGTGATGTTAGAGATGTAGCCAGTATTAAAAATGCGATGCATAATGTTGACTTTGTATTTCATGCAGCAGCTTTAAAGCAAGTGCCTAGTTGTGAGTTTTTTCCTATGGAAGCAGTAAAGACAAATATAATTGGTACAGATAATGTACTTACTGCTGCAATAGAGTATGGAGTAAAAAAAGTTATATGTCTTTCAACAGATAAAGCGGCATATCCGATAAATGCTATGGGTATATCTAAAGCAATGATGGAAAAAGTAGTTGTAGCTAAATCAAGAACAGTGAACCCTGATAAAACCTTGATTTGCTGTACCAGGTATGGCAATGTTATGGCTTCAAGAGGCTCTGTAATACCACTGTTTGTTGAACAAATAAAAAGTGGACAACCTTTAACGGTTACAAATCCTAATATGACAAGGTTTTTAATGAGCCTTGATGAAGCAGTGGAACTTGTGGTATTTGCATTTCAGAATGCCCAAGCTGGTGATATTATGGTTCAGAAAGCTCCAGCATCTACAATAGGAGACTTAGCTCAAGCAATAAAAGAGTTATTTAATGCAGACAATGCAATAAAAATAATTGGAACACGTCATGGTGAAAAGCTATATGAAACATTGTTAACTAAAGAAGAATATCTCCACGCAGAAGATTTGGGAAAATATTTTAGGGTTCCAGCTGATAATAGAGATCTAAATTATGAAAAATATTTTGAAATAGGGGATGAAAAATTATCTATTGATAGAGAATATAACTCTCATAATACAGAGATATTGAATATTGAACAAATTAAAGAAAAATTGTTACAACTTGATTATATAAAGAAAGAATTAGAAATTTGGAATAATTTAAAGAAAACTGTTACTAAAAAGTAGCAGTGTAAAATAGAACATGAGGTGTAAAAAGTATGAAATTTTTAGTTCTTGGTGCAACAGGTATGGCAGGGCATGTAATTACAATATATTTATATGAACAAGATCATGATGTAACAGCTTTTTCTAAGAGCCCATTCCCTTATTGTAAAAATATTAATGGAGATGCAATGGATCGAGAGTTTATGATATCAATGCTTCAAAATGAAGAATATGATGTGGTAATTAATTGTATTGGTATTTTAAATCAAGCTTGTGACAAAGAACCGTCTAAAGCAGTATATCTAAATAGTTATTTGCCACATTTAATTTCAGATACACTTAAGGATAAAAAAACTAAGCTTATTCATATGAGTACTGATTGTGTTTTTTCAGGTAAGACAGGTCCTTATAATGAGCATAGTTTTCGTGATGGTGAAACTTTTTATGCCAGAACAAAGGCGTTGGGTGAAATAGATGACAATAAAAATCTTACATTTAGGAATTCAATTGTAGGACCTGATATGAAAGAAAATGGTATTGGATTATTTAACTGGTTTATGAAGCAAGATGGCACTATTAATGGTTATACTAAAGCGATATGGACAGGTGTTACGACTATAACGCTTGCAAAAGCTATGGAAAGGGCTGCGATGGAAAATCTTACAGGTATATATAATCTTGTGAATAATCAAGGTATAAGCAAATTTGACTTGCTTGATTTGTTTAATAAGCATGTGAGGGATGGAAAGATTAATATTTTACCAAGTGATACAGTGAAGTCGAATAAATCTCTTATTAATAATAGAAAAGATTTTTCATTTAATGTACCTAGTTATGAAGAAATGATAATAGAAATGAAAGAATGGATTTATAATCATAAAAAACTTTATCCGCATTATTTTAAATAAAGAGGAGTGGCAGTATTGAGAAAATTAAAATTAATGACAATTGTGGGTACACGTCCAGAAATTATTAAATTGTCAGAAACTATAAAAAAATGCGATAAATATTTTGAACATATATTAGTACATACTGGTCAGAATTATGACTATACACTGAATGAAGTATTTTTTGAGGAATTGGGACTTAGAGAACCAGATTATTACCTTGGAGTTGTAGGTGACAATCTTGGCCAGACTATAGGAAATATTATTGCTAAGTCTTATGAATTAATGACTAAAATAAAGCCAGATGCATTACTTGTACTTGGAGATACTAATTCATGCCTTAGCGTAATATCTGCAAAGAGATTAAAAATTCCAATATTCCACATGGAAGCAGGTAATAGATGTTTTGACGAGAATTTGCCAGAAGAAATTAATAGGAGAATTGTTGATCATACAAGTGATGTTAATTTATGTTATACAGAGCATGCAAGACGATATTTAAATTTTGAAGGTATACCAAAAGAAAGAACATATGTTGTGGGTTCTCCAATGGCGGAAGTTCTTACAGCAAATATTGAAAAGATAAAAAATAGTAAAGTTCTTGAAACTTTAAGCTTGGAAAAAGGGAAGTACATACTTCTTTCAGCTCACCGTGAGGAAAATATTGATAATGAAGATAACTTTTTATCATTAATGAATGCAGTTAATGCAATGGCTGAATATTACAATATACCTGTTATATATAGTACTCATCCAAGGAGTAAAAAATTCATAGAACAGCGTGGGTTTAAATTTCATCCAAGTGTAAGAAGTTTAAAACCATTTGGCTTTTCAGATTATATTAACCTACAACTTAATGCTTTTTGTGTAGTATCAGACAGTGGTACATTGGCTGAGGAGGCCTCATATTTTAAATTTCCAGCAGTATCAATAAGAACAAGTACAGAAAGACCAGAGGCTATAGATAAAGGTAATATTATAATTGGTAATATAACAAAAGAACAGGTATTACAAGCTGTTGATTTAGCAGTAGAAATGAATAAAAACAATGATTTAGGTGTCGATGTACCTAATTATGTAGATGAAAATGTTAGCACCAAAATTGTTAAAATCATACAAAGTTTTACTGAAATTGTAAACAGAATGGTGTGGAGGAAGTAATGAAGATAGGTACTATTACTTTTCATTGGGCTACGAATTATGGAGCGGTGTTACAGGCATATGCTTTACAAAAATATTTGAATCAAATTGGATATGATACTGAAATTATTAATTATATACCATTACGTGTAAAATTAATTCAAAACATTATGTGGATTAAAAATTTAAAAATATCTGAATTTGTAAAAGAAAAAAAAATAAAAAAATTTAGAAAAGAATATTTACAGCTTTCAAAGACTTCTTATTATACTAATAATAGCTTAATAAAGAAATGTAATGATTACGATGTTTATATTTGTGGAAGTGATCAAATATGGAATGAATCATTTGTTTTATCTGCTGAAAAGAAACCAACTTTGAGCTATTATCTTAATTTTGTAAAAGAAGGGAAGAAAAGAATATCCTATGCTAGTAGTTTTGGTACTGATAGACTATCTATCGAAGTATTAAATCTAGTTAAACCGGAATTAGAAAAATTTAATGCTATAAGTGTAAGAGAAAATAGTGGTAAGAAAATAATTGAAGATATGGATTTAGAAGCAACTGTAGTAGTAGACCCTACTTTACTATTAGAAAAGGATTTATATGAAGAACTTATTAGGGATAAAAAGATAAAAAAAGAATATCAATTATTTTCATATATATTACATAGTAATCAAATAACAGCGAAAAAAATTAATGATTATGTGTTTAAAAAATATTTCAATGAAAAAATAGACAAAAGATATAATCAAGAACCAATTAGTGTATTTGAGTGGTTATTTAATATAAAAAATTCACGATTTGTATTAACAAATTCATTTCATGGTGCAGTTTTTGCTATAATTTTTCATAAGCCTTTTATAGTTATTTCTGTTGAGGGGTCAAAAATGAATGATCGAATTATAACGTTACTAGATTCAGTAGGTTTAGAAAATAGGATTATAGAAACTTTTAACGAAGATAAGATAGATAATTTGATGAAAGATTATATTGATTGGAAACAAGTGGATTATAGAGTACAGCAATTAAGAAAAAGTTCTATAGATTTTATAAAAAAGGTTATCCCATAAGTTCCCAATACGTTATTTAAGAGGTTAATCCGGTTTCCAAGTTTAAGTTGGAATCTATGAAGGAGGGAAATATTAAAGATACCTATAACATTTTTTAATATTGATTTTTCTCATGTTTAATCTATTTTAAGAACGTAAAAAAGCTCTAGATTATTTAAAAAGGCTTTGTTTTTAAAAGGAGAGAATTAATATAATTATGAATGTTAATCAATTAAAAGCAGGAGCAGTTTTAACGTACATTTATTTGGGGCTTGAGTTTATTGTATCGTTAATATATGTTCCAATTATGCTCCGCCTTTTAGGGCAAAGTGAATATGGCCTTTATAACTCAGCAGCATCTGTTGTAAGTTATTTGAGCCTTCTTAATTTTGGATTTGGAAGTGCTTATATACGCTATTATTCCAGATATAAAGTTAACAATGATAATAAAAATATTGCAAAGCTTAATGGAATGTTTCTTATTATATTTTCAATAATTGGACTTATTGCAGTATTAGCTGGAATGATTCTTGTATTTAATACAGATACAGTTTTCGGATCAAAGTTTACAGTTCAAGAGCTTTCAATAGCCAAAATTCTTATGGCAATAATGGTAATAAATATAGCGATTTCATTTCCTAATACTGTATTTAATTCTTATATTACAGCAAATGAGCAATTTATTTTTCAGAAGGTTTTGCAGTTGATTAAAGTGGTAGCAAATCCATTCTTAACTTTACTAATATTATTGTTAGGCTATGGTTCAATTGGAATGACTGCTATTACTACTATGCTTAATTTATCAATAGAAATCGCTAATATAATATTTTGTTTTAAAAAACTGGGCATTGAATTTTCTTTTAAACAGTTTGATTTATCCCTATTTAGGGAAATGACAGTATTTTCTTCTTTTATTTTTATGAACATGGTTATTGATCAAATAAATTGGAATGTAGATAAGTTTATATTAGGAAGATTTTTTGGTACTATATCTGTTGCTTTATATGGTTTAGCAGCACAACTAAACACTTATTATATATCTCTATCTACTGCTATTTCAAATGTATTTGTACCGAGAGTCAATAAGATAGTAGCTGCTTCAAATAATAATCATGAACTTACTTTATTATTAACAAGAGTGGGTAGAATACAGTTTATATTACTTTCACTTGTTGCAACAGGATTGGTATTTTTTGGGCGTCCCTTTATTAATATGTGGGCAGGCCCGAATTATGACGATTCATATATGATAGCCTTAATATTGATATTACCAGTTACTATTCCTTTGATACAAAATGTTGGTATAGAAATACAAAAAGCTAAAAATATGCATCAATTCCGTTCGTGGCTTTATTTTTTTATAGCCATTGCAAATGTAGCTATTTCAATACCTTTAGCGAAAAAATATGGAGGGATAGGAGCAGCTATAGGGACGGCATTGTCTTTAATTATTGGGAATATTTTTATTATGAACTGGTATTATCACAGGAAAGTTGGTCTTGATATGAAATATTTTTGGAAACAGATAATAAGTTTTATACCTTCATTTATACCACCTTTAATAATTGGAATTCTAATTAACTTATGTATAGATTTATATAAAATTAAAATGTTTTTATTAGGTGGATTTATATATGTAATAGTATATATAGTTTCGATGTGGTTTTTGGGAATGAATCAATATGAGAAAGACTTAATAGGTAAACCAATAAATAAGCTTTTTAAAAGTCTAAAAATAAGTAGTTGTAAAGTGAAATTAGATAGTTAAACAGTATTTTGAAAAGGTGAAACTGATGATCGATAGTAAAATTAAAGAAAAGAAGGATTGTACTGGATGTTATGCTTGTGAAAATATATGCCCCAAAAACTGCATTTCAATGGTAAGTGATGTAGAAGGTTTTTGGTATCCAAAAGTTGATTATGAAAACTGTATTAAATGCGGTAAATGTGTTAATGTTTGCCCGATCATAAATCATGGAACTGTTAAAAATTACCCTGACGCATATGCTTGTATAAATAAAAATGAAGATATTCGATTAAAAAGTTCATCAGGTGGGATATTTACATTAACTGCGGGAAAAATTATTGAAGATAGAGGAGTAGTTTTCGGAGCAGGTTTTAATGAAAAATTTGAAGTAGTTCATAGTTTTGTAGAAACTAAGGAAGAACTTGAAAAATTCTGCGGTTCTAAATATGTTCAAAGTAAAATAGGAGAAACATATAAACACGCTAAAGATATATTGGAATCAGGAAGAAAAGTCCTTTTTTCAGGAACACCTTGCCAAATTGCGGGTTTAAAAGCTTTTTTAAGGAAATCTTATGAAAATTTATTTTGTGTTGATATAATATGCCATGGGGTACCATCACCTAAAGTTTGGCAAAAATATGTTTCTTACCAAGAAAAGAATAATGGTTCAATAGTACAGAGAATCGCTTTCAGACAAAAGAATGAAGGCTGGAAGCGATACTCTGTATCATTCTTATTTCAGAATGATACAGAGTATTGTCAAACTCTTGATAAAGATTTATACATGAGAGCATTTTTAAAGGATGTTTGTTTGCGGCCTTCATGTTATTCATGTAAATTTAAAACGTTACATAGGGAAAGTGATATTACACTTGCTGACTTTTGGGGCATACAAAATATATTACCAGAGATGGATGATGATAAAGGAACATCACTTGTATTTATTAATAGTGATAATGGTAAATATATGTTTGACCAGATAAGGGATAAAATATTATATAAGGAAGTTGATATTCATCAAGCGATAACTTATAATCCAGCCGCTATTAAATCTGCAAAATATAATCAAAAAAGGGAAAGTTTTTTTCAGAATTTAGATAGATTTCCTTTTGACAAATTGGTAAAAAAATATTGTACAGACAGTTTTTTATTAAGAATGAAAAGAAAATTGAGATCTTATATAGGGTATTAAAAAGATAGTCCACTAAGTATATTTAATAAGTTGTAATAAAAAGGAGATTAAAGTAGCAAAAGAAAATGGGACACTGGCAGCAAAGTTGGCAGGAGCAGGCGGGGGAGGCACAATTATAGCACTAACATTTGTGCCGGAAAAAACTATTAAAGCACTGAAAGAAGCAGGGGCTGAACAGTTTATAGAGCTAGATCCAGAAGCAAAAGGTGTAACAGCAGAGGAGATAAATGGGGAAGATTGTATAGCAGTTTTATAGGATATGTAGGAAAGTTTTATTATAAGAATAATTTAAAAAGTATTTTAATATAAGTTCAAATGTATTTTATCTTATGATAGATTTGTAAGGAGAAGTTTATGCTTTATATTATATTAATACTTGCAATAGTTGCATTTATACTTAACTTGCCATCTGTAAAAGGTTATTTTGGAGAACTGACTATTAGAATATTGCTTAAGTTGCTGGATAAAGATAAGTATAAAGTAATCAATAATGTAATAATTCCATCCATCGACGGTAAGACAGCACAGATTGACCATATAGTAGTATCTGTATATGGAATTTTTGTTATTGAGACAAAGAACTATAATGGCTGGATATTTGGAAGTGAAAATAGCCAAAACTGGACACAAATAATTTATAAAACAAAAAATCAATTTTATAATCCGATACTGCAGAATAAAGGACATGTAAAAGCTTTACAAAATTTGTTGACAGATTATCCGCATGTGAAATATATTCCTATTGTTGTTTTTACTTCAAAAGCTAATTTCAAAAAGTTAAATGTTACATCTCATGTTGTATACAGTTTAGGTCTTCTTAGAACTATTAAAAAATATAAGGAAGAAAACATTTCATACGGTGATTTGGAGAAAATATCTCAGGTTATTCTTTCTGCCAACAGTAATAATAAAGCAGTAAGAAAAGAACACATAGAAAGAATACAAGAAAATAAATTAAATAAAAAGAAAGCTGATAATGGTGAATGTCCATGGTGTGGAGGACGCCTGGTTGAAAGACAAGGCAAATATGGCAAGTTTATAGGGTGTAATAATTTTCCAAAATGTAGGTTTGTTTTGAAAGAAAAACAAAACATAAAAGATATAACTTAATACTCTATTGTAATATTTTTCAATACCTTAGAGAAATATCCTATGGAGGATGAGGTGGATTTATCGAAAGTAGGTTTGAACATGGAGAATTATGAGGAGTTTGCAAAGGGTTGCATGAGTGCTTCAAAGGACTTTTTAACAAAGAATGAGCTTGACAATATGGCCCTTGGAGCCATAGTCATAACTATAGAGCTGGCTTTACGTTTCCTGGCCGACCACATAAATGGAGATAAATATTTCCGGATACCCAGGGAAAACCATAATCTGGAGAAGGCGAGATGCCAGATTAAATTAGCAGAAGATATGATTGCGAAGTATGATAGAATGTGCAATATAGTTCAGAAGTATTATGAATAGGATATGAATAAAAACATTAATAAATCTATTGAAACATATAAAAATTTTTGTTTAAATATACTTGTACTTCCTTAATTCAAAGGACTATGAACTTATGTGCAAAGGTTGAAAGCTCCTTGGTGGGACTCGCTTACTATAAGGTTTTAAACCTTACATAGTTAGACACCGAAATAATGGTGCGCATAAGGGAGTTAACCAATCAGGAATTAGAAAGTATTCCCCAATGCTTTTGCGGAGGGGATAGAGGGTGTGGGGTTACACCCAGTTAGGTTAAATATAGCCTAACAAAGAATAATGTTTAATAAAAATTTAAATAGATTTTATTAAATTAAACATTAGTCATAACCTAATAACTAGAGCCAAATATATATAGGAGGAAGATAGGGAAACACTCTTGAATTGTCCGTACTGGCAATAGGCAAATAAACTGGCAATTGGAAGGGTGTTTCTGCGGTTTTTATATGCATGAAATTAAAAAAAGATAGACAAAAGATAAGGATTTACATAAGCTGGATTGTTGTTGTTCTTTACCTGGCCATGATTTTTTATTTTTCAAGCCAGGATGGGACTAAGTCCCACAGGGTTTCCGCGGATCTGCTGCAATATTTGAAACTGTTTGTGGTAATGCTTCCGGAGGGGGTGCAGAAGTATTTATCGAAATGTTTATCTGACGGATATGGTAATTTGGAGTTTATCTTAAGGAAGGCTGCTCATTTTACGGAATATTTTATCCTTTCATTTATTTTTTACAGAGCTGTGGTAGTCAGCGGGATAAGGATGAAAAAAAGCATGATCGTAACCCTTGTTTTCTGCTTTTTATATGCGGTGTCCGATGAGGTACATCAAATTTTTGTCCCAGGCAGGGCTTTTGCAGTGGGAGATATAATCATTGATACACTTGGCGCTGCCCTGGGTATAATAGTTATATATTTTAAAAACCTTATTTCAGGCAATATACAATGAATATTCTCGAAAAGTAACTGGAAAACCAGCTAAATGTTAATTATTGGGATAAAATAACTTTGAGAGACTGACAAAAGTAAATACATATTGACGAAATGAACCTTGATAAACGAATATG
>Ga0134102_1001350_pt1 | contig 21879 bp, 26 predicted proteins | sample 13_3_2metaG_FD_94447 | JGI IMG/M metagenome (GOLD analysis project Ga0134102, IMG submission 94447) | Switchgrass degrading microbial communities from high solid loading bioreactors in New Hampshire, USA - 13_49_3.3_201_A3 metaG | ecosystem: Engineered > Bioreactor > Semi-continuous > Anaerobic...
CTTGGGGGGGGGGGCGGGGAGGGGGGGGGGGGGGCCCTGGCGGCAAAAAGGGGGGGGGGCGGGGCGGCGCCCTCGGGGGGGGGGGGGGGGGGGGGTGACTTGGGCGCGCCGCGAGTGCCGCGTCCAGCGGCCCAGCCCAGTGGTCCGGTGGGGTGAGCATGCGCGTGAATCACCGCCATCCACGACGATTGTGCCAGGCACCAGCGCAAGAATATGCGACCGACAAGCCCCCGGGGAAACCTCCGGTCATATGGTGGGACCGGTGCGCCAATACTACCTATGAATCGGCAAGCCTGCAACGCGAGGTGGCAGCCGGACGTGGATACGAAGGCGCTCATAACGCGGCTCAACTGGTTTTATTCCCTTGAGGCCCAGCAGGTCAGGTTGTACACGGAACAGAGCAAGGCTGCGCCGGATATGTACACCTGCAAGGTCCTGGAACGAGTGGCCGCCATCGAGCAGGGACACGTCGACAACATCAGCGCGGCCATAACACGTTTGGGCGGCGCACCAATCCTCATGGGCGAGGTGCTGGCGTCGGCGTTGGGAGTGGTCATGGGCAAGGCGTCAGGCGCGGCCGGGCTCATCGAGCTGCTGAAGCTGGACATCTCCCTCGAGGAGAAAGCCATGCGCGATTATAAGGACCTCATCCTCAAGGTGGGCCACGACCATGACCTCTTCGAAACCCTCTGGTCCAATCTGGTCGACGAGGACATACACACAGCGTGGTTCGCTAACAAACTCAAGGAATTGGAGCGCATCGAGCGCCGCCGGGCTTACCTGTCCGAAGTCCAGACCCCCCGCGAGTAACCCACCGGCCACATAGGAGACGGGGAGACTGGGGTCCGCGTGAAACCTAGCGGGGCAGGAGATCGATGAACCGAAAGACTGAGAGCCCGGGGCCCCACTTGCCCCGAGGCCAAGTGATGGTGTATAATTCGGGGTAGGCGAAGGTCCAGGGACGGCGTTCTTAACCAGGCGTGCCGGGAAACCCTCCGGAGACAACCACACAGAGAGCAAGTTTAGGTGCCGAAGTGGCGGAACTGGCAGACGCACGCGACTCAAAATCGCGCGGAGTGACCCTCCATGGGGGTTCGATTCCCCCCTTCGGCACCAACTATGTACAGATCCTTATCTGGCGCGGGTTTGGAGGACTCCAGGGAGGCACTTGCTAATCAGTTGCTAATCAGCGCGTGTGGAGAATGTCGCCCATGACCTGGGCGGCATTTTCTTGCATGGTAGGCGTCACATGCGAGTACCGGTCGAGTGTCATGCTGATGTTGGAGTGGCCAAGTCTCTCCTGGACGATCTTCGGGTGCATCCCGTGGGCAAGCAGGAGCGTGGCGCATGTGTGGCGCAGGTCGTGAAAGCGGATCTCCTTGACCCCAGAAGCCTCTATCAGCTGCGCGAATTCCCTCTGCCCGAAGTTGTTCATCTGAAGGGGTTCTCCGGTCTGCTTGGCAAACACGAACCCATGGTTATGGTACATTGAGCCCAGCCTGAGGCGCTGCTCGTTCTGCTCGGCCTTGTGGCGTGCCAGTAGTTTTGCTAGTCCCGGCGATATGGCAATCGCCCTCCCCCTGCCAGTCTTCGGTGTGCCCATCACCGGGTCAGGGCCCGCCTTGATGAGCGTGCGCCGAACGGAAATCAGCCGGTTCTCAAGGTCTACATCTTCCCACTTGAGCCCGCATAGCTCCCCTTTCCTCATGCCTGTCTCCAGCGCCGTGCTGTAGAACGCCTCGCATTGTATCCCCCTCTTCCTCGCTTCTGAGAGGAACCTACGAACTTCCTCGACGCTCCACACTTGCATGTCGAGGTTCTCCTTGCCTCTGGGCTTCTCAGCCACCATCGCCGCAGGGTTGACGTTGAGGAGCCGCTCGTTCTGCATAGCGACCTTCAGGGCCTGATGGAGCACTGCGTGGTGTTGCTCCAGCGTTGACGGAGATAGGTTTGAGTTGTTGTAGTAGGCCTGGATGTCAGCAGGCCGGAGCTTCTGGAGACTAATGTGGCCCAAGGCTGGCATTAGGTGTTTTTTCACTATGGACTGGTAAGTCTCCCGGGTCCGAAGCTTCTTCCTTGTGCTGTTCGTGACGTACGCGTCCAGCCACCGGGTTAACCATTCTCCCATGGGCCTGATCCGGTTTGGTGGACACATAGGGGCTTGGAGGTGTAATCTTCAAGGGGAGGTGTCCACATGCCACAGACGAAGCCACCATATCCACCGCAGTTCAGGGCAGAGGCAGTTCGCCTGGTGCGCGAGAGCGGGAAGCCTATGGCGCAGATCGCAAGAGACCTGGGGGTATCAGTGGAGTCGCTGCGTAACTGGACCAGGCAGGCTGAGATCGATGCTGGGGAGCGTGAAGGGCTAACGACTGCCGAGCGGGAGGAGCTCACCCGGCTTCGCCGAGAGAACAGGATTTTGCGCGAGGAGCGTGAGATTCTAAAAAAAGCCGCAGCCTTCTTTGCCAAGGAGACCGACCGGACCCGGTAGAGGCGTTTCGGTTTGTGGAGCGTGAGAAGGCGGGTCATGCGGTAGCCACGCTATGTCGGGTACTGGGCGTCTCCCCCAGCGGGTATTACGCGTGGCGTACTAGAGGCCCCTCGGGCCGCGCACGACAAGACGCTGAGCTTATAGAGCACATCATACGGATTCACCAGGATAGCCGAGGCACCTACGGGGCTCCGAGGGTCCACGCGGAGCTTGCCATGGGGATGGGGATCCGCTGCTCGAGGAAGCGGGTGGCACGGCTGATGCGCGAGGCGGGCCTGGTAGGCGTCCATCGTCGTCGGCTGCGGGGTATAACGCGTCGCAGTCCGGCGAGCAAGCCTTCGCCGGACCTGGTGAAGCGGGATTTCACACCACGGGCTCCTAACCGTCTGTGGGTGGCTGATATGACAGAACACGCTACAGATGAGGGGAAGCTGTACCTGGCGGTCGTAATCGACGCCTTTTCCCGAGTGGTAGTAGGCTGGTCAATGGGTGACCGCCCGGTCGCGGATCTAGCGATAGATGCGGTGAACATGGCCGTGTGGAACCGTAGGCCCGGTCCTGGGCTCGTTCACCACTCCGATCACGGGGCGCAATACACCGCTGTGGCCTTTGGTCGAACGCTCAAAGAGGCGGGCATCCTATGTTCCATGGGCACGGTGGGAGACGCCCTAGATAACGCGGTAGCTGAGAGCTTCTTTGCCACGCTTGAGACTGAACTACTCGACCGGCGCAGCTGGCCAAGCCGTCAGGCGCTAGCCTCGGCCATCTTCGAATACGTCGAGGGGTTTTTACAACCGGAAGCGTCGGCACTCAACCCTCGGATATCTAAGTCCTGCGGAGTACGAAAGGAGGTGGGCCATCACAGAGAGAAATCACAAGGAAGCCAAACAGTCCGTCGCGTAGCCCTGGAGTATCCACGAAACCGGATCAACTCCAGCGTTGCAGATCAGGTGGAGCTGGTCCTTCAAGGTGCGGATGTACAGCGTCGTGACAAGCCCTTCGCGGTGGTATTCACACATAAGCGCATAGGGGCACTTCTGCTTGCATGAGGAGGGTCATGTTGAAGGGAAAGGTCGTGGAGCGAGTCAGGTATGCTTACCACAACCGGGGAGAAGACATGGCCTTCTGTCTCAACACGAAGGAGAACGCGTTTGAGGTGCGCGCAAATTCTAGCGTAGTATGTGACCAAGTAATGCACCCATAATGAGATGAAGAGCCCCGGGGTAGCAAGCCCGGGGCGTTGCTGCGGCAAGCTATGTGGTCATACCGGGTACTTATGGCGTAGTGAAGGGAGTCTCTGCGACTATCGTAACTCCGGTTATTGGTACGCTGACTACCAGTCTTACCTTACCTGTTGTGCCGCTTGGTATGGTGATTACCTGATCCCCTAATCGCCAGCTAAGACATCCACAACGCCGGAGTAGGGCCCTTGATTGCCAAGCTTGTTGTAGGCTGCCACTTTATAGTAGTAGTTATTGCCGTTCACAAGACCCCAGTCATCGTAGGACTGCGCAAGACCGGGATCGCTACACTCTATCGTGTGTATAAGGCTGTACTCGCCTGCGGCCACGATCGCACGGTATACCCTGTATCCCGCCAGGAGAGTGACAGGCGTGCCATCTGTATTCTGGGTCACCCCGGGCCAGGTAAGTCTTACCCCTGCAGTGCGTGTCTCGGCATCAAATATGCCCTCTCCAGATACGACGGGTGCTGCCGGTGCTATGTCAGAACCTGCTACTATATCTCGTACGGCAGACTTGGCCCTATTGCCACTCTTATCGAAGGACTCGAGCAAGTAGAAGTACCTCTGCCCATTGATAAGGTCCACATGGGTATACGTGGTCGTAGCCTTCGGCACGAAGGCTATAAGCTCAAAATCCCCAGGTGCGGTAGCGGCATACACGTACACGCCACGCAAGTCGTCCTCATTGCCATGACTCCACTCGAGGATATTGTCTACTGTGCCATCTGCATTCACCCTTGTGGAAAGGCTAACCCATGTGGGTGCATCCGGGGCCTCGAAGTCTCCGGCAGTCACAGAGAGGATGTTGGATTTTGCCGACTCATTATACTCGGTATCGGTGACGGTTACGGCATAGTAGTACGTCCTGCCAGCCTGCACACCAGAGTCTATGAACTCGTACTCCTCTGGCTGCGGATCTTGTGCCTGCACTGTAGCAATAGGAGCAAGAATATCTTGACTAAGGCCTCTATAGATGGTGTAGCTAGCAATATCGTTGCAAGGAGTGCCATCAGAGTTAGTTGTTACCCTCTGGAAGACGACGCGTACCCTGTTGGTATCGTCAGTGAGGGCTTCTAGGCTTACAAGTTCAGGAGCCGCAGGAGCAAGGCCGCCGGTGGTAATAGACTTCTGGATCGATGGAACGGACTGGTTACCCCATTTATCTACAGCCTTGATGACATATGTAACCATAAGACCTCTGGGTAGGTCACGTGCGGTGTACTCTGTAGTACCGCTGTCTACGCTACCTACCAGCATAGGGTCTTCGCCTAAGACACGGTAAATATAGTACCACGCAAGATCCGTGATTGGGGTACCATCAGCATTGGTGGTAACAGGCTCCCAGTCAAGTCTCACCCAGCAGGTATAATCCCCAGGGCCGCTAACTCCTGTGGTAATAGGATCTATAGGATCCCACTGAGGCTGCGCCGGTGCAAGGGTATTACCGGCCTGGCATGACACAGGATCGCATCTTAGGGATTCCAGGTTCTGATTATCATAAGCACTCAGGGCATAAGTATAGGTTTGGCCCAACACAAGCCACGAATGACGCCACGAGGTTGTCTCCTTGCCAACAATATCAAGAGGGCTATAGGTATCATCGCTATTGCGCAGCCAGATCTTGTAGCCTCGCAGGTCGGCCTCCTGGTTGGGATTCCATGACAGGTCGATGTGTACACCATCTATGCCACCCACTGCGACCGCCTTAAGGCCCGTAGGAGGATTCGGAGCGCCTGGAACGCCTTCGCTCAGCTCCGCAAATACTGCAGTGACGCTCTTGTTGTTGTTCATCACAATCGTCTGTGGGTTGCTGCTTCCTGTTAGGTCGCCCTCCCAATGGCTGAAAGCCCAGCCCACGTCAGGGTTAGCTGTCAACTGCACTGTGGTGCCTTCGCTGTAAGTTGGCTGGTCCGGGTTCTTGGCAACTGAGCCCTGCCCCGAAATCTGCACTGTCAACGTGCGTTGTAGCGCAGGGGGTGTGCCTGCAAAGTCAACGTTGCTGGCTGTGCCCGTCACCTGTCGGCTGGGGGGCTGAAAGGTCCAGCCGTTCTTTGTCGGTGTCACTGTCACGGTTCCCTTTAGGCCACTCTTGCTCCAGTTGCCATTTGAGTTAGTTGTTGCCGTGCCGTATCCGCCGCTGAAAGCGAGTGTGACATCGGGAATCCCCTGTTGTGGATTACCAGCCTGGGTAACCCGACCCGACACCGTATAGGTAGTCTGCGTTCCCCCTCCGCCACCAAAGCACCCAGGCAAGACGATCAAGATGATGCCAAGCGCCACGATCCCGGTGAACAGACTACTCCTCTTTACCGATAGACTCATTACCACTACCTCCTGCCACTGTTGAGACAGCACGTATGCTATGCCCCTCCTCACCCACATCAGGCACACAGCTATAGGGCACCAACGCTATCAATAGCCCCCCTTCAGCTCTCAGGATTTGCGAGTGGTCTGCTACTACTATAGGCTCGAGTGGCTCTGTGGTAGGTCTTGCGTTGGGGGCGTTCCACGCGGTGCTGCAGCTTTACGACGGCGGTTGGTGGTGCTGCTGTTGCAGTGGGAGTAGTTTGTGTCTGATGTTACATTCGTAGCAGCGAAGAAACGATGAGTCCCAGGATAGAATTCCCAACGGCGATGACTGAGTGAACGAACTACAAGGCCAATGCTATGGTCGCCCAAGTGGAACATGCGCCCACTATCTTACATACTGTTCTCGTAGCTTGGTTATGTCCCTTGATATTGTGCATGAAGCCAACACTCTCCTGATATTCGACCCAATTACAAGTATTCCTGCTTGGCTACATATGCCTCCTGTGGTTGTGGGGTTTGAAAACCTGCCCCGGCACCGCGGGAGAACACCGGACTGAGTGTGACAACGTGGCAGATGATCGGTTGCAGGCCACCAGCTTGAGGTGCACGGCAGCGGAAAGTGGAGCGGGCGGGGCCGGTTATCACCACTTCCTTCTTCACCTATAGTGGTACGGCAAGCGTGTTTGCCACCGGTCTGTCTGTGTACCCCTGAGGGGGTGGGGCTCCGAAAGATTGTGACATGCTTGGTTGGTGGCCGTATGTCCCTCGGGAAAAACCGCGAGTTGGCAAAGGCATTAAGGGGTCGCGGTGGCCTACTCATCCGATGGTACACAAGGGAGCAGGCACGGTAAGGCGGTAAGGTCGCCTAGTTCTGCTGGAGCTCCGGTGTCGTGGTCGGCATTTTCAGCCTTAGGTGGGTTAGTCTGATTGGTATTCCGTTGATGATTGGGGAATTTCTCTTTTTGGGAGGAATGGCCTCGGTTGGTCGGCAGCAGCTAACAGGAGCTCATGCTTTTCTTGGCTGCTGTCTACTTATCGCATGTGTGTTACGGGCAACCGCGTTTTATCGTTTTCCCCTGGCCTTACCTTTTCGCCCGGTTAACATACTGGAGCGCACCAAGATATCTACGTGCTCTTGCGGCAAGAAACGAACGGGCATTCGAACTGCTTTACGAAACAGGTGTATTCGTTAAGTGGTGCTGATGTAACATTCAAAGGCCTCCAGGAACGCGCAGGAGGCCCGTAGGGGCGTCGAAAGGGCCGGGTAGGTATCACAAATGCAATGTACCCGGCCCTTTCGTGGCCTTGTAGGGCAAGATAAAGGCCCTGGGGGAGGCTGCGAGTCGGGACAAGCTCCTTCTCAAACATCACCTCCAACGTGTTAAGCCCCACGTCTCCGCAGAGCGCAAGAACCCCCTCTTTCGCTCTCTGGCGTATCGCCTCCAGGATCAGCGCCACCTAGCAGGGGATTCGTGTTTCGTCGTCCTTGCTCCCCTATTGCACGCCACATGCGGCTGTCCTGCTCCCACCCGGGAAAAAGAAAACCCCCGGCTACCACCCTCTCCCTGAGGGCCCCCGGGGGCATGCCACCTTCATGATACTCTGTCAGCCCAGAAGATCGCAGCGGCCAATACCTACATGCTGAATGTCAGTTTCGAGCCTGGTTACGCATGAAGGGCATCTGAACTCATGAAACGCGATACTGAGACCGTTAGCTTCCTCCAGTTCATGACGAGAGCGCGGGGTTGGGTCGTGCGAAACGGCTGTTCCGAAAGGGTGGATTGCTAACCATTAGGCCCAAGCCGATGGTCCAAGTACTCGACAGACGCTCCTACTTCTGGCCGTCCCTCTTCAGAAGCGTGACTGTCACCTTCAGGCCGCCATAGACTCGTATCTGGCTTTCCCAAGGCTCGTAACCTGCAAGCCTTAGTATTACCGTGTGTACCCCCTCATCAAGTGGGACTTCGATAGGAGTGCTGCCGACATAGACCCCATCGACCAGAACGTCAGCCCCGCTAGGTGTTGTCTGAAACGGGATCATAAATGTTCTCGTAGACGGGGTAAGGTTACCCTTAGCCTCGTAGTGCTCCACGATCCGAGACGCAGCCAGCGTCATGAGGTCACGGGCTAGACGCTGGACCTTGCCGCTGTCCTGCACTCTAAGGGAGCCGCCAAGGTCTAGGTCAGTACAGCTTAGTGATAGGATGCCTCCATAATCCACCTCGCCAGTCGTCGTATTGATCACTTTCAAGCCGAGCAGGACCTCAAGAACATTCTGTCTCGATTGAACGCCGTATCCTTGAAACTCAACAACCTTCTGATTCACCTCGAGGATGGAGCCTGTAACGATCAAGCTCGCACCGAGAAGACGCCCTGCTTGGGCCGCTATCTGTGAGTTGTCAGCCAGCCCGGATATCTTGAACCCCTGTTCGGTCAATAGCGACTGCAGCTTCTGCCGCTCAACGACGTGGAACTGTCCGGTTGATGAAAGGTAAGTTGAGAGGAATTCAGCTGCGTACTGACCTATACCAGGAAGAGCCACGTTGGACACGTTCGTTATGTCCACGATGGCAATGGTAGGACGGTCGGGTCCTGCCGCTTCCAAGGCAAGCGGACAGCCCACAGACAGCGTGAGAACGAGGACCAGAAGAATAGCGTACCTGCGGCAAACCATCTTGATAGAACCTCCTTTGCTCGCGCACTTATGGCTTCTCTCTACCTAACCGCGTACGCGAATATGGTAAACGGCTGAAGGTCCTTCCTGTTTTCGGCTCGGTGGGCCGGTGATAGCGATGAGTTCTGAAGTGCCGTCGTTGTCCATATCCCCATATGCAAGATCACGAATCGTCTCACCCCTAAAGAGCCCACTCCGAGCAGCAACCTGAAAGCTAAAGAGGTCCTGTGACCACTCAACCAAGACCAGTTGGGTCGAGACCGTCTTAGCATCTGGAGGTTCGCCTTTGAGCAATTGGGCCTTGGTCTCCATATCAGGGCGACCGTTCTCATCCACAAGCTGAGCCAGTACGATTTCATCTTGACCATCGTGATTCAGATCAGCGGCAACCCCTGCCACGACGCAGGAAAGATCCTGGTTATCCCATTGAGGGTGTCCTTCCATGTCGACGATTGATAACCTGTCTTCTCCTGGCTTAGAGACGATAAGTGCGTATTTGCCACTCGGGAGGGGCTTGCCAAGTATTGGCATCATTAGCCATGGAACCCTGGGCTGTATCCTGGTCTCGAAACTGGAGATAACCTTGGACTCACCACTTTTCCGGAGCTCCATCTCTAGGATACCATTTTTGAGCAACCACCTAGTTATCCTTAGGAACAAGCCTGTTGAAAGGCTGTCGCTGGCCGGAACATCAGGCGCATACCATCCTAAAGCGCGCTCTTCAAGGCTCTGTACGCTCCAACGTGACCCGTCCCAGAAAATGGCACGATTGTTGTGGCTGTTGTCATCACCGGGCAGGAAAAGCCAGTGTACCCCGGGACTTTGCTGCCCCTCTGGAGCCTTCAGCGCCACCGCAGGGCGGAAGAGGCTCCAGTCCTCCAACGTCGTGCGCCAGATCCTCTCATAGTGGCCAATATAGCGATACATGTATATGTCAGTACTACCATCTGCACGACAATCGCAGCCAACCAAGTCGAGCCGTCCTCTGCCCTGGAAATCCCCAAGAGTCACGAAATCTAGGCTCTCCTGCAGCTGCTGCCTATAGACGATCTCGAACTCAGCCGATCCCGCGCTGAGAGGAACAGATACTACTCCCGAAGGCTGACTCTGCGAAACACCAGGGCTAGCTGGGGCTGGCGTCACGGGCTGAGATATGCTGAGCGGCCTTTCAACCGGCGCACCACTTAGGTTCTCTCCGTGGACATCGACGGAGTATGCCGCAAGGACTATGCCCGTCTTGACGTCTATCACCCTCATGTTCACCGTAACAGCTGCACCAAGCTGCGCCATGGTCCCTACGACGAGAGCGTTGACTCCAAGGAAGGCCCCGAGTTTCTGGGCAGAAGTAGCATCCACAAGACCACTCTGCCCGAATTTCAGCTCTTCTAGCGCCCGATTGAGTTGTTCTCGCTCAACCACCTGAAGGTTTGGATCTTGAGCCAACGCCGTGGACAACCGATCGGCGAAGGCCTGGCCGAGTATTAGCGAGCTACCACTTAGGAGCGGAAACGGGACTACTGCGATCGAACTTCTTTCCACTTTACCGAAGGCGCGGTCACCAACTTGTGGCTGAGCGTTAGGTTCCACCATAATCCCGACGGAATAGGATTCGCGAACGGTCTGGATTTGGAGGGTACCAATGGGTGATTCAAAGGAGCCTATCACTTGCCCAGTTACCGGGTCCTTTAGTTCACCTTCCGGGCGAACCACCTGGAACAGCTGTCCCGCTCTAATCCGGTCCTTGGTACCAAGGTTGACATATACCTCACTTCCCCGCACCCCGACCACGGTTCCCTTAAGAGGTTTGAACTGGTCGGATATGATGTCTGCCAGGACCTTCGCCGCTTCGCCAAACCCGTTGACAGACGTGGCAGTCACAGAAGACGTTAGGGCCATGCACATCCCCATTGCCAACAGGAAGACGAGGCTCATCCTTGCCAGACGGGACACCCATCCCGCCTTCGGCCACAGTCTCGGACGAAACGTCTGTTCCTGAAGCATCTTGCCCTACCTCCCGGCACTCCGCCGCGTTGTCCTCATAGAATAGCTTGTTCTTCTAACTCCCGCATGACGCCTCGATTCCGCCCCCTCCACAACGGAACGTTCGAGGACATTCTACTGTCTCGTCACCTGGTCGTTTGCGCATACCCTAATCACCCCTTCGCTGAAAAGCTCTCTTCCTCTTGTACGCATGATCAAACAGGGTGACTGCCCGAGAGCACAAAACACATTCTGCGCCACGGTCTCCAGCGCCCTGTATACGACAGTGGGTTACCAAAACCCTGCTCTTATCCCAAGAAACTCGTCTAGTGTATGCGCCCTGCCTTCGTATACCGCTAGATGTCCTCTCTCCGTTGCCCCCCGCTCCAATTCAACCGCCCTCAGCGCCCTCTTCGTCCAACTCAGCTGGGGGGCCAGTACGGCAGGAGCTTTGGGACATCGCCACGAGAAGCCCACCGGGTAAGGGAAGGAAGACCCGTATGAGGGCGGAGGCGAGGAGACATGTGCTAGTCTCTACGGAGAAAAGGCCGCTGGGGAAGAGGTCCGCGTTTCCGCGGCTCGGGGACAGGTCATCCCGACCGCTCTGGAGTCTTTCTATTAGTCCATGTGAGCCTCTTGCTGTCTTGCTGGAAGGTTCTCGTGACCGGAGCCGGAGAGGAACTGGTGGCGGACCGTCGAAAGGTCGTCGGCTTCCTTGCTATAGTGTCAGTGCATACGAACATACGTGGAACATTGACCGGCACAGGTGCCTCGTGATTCCGTTGGACTGGATAGGCTTTGATGAGATCAGGTAATCTCCCAGAACCCTCTTAGGGCAGGGTCCATCATGAAGCTGGGCGGGGCGCCACCTCACCCCGTTCATGGTCTGTGCAGCATGGAGATTATGCTTGGAGGAGGGCCGCAATTGGCAGTTGCACCTCCCAGCCGAAGTCCGATCTAGGGCGAGGTTCCGGTAGAGGTCCGGCAGTCTGCTAATCATTTGCTAATGAACTACCTGAAACCAGGGATCAGCAGTCGGACCAATTAGCATGAAGTGTGGCTTGAAGCGCAGCTAGAATAGCATTTGGCGGACGGGCGATCACGAGGCAGAACTGGGCAACAGTTGCCCCCCTGGAATCCCCCCTTCGGCACCAGCTTTTTGAGCAAAATTGGTCAAACAGGCATTTAGGCACTGAGCAGGGCTTTTGTGGTCCTGCTCAGTGTCGCTTATGACGCCGTTGTCCCCGTCGAAATCAGAAATTGGTCACAAAATGGTCACCGCTGCTAGAGCCGTTATCCTGCAAACTCAGGGTAGAACGTGGATGCGAAAAATGGCCCGTCCCTTGAGGGCACCGGCCATGGCAGTCCTATACGAGGTCAGTTGCTTTGAAAGATGTCCTCCACCTTGCACTGCAAGGCTCTAGCGAGCCTCAACGCCACGCTCACCCTCGGATCACGCCACTGCCCGAGCTCAAGCATCGATATGGCCCGATGGGAATAGCCGAGCATCCGGCCGAGCTCGGTCTGAGACAGCCCCAACGCACGACGCCGCTCGCGGATCCGGTTGCCGCTCTTCCGCAGAGACAGACTCCAAGCACCACTAAGGAGTTTACGACGCGGCATGGTGACTGCGTGACGGCGAACGTCTCGCCCAACAGAACCGGGCACGCTGTCCCCATTCTGACCGTTGCACAAGATCCGTCATCACCTGCACCTCTTTGAAGCTGGCGTCATACAGTACGAATGTCATGGACAAGAGAGGCTGTTGAGGCGTCTCCATCCTGACGACTAGACTCTGAGAGGTGAAAGCCATGTCCCAAAGGCTATTCTACAACTTGTTTGCCACTGACGGTTTCATTGACCTGCCCATAGACCCCACGGGAACCGAGCCTCGTCGTAGAGCCTATGTCTTCGGTTTCGTCGGGGGGTTGTTCAAGACTCAACCGATATCCTTCGGTGTGCCCACAGGTCCAGCTACGGTGGTGAACCCCCAGTTTGACATCACCGTGCCGGCGAACTTCGACGCACTCAGGGGCAAGGCGGTGATTCCGTCACCGAGAATCGACATGGAAATCGGCGACGAACTCTACATCACCCTCGTGAACCTCGGCCTTTATCTGACCAGTCCTCCCATCCTCGACGTCCACACGATTCACGTACACGGCGGCCACGTGGCAAACCAAGTCGACGGCGTTCCTGAGACATCCTTTGGCCTTCCGGTAACCCCACCGGGTACGCCGGGGATTCCCGTGACTTACTACTTTAAGCCCGAGAAGCCGGGAACGTACTTCTATCACTGCCACCAAGAGGCTTCGGAACACGTCCAGATGGGCATGTACGGGGCCCTCATCGTCTACCCGTCCGCCCTCAGCTTAGCACAAGCGGGGATTGTGAGAAGCCAGACCTCTGGGCGCTGGTTCTTCAAGGGCAGGCCGCAGCCGCAGATTCCTCCCACCGCCACGAACAGAAATTTCGCCTACAACGACATCAACTCGTTCTTCAACAGCGACTGGGTGTTGCTCTTCTCGGACATCGACACGCGCTGGCACGATGCGGTGTTTGCTCAGACCGACTTCAACCCGGTTGACTACAGGCCGGATTACTGGCTCGTCAACGGCCGCGCCTTTCCGGACACTCTGCTACCTACCGCCCTACCCCCGGAGCTCGTACCCAACTTCGGCTACAGCATACCAGACGGGTACGACTGCTTCGTAAAGGTGTCGACAGGAGATCCCAAAAGGCGCATACCACCGGACAAATTCCTGCTCCGAATGATAAACATCGGCTATCAGCCGGTGCCGTTCCACGTCCACGGCTGGCACGGCATGATAGTCGGCAAGGACGCCAACCCGCGCACAGCAGGGGAGATGAACTTCACCACCCTGGTTGGCTCGGGCGAAAGCTACGACGTTCTGTATGTCGCCGATGACAAGAGGCCAATCTACGCGGACTACATCTTCTGCGGAAAGGCAGGGTTCCCGTCGCTGAAGGATCAGATCGCGGCGGCCACGGCGCAGTCCATGGCGGCCGGCACATTCATCCCGCCCTTCCCCGGCGCGACGGATCTGTGGGCAAACATCATCCTGAAGACCAGTCTGGGCCAAGGAACATTCATTCCTCCGTACAACTGGGTGCCCTGGAACTATGGCACCCCCACCGCCGATAACTTCATGTTCCCGCAGTTCTATCTGGCTCACAATCACGACGACTACAAGGTCACCAATAACGGTGTGTACCCTGGCGGGCAGCTGATTCTAATCGAGACTGACTTCCCAGGCTCTGACTACAAGGCAACTCCCCCAGTGATAACCGAGCCTCCGCATGTGTGCCCTCCGACACCGATTCCGTAACAAACTGACGGGCGCGAGGGGCGGCCAGCAAACGCCCCTCGCAAAGGCAAGTCTGGAGGACAGAAATCCTGGTGGCTCTCTGCTCTCCCAGATAGTACAGCAAAAGCCCGGCGCCCCGAAGGGGTCGGGCTGAAGAAGGAGCCGGCGTAGAAGGAGCTGGCTCAGACATCAAGTGGGTGAAGGTTGGTTATCCGCCGAAGATGGGGAAGAAGCAGAAGCAACACAGTATCAGGACAACTATGATGACTATGATTATGATCCACCACCAGGAGCCTCCACCCCCACCGGGCCCGGTGATATCAGGCATGTTGCGCACCTCCCTTGAACAGCCCTCAGGGTCATCCGCCGCGTGTTTCCCCGCAGCCATGATATGATATGCCCATCTGGACGAGGATGATACAAAGAGTCCGCGCTGGCCCACACATGTAAGCAGCTCAGCCCGCGAAGGGACCGAGCATGAGGAATTCCACCCGTTCATTTTCTCAAAATGGCCACAGGGTAACACCATCGGGCTATCTCGCATAACCTGTATTGGCACGAGACGGGTTCACGCTGAACCTCAAACGCCAAGGAGGTTACGGAACATGGAAGCATCAGGAGAGAAGCAACCCGTGGATGCGGATCCCATGGGCCACCCATTACTTGCGGGGCTCAGGCACTTCGGAGATCTCGAGAACCTGTGCATCGCTGTTGAATTCGAATGTGACGACTGCTGCAAGAAAGCTCTGAATGCAAGGATCCTAAAGATAATATGCGAATTCCTGGTCTTAGTAGGTTTCGGAGACGGATGCATTCTGGTGAAGACGATAAGCGGCGGCGAGCTAGTAGAGAAAGAACTAGTCAAGGCAATTGTCATTCCGCTCGACAGGGTTTGCAGCATAGAGATCGGTGCCGTGCAAGTATAGCCAAAGCGGCTGCGGTTGATCCTGAAAGAGCGGAGATTCCACGTCCCTCCGACCTGGCCCGGCCCCCAGGAGGCCGGGCCTCACTGTCGTCATCACTGCCTGACACAACTACGGTCTGAATTCGACACTCATGGCGAGCGCCGGTTCCAGCGTTAACCCTTGGGGCGTCATCACAACTCGAGCACTCACACCTGCTGCAAATGCTAGGGGCGACTTCCGAACCGCTGCAAGCTGCAGTATCTTCTCATGCTGCTTCGCGATCACCGCCTGAAGCTCTTTCTCTCTTTCCAACGCTCGGCTGACTGCAGCCTCAGCCTCTGTCACCGCGGCTTCTGCTTCTAGCCTTAGCCGGCGCTCGTCTTCATAGAGTTGCTTGTACTCCTCAGCGGTGCTGATAGCCTCCTCAAGGTCCACCTTCAGCTCTGTTATGCGGTCCAACGCCTGGAAGTACAGCCTTGCGAGGGCCGCGTAGTCGGTCGGCAGCGCCGGCTCGTCAGACGCCTTCACCGGGCCAGCTACAAGCATGAGGAGAAGTACCCCGAAGATTAATAGCAACAAGCCGTGCTTCCTTTCCAGCTTCTCCAAGCGCTCATTGAGCCTATCAGCCCGTTCCCTGTTCTTCTCGCCCTCGCGCATCCGGGCTTCCTGGTCCTTTAGGCGGGCCTTCTGCCTCTCGGCCTCCACCGCCGCGTCAACTCGGAGGGAGTCGGCCCTAGATTTAGCTTCAGACGCCTCTTTGACGAGGCGCTTGACCTTCTGCCCCTGAACGAGCCGGAGCGCCCCCGCCAGGGCTAACAGCGCGGCCAGGAATGCCGCCCAGTTGCGACGGATGACATCCGACAACCTCTTGAGCATCACAACCACTTCCTTAGGCCAGTCTTTTTGATCAAAGTGTCATAGCTGCCCATGGCTACGAGACCGAGCATCGTCCCTTCAACAAACACGCCGGACAAGAACACGCCCCAACTCGGCGCCGCCCTCTCCTGCCAGATGATAAGCGGCACCGCTCCGAGCCAACCCAGTACCAGCGCCACGAACGGCGCGTAGTCCGTGCCAACCCACCGTTTCAGTCGCCCGACTACCAAGACAATGAGCAATACCACCGCCATGTGTTCCGGTCCAAGGTCAAAGCTCACGACTCATCCCTCCTCCAAGTAGGCGCGTATGCCTTCGGCTATAGCCTCAGCCGCTTCAGCCTGGAAACCCGCCGACGCAAGTCTCGCCTCTTCGACCGAGTGCGTGATGAACGCCACCTCGACGAGCGCAGCCGGCATCCTCGTGTGCTTCAAAACGTAGTGGCCTGCCGTCCGTAACCCGCGGTCCCGCAAACCCAACGTGACGAGCCTCCGGTGAATCTGCGTTGCCAGAACCCGGCCCGCCGAGGAGCCCTCGAGATGGTACGTCTCGGTCCCGTGAGCCTCCGTGTTGACCGCCGCGTTGCAGTGCAGCGACACGAACACCGCCGCACCGGCCCGGTTCGCGACCTCACACCGACGCGCCAGGCTGACGTCCGAATCCTCTGTCCGTGTCATCACAACGGATAAGCCCCGCGTCTCAAGGCGGGACTTGATCAGCAAGCCCAACTGCAAAGTGACGTCGGCCTCTCTCAAGCCGTTCGGTCCGATAGCCCCCTGGGTCACGCCCACCGTGACCCGAATCGATCCCGACCGTCCTAGAGGCAGTCACCCCACTTTTCTTGCCACCTCCAGCCTGAGCTCGTTGAACAAATTCGCAAGCTCACGCAGTGCCTGCCCCTGTGCCTGGATCATCTGTCCCTGCTGTTCGATGAGAGCCGAAAGCTCGGTCAAGGCCCTTGTGTTATCGCTGATGATCCGCGAAAGGTCCGGATCCTTCCGTCTCGGTGCGAACACAGTGATAACCATCCACGCGACGATCCCGATGGAGAAGATTGCCACGCCGTAATCAGCAAGTGCAGTCGGCATCATCACCACCCCCGTACAACAAAAAGACCGCATGATGAGCGGCTTTTGGTAATAGATGCTCTTGTGCGTCTCTCTTGACCTGATACCTCTTGATGCCTTCCTCTTAGTCCGAAGATGTCAAGTCCTCAGATCCGGGTGCTTCAACTTCTCCATAAGTATCGGGTTCTTCTCGGCGTGCAGGACGAATACCACGTCATTCGCCACGCGCTGATTGATACGCTGCAGCTTGCAGTAGATGTCCGGCACAGTGTAGATGTCTCCGCACATGTCCAGGTTGACGCAGAGGTACGCTCCACCATGACACAGGAGATTCACCGGGCAATCCGCGCATGATTCGCCCGATGCGGGCTGGGCTTTGCGCACGTCCCACGCCTGCGCCCTGACCAGCGCGGCCTCATCCCAACCGTCGAAGACGGAGCCTATCGCGGGCCCCATGCGGGTTACGTAGCGATGACAGGGGTATATCTTGCCGTCAGTCCCGACGCCGATGCCGCCAGTAGCCGTGCCGCACCGAGTCTTCTGTTTCTCATCCGCTGTAAACACGGCAAACCCGTCGTCGATCGGCTTGACCGTTATTCTCCGGCCCCGGCGCAGGCATGATATGTAGAAATGGGCGACCTCGCGGCGCTGTTCCTCATACAGTGCGAAGTCGCCTTCCGCCCACGTCACCTCATAAACCGGATCGACAGCAATGATGTCGAAGCCCAGCCGCACGAGCGCCTTGAGGTCGGCCGCGAGGCAAGACAAGTGCTCGGGGTGCAGGCTCCAGCGCAGCGTGGGCTGTAGCCCGGCGTCCAAGGCGCTCAGGGCGCGCTCCAGTGTCGATGCCGGAGCATGGTGACGTCGGCTACGCCGGAGGAATTGGCACCGCTGGAGAGTGAGGAAGCCCCGGCATGAGCCAGGGCTCCGGTGTGTGGCGGGTTAATGTGTCTGGGCGGAAATCGCAAGTGCTCATTTGATGGCCTCGACCTCCTGGCTTCCTCTGTGATGAAAGCTGCGTCCGTGTTTCCTGTTCTGCTATAAAGCGAGTTCCTCTATCACACGCTTCAGGTTGTCGTTGTCCACGAGTTGTTGCTTGTGGGCGTATGCGTCCATCAGGCACCCCTTGCACAGGCGCGCCACAAGCCATATGGCACCCCTGGAGTAGTCGTAGATGCGGTCTATGACGTCATCCGGAAACAGAGGTCTTGGGCAGCCCGCCATTTTGAGCTCGTGGATGATATATGGCTTGATCTCGGACCTATCCATGCCGGCAAGATGGTATTGCACCTCCACCCTCCGGAAGAGTCCCTGGAGGGAGCGCAGGCGCAGCGTCGTACGCATTTGGGGTTCGCCTACGAGGATGAGGCTGAAGGGGGAGGACGAGTCCATCTCGAAGTTCACAAGGCATCGGATCTCGCAGAGCATGTCGTGGGATAGCTCGTGGGCCTCGTCTATGGCAAGCACGAGATCCACTCCTTTTGCGGCAAGGCCCTCGACACACTCTCGAAACTGCCTTTTCATCCTGACCGAAAAGTGTGCCGGGATCACGCCGAGCTGAGTTAAGACATTATCATAGAAGACGCGCTCGGTTACGTTCCGGTCTGACACGTAGATGAGCTTGTACCTCGAGTCTGGAAGGGAGGCGGCAAGAGAGCGCAGCACCGTGGTTTTCCCACAGCCGACCTCCCCCGTGAGGACCGAGATGGCATGCTTTTCGATGGAATACCTGAGGCGAGCGATCGCCTCCTGGAAGCTGGCAAAGGGGAATAGCTCGCCTGTGGGGATGTTGCGCTCGAAGGGATAGCGGTGAAAGCCGAAGTATTCAAGGTCCATTTCTACTCACCTCCCACCAGGTGTTTGTAGGACATGCCCTCTTTCGGGGCGGACGTGAGCAGATTGAGGCCGGTCGGCTCCTTGGGCCCACCAGATGATGGTTTCAGGCCCGCGTGACGCCGTGGCTCGTGAAGAGGCCTTGCCTGGCCATAGCCCTTGCCCTCGAAGAAGACCCGGACATCCGAGGCATCGTAGGGGTCGAATCTCACGGTTACAGTCCTTCCGGCAAGCTCAGGGCACGTCTCGTATGTTTGGCCTCCCAGGGAGAAAAGGCCGGTCTTGTCCACCTTTCTTGTCTCCTCCAGGAGAAATGCCTCGTATAGTTCTCCGAGGTCAGCGCGGCGAATCGGATGGTCGTCGGCATCGAATCTTGTCTGTGGCGCCTGCTTCGTGGCGGAATGGCGCCTACTATTGTAGTGGTTCTTGAGCCATGCATGGAAGAGATCATTCGCTTTTGCGATATCCACGACTTGCGACCTTGCTACCACCTCGAGTTCCGGCAGGAAGCTCCTCTGAACCGTCAAGAAAAAACGTTCTATCTTGCCACGACCCTGAGGGCGGTACGGCCGCGAATGGGTGAGATGAATCGCAAGCCGCCCGCATATCTTCGCAAAGTGAGCACTTGAGTATATGGCCCCGTTGTCCACATAGACCTGTTCGGGTATGCCATGGGTGACGATGGCCTTCTTGAGGCTGTCTTCGAGGGCCGGCATGCGCTCCGCCGGGTACAGCTGAGCATGGACTATCTTGCGGGAGTAATCATCCATCCAGGCGATTAAGTATACCTTGCGCTTCCTTGGAGGGTTTTCGGGGTCGTCGAGGTATGTGAGGTGGCATACGTCCCCTATCCAGCGCTCGTTGCGATGCTGGGCTTGGTAGCGGCGATACACCTCCCTCGGCCCCTGCTGCGGCCGTGTGAGCCCCAGACGCGTGAAGTAGTCGTATACGGTGCTGCGCTTGAGAATTCCGCGTTCCACCTGCCCTGAGGACTCGAGTATGTCTATGATGGTCGAGATCGCGCGCCTGGGACTTTCCCGCTTGAGAGCGGCCGCAAGCTCGAGCGCTTCCCTCGGGACCCTGCCCGCGTATTTCCTTGGCTTTGGCATGAGGGCATCCAGGCCTCCTTCCCGGTATAGCGCAAGGTACCTCTGGACGGTCCTTTCGCCCACCTGTGTGCGACAGCTGCCCGGGATCGTGTAGTGGCGCGACGCCGCCTCTCGGATGAGTTCCATCGTCTCCCCCGGACGAAGATCCTGCCTCGACACTATTGGTGAGATGAGACTGTAGCGAAACGATGCAATGTCCTGCCTGAGTTTATCGTCCATGGCAAAAAGCCTCCTTTCAGAGGCCACTATAGCACCGGCGCTGCCTGTAAACCATGACAGGGTTTGTTGTAAAGGCCGAAAGATGACCCCGGGCGGAGCCAGCCCTTGCCAAATGGCACTCTCTTTGCCCGAAGCTAAGGTAGCGCCGGACAGCTCTACATCGAATTCCGGCCGTTTTCGCGACCACACCGGACTTAAATGGCGAATCCTGTACATGCCAAGCATCCCGGCGCTCACAAGACCGGACATGTTTGCATCAAAGGTAATAGAGGTTGGAGGAGTTCACCCTCGGGAAGACCCCCGGAGCGCCACAAGTCACAGTGGCGCCGCAGAGGATGTCGCCCAGGTCGAAGAGGAGGAGCATGAGGCCCCTTGTTCCCTCGGCCTTTACTCTCGGCCAGGTCACCATGGTGGTAAGCTCCGCCACGAGGTTCGAGACGAGTGGCACTACACCGCCGAGGACGCGCCTTGCATGCGCCACCCATCGAGAGACGGTGCGGGCATCCACACCCGCCTCCTCGGCAGCCTCTTCAATGGTGGCCCCTTCCGAGTATGACCGTATGCAGGATTCCCGTACCTCCGTGACATGGTGCAGATACGGCGCCAGGAAATCGGGTAAAACCCCGTGGGTCTCCTTGCACTTGGCACACCGCCACCTGTAGATTGGAACGCGCCTGCGTCCGCCACGTGTGCGAGGATGACGATGGTAGCAGCTCCATGGGCCCATCTTGCCATTGCAGTTGGGACAGCGCACCTCGATGTCCGGCCTGGTGTGTGAATAGGCGGCAATATAGCTATTGACTCCGTCAGCAATTGGCATTACGATGGGCATGGGGGTTGAGGTGCTTTCACCTCCACCTGACTGGGCGAGAAGGAGTTGCATGTCAGCATCTGGGCCTTCTCGCTCCCTTTTTGCTTTCTCCCCCTATTCCACGCCACTTGCAGCTATCCTGCTCCCACCCGGGCAAAACAAGACCCCCGGTTACCACCCCATCCCCAAGGGGGTCCCCGAGGTATGCCACCTTCAACCGGAAATACCACCCTCCTCCAACGTCAGATTACGCCGGTACCGACACTCCAGGACCGTCTCGGCGCTCGACCTGCCGTCAGGGAACAAACGCTTGTTGAACTCATGGGGCATGCCGTCCATGCTGAGGAGGAGGTGTATCCCTTTCTCCTTCAGCCAGCGCATAACCTGTTCATCCATCAGGACGCCGTTCGTGGTGACGGAGAAAGTAAACCCTTTGCGCGCTTTCTTGGACTGCCGCTCTGCATAGTCTACGACCTCTTGTATCAGGTCGAGCTGCAACCCTACAAGCCCCCCAACTGGTTTGGACAGGGGAGCCTTAGGGAGCTAGAGTAGGAGCGGGGGGTAGCGTAGAGGTGACGCGGAGGAGGTACACGGAGGAGCAGAAGCTTGCGGTAGTGCGGGAAGCGGTCGAGACGGGGAACTGCGCGGTGGTTGGGCGCAGGCACGGTATAGCAGAGAACCTGGTGAGCCGGTGGGTAAGGCAGTTCCGGGCGCTTGGTGAAAGCGCGTTTACGGGCTCGACCAGTGGTGGTAGCGAGGACGTTCGAGCCTACAGGGCCCTGGCCTTCGAGAATGAACGCCTCAAGAGGCTGCTGGGCGAGAAGGACCTCGAGATAGCGGTCTTGAAGGACCTTGTAAAAAAACGACCCGCAAATAGCGGAAAGGTTCGCTGTTGCCCACAATTTCGTGATGTCGGTACTCGATGTCTATGACCGTTCAGTGGTTGCAAGCCACATAGGCCTTTCGGCAACAGGCAAGGATGCGGCCCTGACGCTCGGCAATGCCCTGTGGGAAAGGAAGCTATTACATAGC
>Ga0134102_1001417_pt1 | contig 21042 bp, 14 predicted proteins | sample 13_3_2metaG_FD_94447 | JGI IMG/M metagenome (GOLD analysis project Ga0134102, IMG submission 94447) | Switchgrass degrading microbial communities from high solid loading bioreactors in New Hampshire, USA - 13_49_3.3_201_A3 metaG | ecosystem: Engineered > Bioreactor > Semi-continuous > Anaerobic...
AAAAAATATGGTTCCAGAGTACATAAAGGTTTTGCATTAGTTCAGGCCGAACTAAATGAATTGTTTGAAAACTAACTTTTACATACAAGAAGTAGTTTACACAAACTTCTTGACACTATCAAAAATTAAGAAAGGATGTAAATTATGAACTTATTTGAAGGCATATTAAATTTAAGAGAGAGTAAAAAATACAATTCAGTGGTAAGATCTGTAGCTTCTTTTAGAGAAGCAGGGATTATATTAATTATTTTTATAGTTTGCTTTATATTATCCCTATTGACTCCTCATTTCTTAACCCGTGATAATCTCATCACAACAGCTATTGGTCTCTCTGCAGATGGTATTATGGTTATAGGAATGACCGTGGCTTTAGTGTCTGGTGGCTTTGACCTTTCTGTAGGCTCCATCATGGGATTAAGTGGTGTTACGGCAGGTATTCTGTATCTTGAAGGAATGAATATCTGGATTGCCTGTATTATTGCTTTAATTGTAGGCATGGTCTGTGGTCTTGTTAATGGTTTTTTTATTGGCATAGTAGGTCTAAATCCTCTGATTACCACCCTGGGTATGATGGGCATTGCCCGTGGAGCTGCCTATGTTTTAACTCAAGGGTCTCCTCTGTCATTATTTGCAATTCCAAAATCCTTTGCTTTTTTAGGAGAAGGAAAAATCTTAGGGATACCGGTAATCGTTTTTCTCTTTTTTGCAATGGCTATTATTGGCGATTTCCTGCTTAGAAGATCGGAACCTATAAGAAGGGTATTTTACGTGGGAAGCAACGAAAAAGCAGCCATACTTTCTGGTATTAATGCTTCTAAAGTAAAAATCGGCGTATTTATACTTACTGCTACTTTATCCAGCATTGCAGGCATACTGAGTTTGGCTCGATTTACTGTAGCAGCCCCAACTGCAGGAGTAGGCTCTGAATTAAGAGTTATTTCTGCTGCGGTTATTGGTGGTGCCAGTCTTAATGGAGGAGAAGGGACTATCTTAGGGGCTGTTTTAGGGGTTATATTATTAAATATCATCAGCAATGGTCTGATTTTATTAAATGTATCTGTATATTGGCAGGATTTAATTAATGGTATTATCTTAATTATTGCAGTTACTTTTGATTATATAAGTCATAAAAATAAACTTAAAAGACTTAAACTCAACAAATAACGTATTCCATTAATGAGAGGAGCCTTTATATGATGAATATAAAAAAAAATATTTTATATGGTTTTCTGATCATATTTGCCCTATCCATATCGTTAGCAGGATGTAGCGGAAGCAATAATATCGACAGCAGCAGCAATACTGTTTCAACGCATCCTTTAACTGGCAGTCCCAACGAAGAATACTATATGATTACATTTTCATCCGGACTTGAATATTGGAAGGGCTGTTATAAAGGTTTTGAAGATGCGGGGAAATTATTTGGAATAAAAACAGTCTATACTGGCTCTCCTCAGTATGATGTCAATCAGCAAGTTACAGTACTGGAACAAGTTATTGCAAAAAAACCGGCTGGAATTGCGATAACTGCTATGAATCCTGATGCATTGGCCGCTCCAATTAAAAAAGCTGTTGATGCTGGCATTCCAGTGGTTACTTTTGATGCAGATTCTCCCAACAGTGGAAGATATTCCTTCCTCGGAACTGGCAATGAGTATGCCGGAACGATTGCAGCAAGAACAATGGCAGAATTAATTGGAAATGAAGGGGAAGTAGCTCTCATTACACTTCCAGGTCAATATAACCACGAACTTAGAGTTGAAGGTTTTAAGAAAACCCTTGAAAAAGAATTTCCTAATATTAAAATTGTTGCTATAGGCAATGGCAAAAGCGATCAGACAGAAGCTGCAAAAGTTGCTGCTGGATTCTTACAAGCCCATCCAAACATAAAAGGTATTTTTGCCACAGATTCAACGAGCGGCGTTGGCGTCGCCACCGCTGTAAAAGAAACCAATAGACTTCAAGACGTAAAAATCGTAAGTTTTGATACAGATAAAGGCACTCTGGATGCTATCAAACAAGGTATTATCTCTGCAAGCATTGCCCAGGGAACTTATAATATGGGATATTGGTCCATGAATTTTTTGTATCAATTAAAACATGATCTAATCCAACCTGTTGATAAATGGAAAGAGAAAAATATCACTCCTCTCCCTCCTAATGTTGATACAGGAGTGAATGTAATCACTATTGAAAATGTAGATGCTTTTTATTAATTTAATATTTTACCCCATACTATTTAGAACCAAGCATCAGACTAAAAATAAGTCTTATGCGGCATTCTTAATAATATGGGGTATTTTTTTACTGTTTATTGAAAGTATAAGCAAGAAAACTATCTTTAATTACAAGCTTTATGTTTTAATTGTCATTATGATTGTTATCATGAATAACTTGATCAATAATGATGACAAAAGCTAATATCAAAGCTTGGTTTTCATCGTCTGCAATCTCCACTCCATAAGAATCCCTAAAGGAGAAGAATTTTTTACTAACAGATGCTACTACTCTTCCCTGTTTGAGAATTCTAAAATCATATCCAAAGAAGTCTCCCTCTATACTATATTGTCCAAAAGTACTCTCTATATGAAAACGAGGTCTGAAGAATGTAAATTCCTTTTTAACTTTTGCAGCATATTGTCCATTAAGGTAAACAGAATATTCCGGCATCAGTTTAAGCAATTTTTGCTCAATGTATACCCGTTCCACTCCATTTACATCATAAATTGTAAGTTTATCTCCCAGTGCAAAAACCTTACCTTTAACATAAAATTGATCTGAGCCATATTCATCCTTAATCGTGAAGTTATCACCAAAACTTAATATTTTTTGATTGATTTGATATCTCATAGCATTCTCTCCTTTAGGATATTCTTTGATATGTAGCATTAAAAATAGAGTTCTCTATAATATATACATCTTCAATATCATCTTGTCTGATTGCAATATAATCATTTACTTTCCCTGACATATATTTAGACGAATCCCATTTTGTAAAAACCTTTGTGTTTTTTGCAAGAGGCTGTGCATAGACAAAAATTTCTTTCGTTGAGATACATGCTTTTACATAAGCCCTTAAATCAATAGTCTGGCCCGTTTTCCTGTTTTTAACCTTTGGAAAATATTCTACATTTTTTAACTGAAACGGTCCATCGATCACCTTATAGCTTTTACTAAATTTTTCTTTGCTTATAGGATATACCTCTCCTGTAATACCTATCATAAAATAAGTGTCCGGAGAAGATACAGTCTCTATATCTCCTTTAATGCTCCTCACAAGCAGAGGCGTACCTTCTTTAAAAACCTCTGCTACAGGGACAAAGCCCAGAGTCAGATTCTTCTTTTTATAAAGAACCATTCTCTCAATATCAAGGTTATTATTATTATGATAAATAATATCGAAACTATCAAAATAAGCTTTTATACGATTATGTAAGTATCCATCCTTATTCATTCCCGGGTATTGCCTGTCAAATTTTTCTTCATGAATAAAGCCCCCTGCCTTATCCATATTTCCTCCTCCGGAACCTATCCCTTCTGCCAGAAAGGCAGCCATCTCTGAAGCCATTACTTCCCTTATACAACTTCTTACAGAAAAATAGACTCCCACATTTGTTTCATTATACACAACACAAGTATCTATGACATCTACCTGAAGCGCCAAATCGCTTATAAATCCCAATATATTGGGGTCACAGGGATGCGCCTTAAAGATAGCACATCGATAATCATCAATATAAGAATATCTGATCAGAGCCATGCCTGCAATTTCTATGTCTCGCAAAGTAAAATTTGCATTTTTTAATTTTCTTATTAAATTTATATCATATTCAACATGATCTTGTAAATCTTTATCTAAAGGATGATAAATTTCCACAAAACTGTTTGTGTCTGTAAAAAGCCCATAATATAAAGCTGTAGCTACATTTTTATACTGATTGACATCAAATCCTTCATCTAGCAGCATCTGCCATACCACCGTTGCACAACTTCCAAGATAAGGCTTGATTTCAGTCATAGTCACATCATATATTTCTTGTTGATGATGATCAATAATCGCAATGTTCTTTGCAGGAAATCTTTTAACGTTTCCAGCTCCATATTGGCAGTCTACCGTAATCAGGACTTCATTATCTCCTACAATTAATTCATCCACATACTCTATAGGAATGTTTAATTCTTCTATCATTTTAATTAGATTAGGCTTGGTAATCCTAAAACGTCCTCCATAGACCAATCGTACATTTTTATCTTTGTTTTTAAAATATTCATATAAAGCGTACCCTGAACTGATAGAATCTCCATCAGGATTGTCATGGCACTGAATAATGATATAATCGTATATAAGCAAATCTGAAAGCTTCAAAAAATGACCTCCCAATATCATTTGTTTCTGTGGTTATATTCAATAAGATAATCATTATGCTTAATTTGCCAATATATGACAGAAAGAGTTCAAAATATACAATATAATATAAAAACTGCCAATACTTATGGTATCGGCAGTTTTTAAAATAATTTTATAAATAAAAATCATGGTTTTGGATTCTACGATAAAAAGTTCTATTTTTTACAATCCAGTTGTTTGTGGATTTTTTAGGATTTAGGAAATATAGACTTTCTCCGATATTATTATTCCCTTCTAAAGCCATTCTGGCAGCTTTCACACTCTCCTCAGAAGGGGTATTATAAATCGTTCCGTTGGCCGTTGGCGTATACTGCACGCCCCAGTTCCTGTCAAATATAACTTCTTTAATAGTATTAGGGAAGTCTTTACTCTTTTTTCGGTTGATAATACAGTTGGCCACAGCCAATTTCCCCTCAAAGGGTTCTGCCTCAGCTTCCGCATGGACAAGTCTGGACAACCAGTATAAATCTTCTTGTGAGTAAGAAATAGAAGCTTTCATTACAGTCTCAGTTTTTACTGGCTTATAACCTTTCGTATACAGTTTTACTGAAGCCGTTGATTCCTGCCACTCTACATCTACATTGAATGCTTCTGCTACAAATCTGAGAGGTACAAAAGTCCTTCCATTGTATATATTAATCGGCGCATCAAGCGTAATTGTCTTGTGATCAATCATTGCGTAAGACTGTCTGATTGGAAGAGAAATTGTAACACCATTTTTCATAAGAATTGCTTCTTCATTGTGATCATTCCAATTGATTTGTTCTATTCCAATTGCTTCAGCAATGAATCTAATGGGCACAAAAGTGCGGCCATTCTCTATATAAGGTAAAGTGTCGGCAGTAATCACCTGATCATTTAAATAAATTCGTATATCCTTATTTCCACTAATCGGACGAACCTTTACCAAGTTCCCTGCGTATAACTCATCTTTTCCATTTAAGTTCGCTACCTGAGCGTAACTTACGTTATGTTCTTGTGAAATGCTGTATAGGTTATCCCCTGACTTTACAGTATGCATGATATATGAAGATGCAAAGGCACTGGATGGGGCGCCCATAAGTACGGAAAGAGATAAGATTGCTGCCATAACTCGTTTCATATTGATCATCCTTTAAATATTTTTAGATTTTGTATCAAATTTGTTAACTAATTTATTAATATTGTAACATTTTCTTAACAAATTGAAAACCGGTTTTTTTTGGAAAGATGATCAATCTTTTTATTGCAAAGAAAATCCTTAAGGATTTCCTCTGCAATAAAGAATAAGGGCGGTAAATACCGCCCTTGTAGCCCCTTATAACCCCTTTTTTAGTTCTTCCATAATAAATGGATTTTTTTCTTTTATATGTTCTAAATATGCATGAATGTCCCCATCAAATTCTAATGTTTCTTCAAATAAAGCCATCTCCAGTGAATTTCTGATGGCATTGGTCATTTCTCTCTTCTGCAAGTCCTGGTAATGGTCCATAAGGTACATGAGTGTGAATTTTAGACTATCTATTATTTTGGCATGATCAAAAGCCTTCTTTGCCCAAATCTCATGGTTGTCCGATTCTATTTTACTTGTGATTGCTCCTTGCTCTATACCCTCTTTAATCATATCTTTTGTGTAGCCTACAATACAATTTTTCCCCTGGCAATGGCCACATGTACCTTCTCCAAGACAAATATTCTCTATATTATTTTTCATCTGATTCATATATTCATATAGGGTAATCGCTGTTTTTTGATACAGTGATTTTTCTCCTTTTTTCTTCTTTTCCAGCAGGGGTTTAATGAGGAACGCTGAAACGATCACAATAAATATTACAAATCCAGATATGGTAAATGCATTAACATATCGATCTGGCAGTGACGTGTACAGTTTCATGCTTCCAAATACTAAAAATAACCCATAGGCAATAAACTTCATGAGCAATTCAGGAATTTTATCCCCTATTTTACTTCCTACTATAATGCCTACACCACTGGTTAACAGCATTCCGCTGACAGTCCCTAATAATATGAAAAAGGGATGGGCTGCGTCCACTGACAGGGTAATCGCTGTAAGTTGCGTCTTATCCCCTAATTCACCAATGAAAAAAGCTGCTGCAACAGTCAATACAGGTCCTAATTTTCTTGTGCTTTCCTCTTCATCTTCATCATCCTCTTCCTTTAAAGACCATAACGCAAAGAAGATAAAAGCGCTACCTGCAATGATTTGCAGTACATTGGCTGGAATCATTCCACCAATAAAGGTACCAAATAATACAGCCACTCCATGATTCAATAAAGAACCGATAAAAACCCCCAGAAGTACTTGTCTCATTTTATACTTTGTTGCAAACATCATAGCAAGAATCTGAGTTTTGTCTCCCATTTCTGCTATAAAGATAAAAAGTAGTGCATGCAGATACTCTCTTAACATCTTATTCCTCCTCTTAGCACATGAAAAATTAGCACATAAAAAAGCGAAACTTTATGCTTAGTAAAAAATGTTTACTAAGCTAAAAGTCTCGCTTCTTTAGACAAAATCTAAAGCAAATAGAACCAGGCCAAGGACCAGTATGTTGATTCTATTTATAGCTTTCGCTACAGCTACTCCCCTTTAACTTTACATCTATAAAAATAACATAAATCTGCATAATATTCAATTACTTTAATTTTGTTCATTCCTTTTATTACCAGTTATCCACATCTTATCCACATATTGTGGACTAAATGTATTTTTATGGTAAATTATATGTATTTATCCACAAGAATAGATTAATCTTTACATTCCATCCTCCGTTGAGCCACATTATAATTTCCATGAAATAAAATTATTCTTTTCATTCTTTGCAATATTCGATCTGTAATTATGGAAACTACTATGATCACACCAGGGGATACTATTGTAAAAAGCGTCAACAATACAGGATGACTGGTTCTTACTATATCTTTTATAACTGTTACAACAAAAGGATGAATCAGATATATAGAAAAAGAGTATTTACCCATTTTATTGAATAAAACCTTAATGCTTTTCCCCTTCAAATCAATCAATCTGGATATTCTTAAAATAATAATTGACGCTAAAAATACATAGATATACCAGATCATCTGATAAATAAAAGTATTAATCGGTTTGCCCAATTCTATATCAAAGCACATTTTAATATAGAATGCCATGGAAAATATCCATATAAAAATGATGATTCTAAAGTACTTGTCCACAATTTGAAAACATTGATGGTAATTAAATCCAATCCAAAGACCTAACCAAATGATTATAAAATGCCAATAAAATAATGTTGCAGGATAAGGAAATATTTTATAGATATAAAACTTATTGATCCAATAAAAAATAATTTGCATTGCTGTTCCTATTAAAAATGTTACCAAAAGATTCTTTTTAACTTTTTTTATAAACTTAATAAGGACAGGAGCTAATAAATATACCTGAATAATAACAGACATAAAATACAAGTGGGAATAACTCTTCCCAAACAGAATCCAAAAGGCCCAGTCAGATACCGATATTAATTGCTCATATTCTATGGCTCCGACAAAATATCTGCACAAAATATAGACAATACTCCAAAATAAATAGGGCATTACTATAGTATGAATCTTTCTTTTATAGAATTTTAATACATTCATTTTTTCCTGTTCTAAATTATAGGTAATCAGAATGGACGCAATGAGTATAAACCCCGGAACAGCAAACTGAATGACTCTATTGAATCCATAATAGATCCCATAAATCATAGTAGCCAAATCAAATCTGCTAATGGGAATATACAACACATGAATAAGCACGACACAAAGAATCAAAATCCCTCTCATTGTTTGTATCTCTGGTATCCATTGCTTTTTCACTGATTTGCCCCCCAATATTTTAAAAGCCAACTCAATGAAGTTACTAACTTCATCAAGTTGGCCCTTCATGTGATGAGCGTATCTTAATTTACTGTTATGATATTAATCGCAATAGGAAGACTGGATCCTGCTGCATTCATCATTTCGAATTCCAATACTTCTTCTTGTCCGTCTTCTAAAACATATTCTATAACTGTAGTTGCATATTCTGAATTCGTTTCGGGAGTAATAAAGTATCCATCATAATTCTTTACTGCTGCTGCACATCTTCCTCCCCTTGGATTGAGTCGAACACGAATTGTCTTTGTTTCTCCTGTATTGTTTACAACAGGAACTTTAATTTTATAAGTCGCCCCATAATGGCCTATATTGCTGATGGTTCCATACTCTTTTCCCAGGCTGGTTTCAGCAGAAAAAATATTATCTGTTTTTCCATTAGAAACCGAATATGCAATCTGACCAGATCCCGCTTCATATACAGGAAGTTCTGTTGTAAGCTTTGCAAATGTCCATGTTCCCCTTGGATGCCTATTATCAGAATCTATAGGCAAAGGATCATCTTTTACGGAGGTCAGGCTTAATCCATCCACTTTGCTGACAACTGTACGTACAACATAATTGAGTTTTCCGCTTCCTGATTTTTTCTTTACTTTAAATTCATATTGGAATCCAATTAAACTTCCTGAACTTACATAAAAATCATCAATAACCAATGAGTTTCTGGATCTGATAGCCGTTCTGTCCAAGGCAATGATAGGAAGTTGATTGCTTATACTAAGTTCAGCTATTTTTAAACCTACGTCGTATATGGGCCAGCCTCTGCTGCTGGTTTTAGTCACTCCTCTTGGAGTTACCAGTTCGATATCATTTGTATCGGATAGATTCTCAATGGTAATACCTATGATTATTGGTTCATCAAACTTATTTTCATGGTAGCCGAATACAATATGATTGATAGATTCCTCATCTTCTTCCACCACATCCTGCCAAAGAGTAGCTGCATCATAAGGAACCGTTCTTTCATTAAGCGCTTCTGGATTATCACTAATCATTAATCTCGTATTGCCTTCAGCTTTAGGTTCCGGAGCATTGGTAGGAACGACTCCTCCTCCAATAAACTCTTTCTCTAAGAATTTTAAGGCAAAAGCAGCTTCTTTATTAAAAATGCTTACCTCTTGTGTTGACCCATTCCAAGCTACAGTCGCCCCAAAAACTTGCTCGATAAATTTTAAAGGTACATATATTGTTTCATTATAATCCACAATTTTACCCTGCTGAGGTTGGATCGGGATACCATTAACCGTTGCAACTTTATCGCCTATATTGATTCTTAACTCAATACCTTCTTTAATGCCAACCAATTGTCCTGTTATGTAATCACGATATGTCTTAACACCCATCGCTTTAAACACGGGTTCTACAGGAATCATCCCAACTTTATCCATTGTTATAGGATTATAGAAAGTATTCACTTTTTTCTTGTCTACAAGTATGCTCATGTTAGGAAATTCCTGAATTTTCGGCGGAATAATGAAATTAGTTGTAATGATTGCAGTTCTAGTATTGGAATCCCATTCTACAGTTCCACCAAAAGCTTCCCCTATAAATCTTAAGGGGACATATGTACTATCCTTGTATATAATTGCTGGCTGATCTAATTCAACTGGTTCTTCATTTCTGAAAACCACAGCTGAATCAATGGTGATTTGTACTACTGTATCATCTTTATATGCAACTACTGTTCTTTCACTTTGATTCCATTCTACATTTATATTCATCGCTTCAAATATTGATCTTAAAGGAACCAATATTCTTCCATTCTTAATAATAGGTTTAACAGAAGGCTTGAAAAAATCTTCATTGATAATAATATTCATATCTGCTTCAGAAACCATATCTTCTTTTTTTGCAGCATTCTCTTTTGAAGTATCTTCCTTAGAAATATCTTCTGCTGCATATGCTTTGGTGAATGCCAGATTAAAAACCATGCTAAATACGATGCCAAAAACTAGTATCTTTTTTAATCTCTCCATATTCTACCTCTCTCATTTTTATATTAGTTTAATGATTACCTTGTAAAAGATCAGCTCTTTTTAATTTGATGTCTCTTATAAAGAGATGAAAGACTTAAACACCCTAAAGTATCATTCATAACATTCAGCGTAATCATTCACCCCCATTTTCTTATCTTCCGATTAAAACCTTCGATATAAAAATATATGATTGCTTGAATTGATACTATGTACTTTAACTTTCATTCTGCCATAAGCCTTAAACAACAATAAATCTGCTATTATCGACTAATTTTAGAGTTTTACTACAAAATAAGGCAAATACATTATACTATAGATATTATAGCCATTCAAGACTACTACACTATTTCTATTTTTATCCTATATTGTAGACTTTCGCGACAACATCCTTTTGATAAAAATACATATACAGATAATCTAATATTTCACAATAACCTCATAGAACTTATTTTATTAATACTGATAATACAAAGAAAGAATTCTACTCTTATCTTATTTTTATTAGCAATCAAAATCTCAGTTTACCTTTAGTATCAGAGAATAACATATTTCTAGTTCTTTGTACATGAGATAACGAAATAATTGAAAAATATATTGATAAATGTTAGAATTAAATGAAAAATTTTAGGGGGTGAGAAATTGAAGTTTGTAAATGAACAAGATGTACTAGCTCATAAAGAAGCATTAAAATCTACTTTAGAAGATTTGTATTCAAAAACAAATTTAAAAGATGTTGAAGAACGAAAGAGAACTACTAATTATTATGAGTGGCTGAATAAAAAAACTAAGATAATTATTAATGAAAAAGATTATATTTACGATGAAAAAGCAAAAAATATTAAAAGAGGTAGTGTCGTTTGGGTTGAGTTCGGTTTTAATATTGGTAATGAATTTGGAGGAAGACATCCAGCAATAGTATTGAGAAAAACAGGTAATAGCATATTTGTACTTCCACTTTCTTCACAAAAGCCAGAAGACATAAAACCTTATCATGTAAAAATTGAAAAAGTATATAATTTTAAAAATATAGTCCGTTGGGCTAATGTATTGAAAATTCAAAATGTAAGTTTGCTAAGAGTAGATTTTAGTGCATCTATTGGAAATATAAAAGGAGAAATATTAGATGAAATAAATAAGGCAATAGAAAAATCACATATTTTCTAATTGATTTTTTTATAAATTTATTATACTATATAATTGACAAGAAAAAATATTAGTGTTATACTTTTTAATGTTGTAACTTGATAGTGTGAAGGAGCATTAGCTCAGTTGATTAGTCTTGCAGGAGAGGGAGTAGCAATACTCTCTCTCAGTCTTTGTATACAAAAATATTTAAGAGCATATATTATAGTATAGCGTGAAGGAATACATCGCTATTCAATTTGTAGTCTGAAGAGAAAGAGAGGTCTAATATGACCTCTCTTTCTAGTTGAGAAGTGTGAACTACCCACAACATTTCATGGCTCAGATCCTCAAGATATAATCAAAATTCATCGATATTTTATACTAATCTCCTTTAATAATTTCTTGCAAGTTTCTTTTGAAATAATCTTTATAAAAAATCTCCGCCTGGCTTTTCTTTTAATACTTGCTAAAAAAGGAGATTGATTATTCAAAAACATAAAATTAATTGCAAACTCTCTTTAAGTAATATATCTATATTGCATTTATTGAAAAATTTTTCGGTATTAATTATCGAAAATCTTTTTGGAGCAAAAAAATACTATCCTTCTCTTGTTAATATTTTTTATATACATAATTTGATCTTCTCGATTCGATATAATACTACTTCCAATTAACATAATCAACCAAATGTACCAATTCTTCAATTACACTTCTTAAGTCATCTTTTATCTTGTCAATATCATCTTTTTTTGCAATAAATCTTCTATTATGTGCACTTAAATCACCTAATGCTTTTATTTTAGGTATACTTTTACTTGCATTTCTGCTGATATTCCAACTTCTCTCATTTAATAAAGATGGTATCAAATCACTCAGATAAAAAAAGTTTCCATCTGCCCCTTTGATTTTATCTGCTATAGTATAGCGTTCAAATGCCTCAATAATTAAAGTCTCTAGCATCTTTCGAATCATTACTAAACATGCATCATATAGCTTTAAATCATAACATACGCATGCTTGATTAGCTACTTTTTCGATGTAACCCCTTGTGTTAGCAACGATATCTAAATTAAAAAGGTCAGACGTTGGCTTTGGCTGCTCTACTTCGCCCAATTCTTTATCAATTTGAACTTTATAATTTAGTATTAATTTATATCTACCATTATTCTTGATAAATTTAGCATTTTTCCCTTTTGAATTTTTTGATAAATAGCTAGATATATTGGAATACTCCCTCAAATTCAAAGCTCTAAAACATTCCTTAATATCAGATATCTCTATACTATCCAGTTTTTTTATAACAGTATTATAATAGACAAAATAATCTATTTGCTTACTTGAAGATAACTCATGAAAATCTTTAATTCTGCTAACAAAAACATCCAGACTATTTCGACTCATTTCTTCCTCCCTGAATTAAATCAAACTTAACATAATTTTCACCTACATGATTAAGAGAATATTTTCCATTCTCGTTTTTATATATAAACTGTTGCTTGTTTTTTATATCACGTAATGTTTGAGACAACAGTTTGGGAGTTTTTTGATTGACTAATCTTAGTGCAGTATGAATAATATGTGTATCAAACTCGGAAACACCTTTAATGTTTTTCAATAAATAACATAATAATAAAACCTGATCCTTTTGACCTTTAGGAGACACTCGACCATATTCATCTTTTAATTGAGTAGTTTCCTCTTCTGATAAATTAAGATCAATTATTGAATACGTTTCTCTTTTTGAACTTCCTTTCTGTCTACCATTATTTAAATTCTTCTTGGATTTTTTATCAGAAATATTTCTCCCATAAATAATTGCTTTTGCTTCTTCATTTCCTTTATCTGTGATAATCATATCTTGTTCATTTAACTGGCTAATCAGATCATTATGAAATAATGTTTGCAAATTATTACTTAAATTAGCCTTCCGAGAAGGAGTTGAACGATTGGTTCCTTCATATAAATTTACTATATCATTTCTATTAAACGGTTTTTGTCCATAGTTCGAAGCATAATAACAATAAACTAATACCCAGTCAGCTTCTCCTTTAGGCAGCCCCTTTTTAGCAATATCAAATATGCTTGGAATCTCTTCTTCTATCATTTTATTACTTAAATCAATATTCAAAATTTCTACATCTTTAATATCTTCTTCAATACTTGCACTAGTAAAGGGTCTTTTTATAATATTTCTAGAAATACTTCTTATTAACTCTTCCTTAGTATCATTATATATCTCTTTGACAGATTCATCATCTCCATCTAACTCCATCTCGAATCCATTATATGCTATTCTTATCTTTAAATTAGACATATCAATTACTCCTTTACTATATATAGTATTAATGATATTATTCTACAACTTTTAACTATAATTTACAACATTTTTACCCTAACCTAATAATAATTTGGGATGTTTTTGTTTGATATAAGTACAGTATTACTTCCAAAAAATACGAATCAAACTCATATGTTAATTCTGTTCCTACTAGATATTTAAACAAATTAATCATCATCAAATAAAAATAACTAGCAGAAATACCCGTTCTATTATTGGTGTATATATAAAGCCATATTTAAGAATTTGTAATTAATATGATATAATTAAGATAAAAAAATGAAGCAAATTTGGAGGTAATCATGATAACAGGCGAATTAAAAAATAAAGTAGATAAGATATGGGAGATATTCTGGACAGGTGGTATTACTAATCCTTTAGAGGTAATAGAACAGTTTACATATCTCCTTTTTATTAAGCAATTAGATGAAGTAGAAATAATCAAAGAAAATGAAGCGCAGTTTTTGGGTATTGAGTATACTGGATTATTCCCAAGTGATTTACCCTACCTGCGTTGGAGTAAATTTAAAAATTTAGAAGCGTCTGAAATGTATAACATCGTTCAAAATGAAGTCTTTCCATTTATAAAATCCTTACACCAGGATGGAAAATCTGCTTATTCTAAATACATGGGTGACGCTATTTTTAAAATACCAACTCCTCAGATGCTGTCCAAACTTGTTGACGGTATTGATCATTTAGATATGCAGGATCAAGATACTAAAGGAGATTTATATGAATACCTTTTGTCAAAAATAGCTACAGCAGGTACTAACGGCCAATTCCGCACCCCAAGACATATAATAAAAATGATGGTTGAGCTGGTTAAACCAACACCAAGTGATATTATTGTTGACCCGGCTATGGGAACCGCAGGATTTCTTGTTGCGGCCCAAGAATACCTAAGAGATTATCATGCGGATTTATTCTTAAATGCAGGACTCAGAGAACATTTTAATAATACCATGTTTAATGGCTTTGATATGGATAGAACCATGTTGCGTATTGGTGCCATGAACATGCTGCTCCATGGAGTGGACAATCCTACGATCGAATATCGCGATAGTCTGTCTGAGCAAAATACCGATATTGAAAAATATACCCTAGTGCTGGCCAATCCACCATTTAAAGGCTCCCTGGATTATGAGTCAGTAAGTTCAGATCTGCTAAAAGTAGTTAAGACAAAGAAAACAGAATTACTTTTCTTGGCACTGAACTTAAGAATTCTTAAAAAAGGTGGCAGAAGTGCTACCATTGTTCCTGATGGCGTCCTTTTTGGCAGCAGCAAAGCCCATAAACAAGTCCGTCAGGAATTAATAGAACATCATAAACTGGAAGCAGTGATCTCCATGCCCAGCGGTGTGTTTAAACCATATGCAGGTGTATCTACAGCCATACTGATCTTTACTAAAACTGGTACTGGCGGTACGAATAAAGTTTGGTTCTATGATATGAAGGCAGATGGTTATTCCTTGGATGATAAAAGGCAACCAATAACTGAAAATGATATCCCTGATATTATCACCAGATTTAATAATTTAGATGAAGAAAAGGATAGAAAACGCACAGATCAAAGCTTTTTTGTTGATGTCGATGAAATAAGAAATAATGGGTACGACTTATCTATAAACAAATATAAAGAAATAGAATATGAAGAAGTAAAATATGACCATCCTGTAAAGATACTTGCAAAATTGATGGATTTAGAGCAAGAAATTATAGCAAGTATTAAGCAATTGGAGGAAATGTTAGATGAGTAAAATTCAAGATTATTTTGTATTAATCAGAAACGGTGCAAATATACGACAAAACAAAGAAAAGATAGGTTATCCAATCACTCGCATTGAAACTATTTCAGATGGTTATGTTGATAGAGAAAAAATGGGATATGCAGGAATAAAAGATCTTTCAAAATATGAAGATTACATATTGAAAGCTGGAGATATATTAATGTCACATATAAACAGTGTGAATCACCTTGGAAAAGTAGCTCTTTATGAGAAAGAAAAAGATGAAAAAATCATTCATGGTATGAATTTACTTGTTTTGCGTCCAAATACCAAATTAATAATAAGTAAATACGCATATTATTATTTTAAAAGCCCATACTTTAAAAAGCAACTCCCCAATATTACAAAAAACTCTGTAAATCAAGCTAGTTTTACTGTAACTGATTTAAAAAAATTGTATATATACGTTCCTTCTATTGAAAAACAGAATACTATAGTTGAAATGTTAGATAAAGTACAGTCTCTAATAGACAAACGCAAACAGCAAATAGAATTCTGTAATGAGTTAATTAAATCCCAATTCGTAGAGATATTCGGAGATCCCAAAGTCAATCCCAAGCATTATAAAATGAAAAAGCTGGGTACGACTTTTGAAATTGTAAGCGGAGGAACACCAAAAACTCAAGTTGAAGATTATTGGAATCCTAACGATATATCGTGGATTGGCTCTAATATGTGTCAAGATAAAATTATATATAATAATGATGGGAAATTTATATCATATTTAGGATTAGAAAACTCTTCAGCAAAAATTATAAAACCGAATGCAGTATTAGTAGCATTAGTTGGAGCAACTATAGGAAAAACTGCATTATTAAAATTTGAAACAGCTATTAATCAGAATATAGCAGCTATTAAAGTTTATGATAGTAATGAATATATACCTGAGTTTGTATTTTGGTATATGCAATTTATTTATTACCAATTCACAGCAATAAGTAAAAATAAATTCAAAATGGCTTCTCTAAGTTTTTTGAAAGAGTTAGAAATATATCAAGTTCCAATTACTCTTCAAAGCCAATTTGCCGCCTTTGTTCAACAAGTTGAAAATTTAAGATCTTCACTTCAGCAAAGCCTTACAGAATTAGAAAACAACTTCAATTCTCTTATGCAAAAAGCTTTCAATGGAGAAGTGATTGCTTAAGATAAATGGTTAAAGGGGGGGTATACATTGATGACTAACTTCGACTTTCTAAAAACCAAACAACAATATAACAGTTTTGCAGATAGCGCTATTGAAGCTGAGAAAAGTTTATTGGTTTCTCCTGCTACCTGTGCGATTCTATCAAGACGGGCGTTAGAATTAGCTGTAAAGTGGGTTTACAGCTTTGATGAGGATCTAAGAATTCCTTATCAAGATAATATATCAAGCTTAATCCATGAGCCAACCTTTCGTCAGATTATAGAACCCGGTTTATTTCCTCTACTCAAATATGTCATAAAACTTGGTAATACAGCAGTTCATACAAATGCAATTATTAAAAGAGATGAAGCAGTTCTATCTTTAAGGAACCTTCACGAATTTATACGTTGGATAGATTATTGCTATTCTGATGAATATACCTGTGGAGATTTTGATGAATCATTACTTCAAGAAAGTACTGAGAAACGTAAGCGTCCAGAAGAGCTTCAGGATCTATATGAACGTCTCAGTGCAAAAGATAAGAAGCTTGAAGAATTACGTAAAGAAAATGAAGAGCTTCGTCAGGCTATGACAGCTCATCGAATAGCTGCATACGAAAATTATGACTTTAAAGTAGATGAGATCAGTGAAGCTTTGACAAGAAAAAAATATATAGATGTCGAATTAAAACTGGCTGGTTGGAATATTGGTTCTGATTGCCTGCAAGAAGTACGTGTTGAAGGTATGCCAAATCCTACTGGAACAGGCTATGTAGATTATGTACTATATGGAGATAATGGTAAACCATTAGCCGTAGTTGAAGCAAAGAAAACAAGTGTTGACCCAATCGCTGGTTCCCAGCAAGCAAAACTCTATGCAGATTGTTTACAAAATCAATATTTGCAAAGACCTCTTATATTTACAACCAATGGATTTGAAATTCATTTTACAGATGATGTGGCAGGCTATCCCAGCAGAAGAGTATCTGGATTTTTCACCAAAGATGAATTACAACTTATTGTGGACAGAAGGACTCTAAAAAAGTCCCTAAATAATGTCGTTATTAACGATAATATTACGAACCGTTATTATCAGAAAGAGGCTATTATGGCTGTATGTGATGCAATTGAAAAGAAACATAGAAAGTTTCTGTTAGTCATGGCTACTGGCAGCGGTAAAACACGAGTTGCGGTTTCAATTGTAGACGTACTTACAAGACATAACTATGTTAAGAATATCCTTTTTTTAACCGATCGTGTGGCACTGGTAACTCAAGCAAAAAAGAGTTTTAATCATCTCCTTCCCAATCTTACACTATGTAACTTACTGGATAATAGTGACAACCCGGAACAGGCAAGAATGGTATTTTCTACTTATCCGACTATGATGAATGCCATTGATGAGACAAAAACAAATACTGGCCGTAAACTTTTTACACCGGGACATTTTGACTTAATCATAATAGACGAAAGTCATAGAAGTATTTACAAGAAATATCAGGACATATTTACTTATTTTGATTCCATGCTTCTGGGATTAACAGCAACCCCTAAGGATGAAATTGACAAGAATACATACTCTGTATTTGATATGGAAAATGGAGTTCCTACTTATGCCTATGAATTGGAAGAGGCAGTTCGTGATGGTTATTTGGTGGATTATCACACCATAGAGATTAAGTCAAAAATAATGGAAGAAGGTATTCATTATAACGATTTGACAGAAGAAGAAAAAGACCTGTTTGATGAAATCTTTGAAGATGATGAAAATATTGATGATACCATATCCAGCAGTGCAATCAATGAATGGCTCTTTAATACTGATACTATTGATATGGTACTCAATCAACTTATGGAGAAAGGCCTTAAGGTAGAAGGCGGAGATAAATTAGGTAAAACCATTATATTTGCTAAAAATAGTCCTCATGCTAAAGCTATAGTAGACAGATTTAATACCATTTACCCTGAGTATGGAAGTGATTTCATCAAACAAATAGACTATAGCATAAAGTATGTTGATACATTGATAGAAAGTTTTAGTACGAAAGATAAAATACCACAAATTGCAGTTTCAGTGGATATGCTTGATACCGGAGTAGACATTCCAGAAATCTTAAACCTAGTATTCTTTAAGAAAGTCCGTTCAAAGTCTAAGTTCTGGCAGATGATCGGCCGAGGAACAAGATTATGCAAAGACTTGTTTGGTGTAGGAAAAAACAAAGAGGGATTTCTTATCTTTGACTACTGTAATAATTTTGAGTTTTTCCGTGTAAATTCAAAAAACAAAGAAACAAAAATAGCTCAGTCACTAACAGAAAAGATTTTTAATACAAAGGTAAATATTGCTCGTGAACTACAAGACTTGCAATATCAAGAGGAAAAATATATCAAATATCGAAACGAATTGATAGAAGAATTAGTTTCCAGTGTTAGAGTTTTGAATGAAGACAGCTTTAGGGTAAAACTTCATTTACGATATGTCGAGCAATTTAAAGATCAATCAGCATGGCAAACATTAGAGTCAACCAATGTCAGTGATATTAGAGAGCATATCGCACCTCTCATCATATCTAAAGCTGATGATGAACTGGCAAAGCGTTTTGATTATCTGATCTATACCGTTAGCCTGGCTTATCTGCAGAATAAAAATGCTACGACACCGATTAGATCAATTATAACTACTGCAGAAGAACTGTCAAAACTAGGTTCAATTCCTGAAATTAGAGAGCAAAAACACGTAATAGATCAAGTTCAAACTGATAAATTCTGGGAACATGCTGATATTTTCGAACTGGAAAAAGTACGTGAAGCATTACGGGGACTTATCAAATACTTAGAAAAAAAGAAGCAACGAATTTATTATACCAATTTTACTGATAAAATAATAGACGTAAAAGAAGGCGAAGCTATTTACTCCATAAATGATCTTAAAGATTATAGAAAAAAGGTAGAACATTACTTAAAAGAACATGGAGATGTATTAGCCATTTATAAATTACGAAACAACAAGCGACTTACCGAGAGTGATCTGAAAGAATTAGAAAGAATTCTATGGAATGAACTTGGAACCAAAAGCGACTATGAAAAAGAATTTAAAGATACTCCAGTGACTAAACTTGTAAGAAAAATCGTTGGTTTGGATAGAAACGCTGCAAACGAAGCATTTAGTAAATTCCTGAGCGATGAGCGACTTAATGTGAACCAAACTAGATTTGTAAAACTTATCATAGATTATATCGTAGCTAATGGTATGATAGAAGATAAAAGTGTTTTCATGGAAGAACCATTCAGAAGCCTGGGAAGTATTACCTCTATCTTTAAAGACCATATGGACTACGCTAAAGGTATTATGGACGTTATTGATGAAATAAACAGAAATGCAGAAATAATAGCTTAATAGCAAAAATTCAAGAGAAACTAAAAAAGGACTTTCAATGTAAATTGAAAGTCCTTTTTTAATGCGGATGAAGGGACTTGAACCCCCACGGTATTGCTACCACTAGAACCTGAATCTAGCGCGTCTGCCGATTCCGCCACATCCGCATATAAAAATATGAAATAAAAACCGCAAAATCCATATTGATTTTACAGCTCCTATTTCATTAAACGTGCGCAGAAGGATTCGAACCCTCGACCTTCTGATCCGTAGTCAGACGCTCTATCCAGCTGAGCTATGCGCACATAATGTTAGGAATAAAAATATGCCGGAGACCGGAATCGAACCGGTACGGTCGGTAAGGACCGCAGGATTTTAAGTCCTGTGCGTCTGCCAGTTCCGCCACTCCGGCACATATGGTGGGCGCAATAGGGCTCGAACCTATGACCCCCTGCTTGTAAGGCAGGTGCTCTCCCAGCTGAGCTATGCGCCCATATATACCTGTATCAATATGAAATTTTACTGGTCTGGGTGACAGGACTTGAACCTGCGACCTCTAGAACCCCATTCTAGCGCGCTACCAAACTGCGCCACACCCAGACATTACGTCTGGCAATACTTAAGATTAATATGGCGACCCAGAAGGGGCTCGAACCCTCGACCTCCGGCGTGACAGGCCGGCGCTCTAACCAACTGAGCCACTGGGCCGCATTGAAAAATATAAAACTGCTTATGGTGGGCCTTCAGGGACTCGAACCCCGGACCGTCCGGTTATGAGCCGGATGCTCTAACCAACTGAGCTAAAGGCCCAAAATGGAGCCGACGATCGGACTCGAACCGATAACCTGCTGATTACAAGTCAGCTGCTCTGCCAATTGAGCCACGTCGGCACAATCAGAGAATGACCCATAGGAGACTCGAACTCCTGTTACCGCCGTGAAAGGGCGGTGTCTTAACCGCTTGACCAATGGGCCATATTGGCTCCCCGAGTAGGATTCGAACCTACG
>Ga0134102_1001445_pt1 | contig 20678 bp, 22 predicted proteins | sample 13_3_2metaG_FD_94447 | JGI IMG/M metagenome (GOLD analysis project Ga0134102, IMG submission 94447) | Switchgrass degrading microbial communities from high solid loading bioreactors in New Hampshire, USA - 13_49_3.3_201_A3 metaG | ecosystem: Engineered > Bioreactor > Semi-continuous > Anaerobic...
GGACCAGCGACCGCATCACCCCTGAGGGGCGGGAACGGGTCCGCAGCTTCGGCATCGCACCGCCGTCCTGCTCCCGGGCGTCGCCGCCCTCCGCACGGGCCGGGGCGGATCCGTCGGTGCCGCCCTCGCTCACGCTCATCCTTCCGACCGAGGCGCCTCCCTGTCCGTACTGCGGCTCGCTCGACACCCATCTCGAGAACCTGTTCGGCCCCACCGCCTGCCGGTCCATTTACTACTGTGACGGCTGCCGCCAGCCCTTCGAGGGCATGCGCAGCGTGTGAACGGGGCCACTTGCCTGAACCGCCTCTCTTCCTCAGCCGTCAGACTAGTGCAGAGTGTGCGGAAGGTGATCAGGATGAGAGGTTGGAGGCCCGTGGCCTGGCTGGCGGTGCTGTGCCTGCTGATGGCAGCCTGCGCCACGCCCTCCCGGATGCCTGCGGCGCCCGAGACGCCGTCCGTCCGGGAGGGTGGTGCAGGCGCGGCTGACGCGGGAACCGGCGAGGCCCCGGCCGGCGCCACCGGGACCGCAGGCCAGGGTGCCGCCGCACCCGCCGCCACCGTCAGCGCCCGCCAGGGCGCCCCGCCCGCGCTGCTCGGCCGCATTCTGTTCCGGGGCACCTCCACCCTCAGGACCGTGGTGGACGGGGTGACCGCCCTCAGCCTGGATCCCCGCGTCGACGAGGTGGCGGTGGGCTCCGGCGACGTCCTCCTCTCGTGGCAGCTTGACACCCACGACGCCCGGCCTTACCGCGACCTCCTCCGCACCCGGGGCGCGGAGCCCGCGGAAGTGCGGACCGTGCTGGGCTCGATCCAGGCCCGGTTCGCCGCCCCGCCGGCGGATCGGTGGGAGGCCTGGCTGGAGGGCGTGCGCGGCTCCCATGTGACCCTGGTCCGGCGGGCGGAGCCCACCGTGATCCTCACCTACCGGGCCGCGGACGGCACGCTGCGGCTGCTCGCCGGCGAGGAGGCCGTCGTGCCGGATGGCCCGCTCTGGGTCAGGCTGGCCTTCGACCAGGAGGTGGACCCGGCGAGCTTTGCCGCCTGGCTGGCCGACGTGGAGGCGCAGGGGGAGCAGCCCCTGATCGTCACGCAGGAGCCGGGCTACCGCTGGGCGGTGGAACTGGAGCGCGCCCCCGCCTGCCTCACGCTGGACCTGCGCCGCGTCGTGGCGGCCGGCAGCGGGCTGCCGGTGGCCCGCTATCCGGTGACGCTGCGCAACGAGGCCACGCTGCCCTACCTGGAGCGGGTGAGCGTGGATTCGGGGGAGAGCGAACACCTGGTCACCCTGCCGCCGGAGATCACGGAGGCCTGGCCGTCGCCCGACGGGGACTACATCGCTCTGCGGGGCCGGCAGTCCTTCCAGGGCGAAATGCGGGAGCGGCGCGGTGGGGTGGTGGACCTGGTGCGGAACCAGTGGCTGCCGCTCCCGCTGGCGGCCGGCTCGCTCCGGTGGGCGGGCGGGCGCCTGCTGAACCACCCGTCCGCCGGGGAAGCCGCACAGGCCTGGGAGGTGTGGGCACCCGATGCAGGCGAGCGCACAGCGCCGCCTCCCTTCCTGACCGGAGCGGTTCCACCCACCGCATCCTTCTCCCCCGACGGGAACCGGGCGGCCTACCTCGGGGGAGCGGAGGAGGACGAGCCCCGCGGCCACGGGACGTCCACGGCCCCGCTGATCGTGCTGGATCTGACGACGGGGGAGCGCCAGGTGGCGGAAGCGTTTGTGACCGCCTGGCCGCAGGGGCGTGAAGCCCTCGGGCCGACGGCGGCCTGGAGCCCGGACGGGCGCAGGGTGGCGGCGCTGGACCCGATGGGGCCCGCGGGCCCGAGCCGTCTGGTGATCTACGACCTGGAGCGGAGAGGGCGCCAGGTGGTGGGCGAGCCGGTGCCGGTTCCGGCCACGGGGGCGCGGCTCGCCTGGAGCCCGGATGGCCGCAGCCTGGCGGTGACCGCTCCGGGGCACACGGCCTGGGTCATCCCGCTGGACGGGGGCCCCACCATTCCCATCCCTGATAGCGGCCACGGCACAGCCTTCTGGCACGGCTCCGGCGGCCGGCTCCTCACCGCCAGGGGCCCGGGGGAGGGGGTGTTCGTCTTCGACCTGGCCGACGGAAGCCGGTTCGAACTGGGCGATGGCCTTCCCGCCGGCTGGGACGGCGACGCCGTCTACGTCGTGCGGTGGCCGGGGACTGCGGCACGCTGCGGTCTGCGCTGACGTGCCGCGGCGCCACCGGGCCCACGGATGGGTCGCCGGCAGTTCCGTTCGGCCGTCTCTTGCCCCCGCCGGGCCGCCGCCCGGCGGGGGCGCCGTCTTTCCGGCGGCTCCAGGCATTTCCGGGCCGGCCGCCGTTGCACTCCACCCGCAGGGCGCATAGCATGTGCGCACAGACGAAGCGGGTGTACGGCAGCCCCGTGGGGTATGGGTCGGCGCGAACTGGTCAATACTGGAGGGCCGAGGGGGGTTTCCCATGCAGAATGCTGAGGTCAGGGAACTGGTGCAGCGCTCGCTCGAGCGCCACGCCGGCGACGAGCGCGCACTGGACGCATACTGGCAGTGGGCCTCCAACCCCACCCCGCCCTCGGCTGGCTATGCCCTGGAGGAGAACGCCGGTTTCATCGCCACCAACCTGATGCTCCGGTATGGCGAGCCCGCGGTGGACCTGGTGCTGGCCGTGAATGAGGAGTGCCTGGAACTGGCCGGGCGGGCTTCCATCCAGGAACTGCAGCGGACGATCGTGACCGTACTGAACGGACCGGTGGGCGAGCGGCTCAGGCAGGGCATCGTCAGGCGGCTCAGTGAGCCGACACCGGCCAGGCGGGCGCTTACGGCCTGGCTGGTGAACCGGGCCCGCTGGCGTCGGATGCCGGGGCGGGAGCCGGTCATCGCCGGCGAGTTTGACTGGTCGCTGGGCGCCGACCTGGAGGAGAGCGCAGCGGACTGTCAGAGTACCATCCTCCGCTGCCTCTACGGCGATCAGGTGGCGCAGGTGGACCTGGCCCGGGAGGCCATGCTGGTGGGCGTCGTCAACAGGCTCTTCTACCGCAACGCAGCGGGGCGCATCGAGGCGAAGCTCCGCCCGGGACCGCGCATCGCGGTGGCGGACCTGGTGTACTGACCTCGTGCGAGACGATAACCAGACCGCCGGCGGCGCCGTCTATAAGGCAGTGGGAGACGAAGAAGGAGGGGGCGCCGTGGCAGAGTCCGGCAACAAGTGGTACCGGTCGCCCGCCGTCATCGGTGCCGTCATCACGGTGGCCGGCTTCGGGCTGTTCACGCTGGGGGCCTGGCTGGTCAGCGAGTGGCTGCTGCGGTAGCAAGGCCAGGGAAGAATGGGTCTTGCGCACACCGGGCCGCCGGTGTAAAATAAGCGGAACAGAAGCGGCAGGATCGCGCGGGAACCGAGACAGAGCAGTCGGAGGACGTTCGGGAAGAGAAAGCATGATTGCAGCAACCCCGGTGCGTTCCGGGGGTTCTTTTTTCCGTGCCCATGCGAAGTAGCCGTCTTCACTTCCGAAGGAGGCGAGCAGCATGCAGGCGAAGTATGAACGGCCGGCTGCGCAGACTGGGACCGACATCCCGGCGGGGAAGCGCAGCAAGCCGCAGGCGGACGAGTACCACCACCTGATCGAGGAGATCCTGCGGGCCGCGGGGCTCGAGCAGCTGGATCAGGACTAGGGCGGCCGGAAAGGGAGGCACGCACGTGCGCAACAAGCTGGAAGCAGAGTTGAAAGACCTGAAGAAGGAAGTCTTGCGCATGGGGCAGATGGTGAGCGAGATGATCGACAGCGCGGTGCTCTCCCTGGTCCGGCAGGATCCCGCCCTGGCGCAGCAGGTGATCGACCGGGACGACGAGATCGACCGGCTGCTGATCACCATCGAGATGCGCTGTCTGCAGCTCATGGCGCTGCAGCAGCCCATGGCCCGCGACCTCCGCACCGTGGGCACCGGCCTCAAGATCGTCACCGACCTCGAGCGCATGGCCGATCACGCCACCGACATCGCGGAGGTCACGCAGAAGCTGGCGGGGGAGCCGCTGATCAAGCCGCTGATCGACATCCCCCGCATGGCGACCCTGGCCCAGGAGATGGTGCGCGCGGCGCTGGACGCCTTCGTGGACGAGGACGAGGCCGCCGCCCGGGCCATGATCGCCCGCGACCACGAGATGGACGCCCTGTACAAGGCCGTCTTCGACGAGCTGGTGGAGATGATGGAGCGGGACCCGCGGGTGGTGCGGCAGGCCACCCACCTGCTGCACGTGGCGGGATGGCTCGAGCGCATCGGCGACCACGCCACCAACCTGGGCGAGTGGACCATCTACCAGCTCACCGGCGAGTTGAGCAACTTGAACACGTAGCGGCACATGCAACCGCCGAGGGGGCCCCAGCGGCCCCCTCGTTCTGCGTCCGTCATGGCGCCGCCGGGTCCGCACTGGCCCGTTGGATCGCCGCCTTCGCCAGGTTGCTGATCACCACGTCCTCCATCGGGGGATTGTGCAGGCCCGCCCTTACGTCCCGGTAGTAGCGCTCCAGCGGCAGGCTCCGGGCGAGGCTGGCGCCGCCAGCCACCCGCATGGCCCTGTCCACCACCCGGAGGGCGGTCTCCACCACGAAGGGCTTGCAGGCGGCTACCGCATCGGCGAGGTGGGGCCGCCAATCCGGCCGCTCGTCCCACTGGAACGCGAGGTCCATGAGGGTGATGCGCGCCGGCAGCAGCGCCAGGTCCATCTCGCCGATCAGCCGCTGGACGTGGGGGCGGTCGACCAGGGGGCTCGCGGGCTCCGGGTGACCCGGCGGGTTCACCGTCCGCCGCTCGACCGCGTAGCGAACCGCAAAGTCCCGGGCCGCCTGGGCGATGCCCAGGTACACGGCCGGCACGTGCAGGTTCCAGCCCGCGGCGCGGCCCGGCGTGCGGTCGCCTGTCGGCTCCAGCAGGGCGTCGGCGGGCAGGTGGACGTCGTCCAGCCAGAGGTCGTGGCTGCCGGTGGCCCGCATGCCGATGGCATCCCAGGTCTCTTCGATCCGCAGCCCCTCCGACTCCCGCGGCACCAGGAACCACGCGGCCTCTTCGGTGCCGGCCAGCGTAGCGGAGACGATGAAGTAGCGGAGCACCGGGGCCAGGGTGGTGAAGTGCTTGTGGCCCCTGAGCACCCAGGAGCCGTCGGGCAGACGCCGGGCGGTGGTGCGGGGGAGGCCGCCCCGACTGGGGCTGCCGGTCTCGGGTTCCGAACCGCAGGCGTTGAGCAGGGCCCCCTCGGCGACGACCTCCCCGAAGATCCGCCGGCGGATGGGCTCCGGCCAGGTGCGGGTCTCTGCCTGCTTGCCGACCACGTACAGATGCCAGCCCACCGCGAGGGCCGTGGCGCCGTCGCCCCTCGCCAGCCGCTCCTGGGCGAAGACGGTGGCGTGCACGCCGGCGCCGAGGCCGCCGTACTCAGTGGGCACCGTCAGGGCGAGGTACCGCTGCTCCCGCAGCGCGTCGAAGTGGGCGAAGGGAAACGACCCGCTGCGGTCATACTCCGCAGCCGTCTGCGCAAAGCGGTCGGCCAGTTCGCTGGCACGCTCGTACGCCAGCCAGTCAATCTCTGTGCGGCCGAAGTACCACGGGCCAGGAATCACACGGCTCACCTCCGTCGAGTGCATGATTCGCCGCCCACGCGGGCAACTCTTGCAGCGGAACCGGACCTTTCCGACACGACTGGCCCTGTTTTTCCCCTTGAGCGAACGCGTGTCGTGGTGTAAAATAACATGGTGTCACCGGGGATCATCGTTCCCCCACCAGCATACGGGCGTTGCGCCCGGCGGGGAAGCCGCATCCCCGCACTCCAATGATACAGTTGCACAACGTCGGAGTGGCGGAATTGGCAGACGCGTACGTTTGAGGGGCGTATGGGTAACACCGTGCGGGTTCAAGTCCCGCCTCCGACACCAGAGCAGAGTCACCGTGACGCGCAGGCGTCACGGTGACTCTGTTTCGTTTCATCAACCACGTCACGGTCCTGATCGGGTACATCGGCGCGCTCCACCTCGCTGCCCGATGCCGCGTGAATGGGGGCGCCCGCCGGGCGTCGGCGACCGTCGCCTTCTTGGCCTGGCTGATCGGGGTCTTCTTCAGCCCTGTCTTCCACTGAGCACGGCGGGCGTCGCGGGCGAGACGGGGAGCGCGCTGGCCCTTACCGCAGCAAACGATGACCGGCCGGTTTTCGGGTAAGCCTTTCGTGGCAAGGGCGCAATCGGGCGTGGAATGGTTTCCAGGATAACTCGTGATGACTAACCGTACGTGCATCTTCGTACTGGAAATCATGTACCGGCTCCCCAACCCGCGCGGGGAAAGGTATAATAACGGCGGTTCACCTTGGCGCAAGGGAAGTTGAATCTGTGGCTGCATCCATGTACCGAACAGGAGGTTGTCCCATGAACTTACGCCAGCGTACGGCTGTATCGCTCCTGGCCCTGTTCGCTCTGGTGCTCACCGCCTGTGGCGGCACGCAGCAGTCTCCCAACACGCAGACTCCGTCTGCCGGCGGCGGGCAGCAGCAAGAGCAGCAGCAGGAACCCCAGAAGTCGGAGGAGCCCAAGGAGCTCGTGGTGTACACGTCCCACCAGGCCGATATCCACGAACCGCTGATCCAGGCCTTCGAGGATGCCACGGGCATCAAGGTGACCGTGGTCTACGCTGCCACGGGCGAGCTGTTCCAGCGGATGCGTGCTGAGGCCAACAACCCGCTGGGTGACGTGATCTTCGGCGGCGGCGCCGAGACCCACGAGGCCAACAAGGACCTCCTCCAGCCCTATGTGCCCAAGGAGATCGACAAGATGGCTCCGGGCACCGTGGCGAAGGACAACAGCTGGACGGGCTTCACCGCCCTGCCCATCGTGATCATGTACAACACCAACCTCCTGACGCCTGACCAGGCGCCGAAGGGCTTCGCCGACCTGACCGACCCCAAGTGGGCGGGCCAGATCGCCATGCCTGATGCCGCCAAGTCCGGCTCGGCCTACACCACAGTGGTGACCGTCCTGCACGCCATGGGCCGGGACGACGGCAAGGGCTGGCAGGTCATGGCCGACATCGTGAAGAACTCCAAGATCCTGGGGTCCTCCTCGCAGGGCCCGAAGGGCACCAACGACGGCGAGTACGCGCTCGCCCTGACGCACGAAGAGGCGGCCTTCAAGTACGTGGCTGCCGGCGGCCCCGTTGGGATCATCTACCCCGAGGAGGGCACCTCCAACGTGCCTGATGCGGTGGCCATCATCAAGGGCGCCAAGCACCCGGAGAACGCCAAGGTGTTCGTCGACTTCATGGTCTCGCAGCAGATGCAGGAGTACGTGGCCAAGGAACTGAACCGGCGTCCGGTGCGCACCGACGTCGCCCCGCCCGAGGGCCTGGAGGACGTGTCGAAGATCAAGTTCCTGGACTACGACATGGACTGGGCGGCCACCCATCGTGAAGAGGTGCTCGACCAGTGGAAGGACATCGTGGTCGAGTAACCACCGGCCCTGATGGGGTGCTCCCTTGACGGGAGCACCCCACTGTCCTCATTGGGATGTACCACTTGCCAACGTGGAGGTCGTGCGAATGTCGAAGGTCACCATCGAAGGAGTCGTCAAGCGCTTTGAGGGTCACGCAGCGGTGGCCGGTGTCTCCCTCACGGTGGAGTCGGGGGAGCTGTTCACCTTGCTGGGACCGAGCGGTTGCGGCAAGACGACGCTCCTGCGAGTGCTGGCAGGGTTCTACCAGCAGGACGAGGGGAACGTGCGGTTCGGTGATCAGCTCGTGAACGACGTTCCGCCCCACAAGCGCAACACAGGCATGGTGTTCCAGAACTACGCCGTGTTCCCGCACATGACGGTTTTTGATAACGTGGCCTACGGTTTGAAGGCCCGGCGCGTCGGGGGCGAGGAGCTGAAGCGGCGCGTGATGGAGGCCCTGGAGATGGTCAAAATGGCCGATCTCAAGGACCGCATGCCCGCTCAGCTTTCCGGCGGGCAGCAGCAGCGCGTCGCGCTGGCCCGCGCCCTGGTGATCCAGCCGCAGCTGCTCCTCATGGACGAGCCCCTCTCGAACCTGGACGCCAAGCTGCGCATCGAGATGCGCACCGAGATCCGCCGCATCCAGCGGCAGTTCGGCATCACCACCATCTACGTCACCCACGACCAGGAGGAGGCCCTGGCCATCTCCGACCGCATCGCCGTGATGAACCAGGGCCGCGTGGAGCAGGTGGGCTCGCCCCGCGAGATCTACTTCCACCCGCAGACGGTCTTCGTCGCCGGCTTCATCGGCACCACCAACCTGCTGCCCGGCCGGGTGGAGGGCGGCAAGGTGCGGGTCCTGGGCGCCGTGGTAAGGGAGGTCTCCGCCCCCGACGGCGACTGCACGGTGACCGTCCGTCCGGAGAAGATTGCGCTCGGTGAGGGCGAGATCAGCTTCACCGGCCGCGTGGAGGAGGCGCTCTTCGTGGGCAGCGCCACCACGGTGTTCGTGCGCACCCCGGAGGGGCAGCGCATCGAGGTCCGGCTCCCCAACGAGATCGACCCGCCCCGGGTGGGCGAGCAGGCCACCTTCGGCTTCCGGCGCTCCGCCGCGGCGGTCTTCGGTGCGCAGGGTGAGGTGCTGAACTGATGGCGGTCGTGCGGTATTTCCGGAAGTGGACGTTCTGGCACTGGGTGACGGCGATCTCGCTGCTGCTCCTGGCCATCGTGCTGGTCTACCCGGTGGGCCAACTGCTGGTCAAGTCCTTCATCGCTGACGACGGCGGCTTTACGCTGGAGAACTACGCCACCTTCCTGGGCAAGCGGTACTACCGGCGGGCCCTGACCAACAGCCTCTGGGTCTGTACGGTCTCCACGCTCTTCGCCACGGCGCTGGGCATTCCCATGGCCTTCCTGCTCACCCGCTACAAGCTGCCGGGCAAGCCCTTCATCCGCACCCTGATCATCCTGTCGCTGCTCTCCCCGCCCTTCATCGGCACCTACTCCTGGATCGTGCTGCTGGGGCGGGCGGGTATCATCACCCGGGCGATGGAGGCCATCGGCATCACGCTGCCCACCATCTATGGGCCCCGGGGGATTATCCTGGTCTTCTCCCTCCACTTCTTCCCGTACGTGTACCTGTTCACCGCGGCGGCCCTGCAGTCGATCGACCGTTCCCTGGAGGAAGCGGCGGACAACCTGGGCGTGAGCGGGTGGACCCGCTTTCGCACCATCACCCTGCCGCTGGTGCTGCCGGCCATTTCCGCCGGCGCCCTGATGGCCTTCATGTCCGCGCTGGCCGACTTCGGCACGCCGCAGCTGATCGGCGAGGGGTTCCAGCTGCTGCCCATCGCCGCTTACTCCGAGTACATGAATGAGATCGGAGGCAATCCCGGCATGGCCGGCGCCCTCTCGATGGGGCTGGTGGTCATCTCCGCCGTGGCCCTCTTCCTGCAGCGCTGGATCAACCGGCGGACGTTCAGCATGAGCAGCCTGCGGCCGCCTGGGGTCGTCGACCTGCCCCTGGGCAAGAAGATCCTGGCCACCGCCTTCTGCTACCTGGTGGTGCTGGTGGCGATCCTGCCGCAGGTGGTGGTGATGGTTTCCTCGTTCCGGAAGGCGAAGGGACCGATCTTCCTGAACGAGTTCGGCCTGGACAACTACAGGACCATCTTCGCCCGGGTGCCCGGGGCGGTGGCCAACACGTTCCGGCTCTCCACCGTGGCCATCGTCATCATGGTCATCGCCGGCCTGCTGATGGCCTACGTGATCACCCGCCGGCGCAACGCGGCCACGGCGGCGCTGGACGTGACGCTCCTCATCCCCTACGTGCTGCCGGGCACCGTCATCGGTATCGCGCTGATCACCGCCTTCAACCGGCCCCCGATCATCCTCACCGGCACGGCGACGATCCTGATCATCTCGTACGTGATCCGCAAGATCAGCTACACCGTCCGCTCCGCCTCGTCGGTGCTGACGTCCCTCGACCCCTCGCTGGAGGAGGCGTCCATCAACCTGGGCGTCGGGCCCGTCGCCTCGTTCTTCCGGGTGACTGCGCCGCTGGTCTTCAAGGGCGTGCTGGCCGGCGCGGTGCTCTCCTGGGTGACGACCATCAACGAGCTGTCCAGCACGATCATCCTGTACCACGCCGGCACCATCACCATGCCGGTGGCCATCTACTCGCAGGTCATCTCCGACAACTTCGGCCTCGCCGCCGCGCTCAGCACGATTCTCACCCTGGTGACCGTGATCTCGCTCTGGCTTTTCAACAAGCTGGCCGGCAAGGACAGCGGCCTGCTGATGTAGGAGGGTAAGCGCTTGGCAATCAAGGCCGTGATCTTCGATTTGGGCGGGGTCATCTTCACGCTGGGCGAGCAGGAGTATCGGCGCGCGGTGGCACAGCGCCTGGGGCTGGGCGACGCGCTGCCGCCGGCCTACGAAGAGGCGATGCCGGCCCTCCAGCGGGGCGAGGTGGCGGAGGAGGACGTCTGGGAGCGGCTCTCGGGCCGGCGGGTTCCCCTGAATGCGTTCGATGACATCTGGGAGGAGCACTTCCGGGTGAACCCGGAGATGCTGGCCCTGGCCGCCGAACTGCGGGAGCGGGGCCTGAAGACGGCCATCCTCTCCAACACCCAGGCTTCCCATGTGGCGATCATGCGGCGCATGGGCGTGCTGGCGCCGTTCGATCCGGTGCTGATGTCGTGCGAGGTGGGCTGCCGCAAGCCGGAGCCGGCCATCTTCCGGCTGGCCCTGGAACGGCTGGGGCTCCCGGCGGACGCGGTCGCCTTCGTGGACGACGTGCCGGAGTTCGTCGCCGCAGCCCGGAGCCTGGGCATCCACGGAATCCGCCACACCGGCGACGTGGCCGCCACCCGCCGGGCGCTTCTGGCGCTGATGGCGGAGTAGCGCTTACAAGCAGGCGCATGTACGCACTGACCCCCCGCCGAAACTGGCGGGGGGTCTTGGATTGCGGCGCCGGGCGCCCCGGCCCGCATCAGCGGGCGGTGCGCTCGGCCTTCAGCTCGGCGACGATCTGGGCGATGTTCTCGCGGTGCTGCTGTCGGTAGTACGGCGGCAGCTGGTCGACCGACGCCGCAGGCAGCAGGGCCGTGAGGGGGAGGGCGGCGGCCATCTCCTCCACGCTCTGACCCCGGTCCAGTCCGGCTTCGGCCGCCTCCGCCAGCCGCTCGATGTACGCGGCGTTCTCCGCCAGGAGCTCCGGCCCGCCTGGCCGGCCGTGCCCCGGCACCACGTGCCGGACCCCGGCCCGGCTCCACTGCCGCAGGGAAGCGGCCCACCGCCGGATGTGCCCCGGCTCGCTGAGCGTGGGAATCGGCGTTTCCACCGCGTCGCCGGCCAGCAGCAGGCCCAGTTCGGGCACGTGGACCACCGCCGAGTCGGCCGTATGGCCCGGCAGGTGATGCAGTTCCACGGTCAGCCCGCCGGCATCGATGGTGAGTCGATCGGAGAAGGTGAGATCCGGCGGGACGACCTGGCTGTTGGCGAAAGCGGCCGGGTTCGCGGCGCGCATCTGGGCCAGGGCTTCGTCCGCCTCCGGGGCCGTCAGACGCTCCCGGGTGAGGCGGTGCCCGATGACCGGCACGCCCGGGAAGGCGGCGGTGCCCCAGCAGTGGTCCCAGTCGGAGTGGGTGTAGACCACCAGCGTGGCGCCCGCGAAGGGGGCCATGTCCGCCGGCTCGATGAGCGTGTCGACCACCACCCGGTGCCGGGTTCCGGCGACCAGGGCCGCCGTCACGGGGAAGTCGTAGGAGCCCGGCAGAGAACGGGTGACGAGGGTGACCGACGGCAGGAAGGGTTCAACCCGCAAACCGAAACCTGGGCCAGGCATGGCGTTCCACCCCTGTCTGCGCTGCGGAGTAACAGGTGGCGGGGCTGCCCCGCTCGCTGCCAGTATAGCAGATCTGACCCGGGGAAAAGGGGGGTTCCCGGCCGCGCCCCCGCGCGTCGAGACCCCCTGCGGCGCCGGTCAGTCGGCCTTGCGGCCAGGGCGACCTGTGCCGGGTGGGGGTCTCGCTACATCCTATGCACCTCGGGCCGTCGGATACACCCGCCCGGTGATCCAAAATCTGGAGCAGGCAGCGGCCCGGCCGGGATGCCTGCGACCGGCGGCGCACGGGACCGAACGGCACCGGGCGGTTTTGGTTGCGGGCGGCTGAGGACCGCACAAAGCGAGATCCCCTGCGGCGCCGGTCAGTCGGCCTTGCGGCCAGGGCAACCTGTGCCGCCTCCGACTGCTGCCGTTGGGGTGTGCCCGTCGCAGCCGCCCGCCCCGGCGGTGCCCCGATTCGACGTTCCGGGCAGGTCGCAGCAGGGCTTCCCCGCACCGGGGTACAATCATTAATGAATCGGCCTGATTTCAAGCTTTCCAAGGAGATGTCGCAGCCTTGACCACCACCGGTACCGGACGACGGCAGGGGGCGGGGGAGCTCACCTACGGGGCGATCCTCCGCCTGTTCCTGCCCCTCTCGCTCTCGGACGTCATCATGGTGCTCGCCGGGCCGATCCTCACCATCGGCCTGACGCGACTGGCGAACCCGGAGACCCACCTGGCCGCCTACTCCGTGGCGGAGAACATGGCGATCCTGCTCGAGAGTCCCATCATCATGCTGCTCCACGCGTCGAACCTGCTCAGCCGCTACCCGGAGACCTACCGGCCCCTGCGCCACTTCATGATCTGGGCCAACGCGCTGCTCACCGCGCTCTACGCCCTGCTGGCGTTCACCCCGGCGTACGACTGGATCTTCCGCGGGGTGCTGGGGCAGCCCGACGCCATTGCCGACGCCGCCCGGCCCGCCTTCCAGGCCATGCTCCTCTGGCCCGCGGCCATCGGCTGGCGCCGGTACTACCAGGGCGTGCTGATCATCCACAAGCGGTCGAGCCTGGTGGCTTACGCCGGCTTTGCCCGGATTGGCTCGCTGGCGCTGGTGACCATCCTGGGCGTGCTGGGCCGGGCGCCCGGCGCCACCGTGGCCGGCGTGGCGCTGGTGGTGAGTGTCATCGTGGAGGCGGCGGCCGTCACCTGGCTGGCGCGGCCGATCCTCCGGTCCGGCGTGGCTGACCCCGCTGCCAGGGCCCCCGAGTGGGCCCCGCGGACGGTCGGCCAGATCGCCCGCTGGTACCTGCCGCTGGCGATGACGCAGATCCTGGTCAACGTCGTGCGGCCCCTGATCAACGGCGGCATCGCCCGCACCGTGAACCCGGAGGTCGGGCTGGCGGCCTGGCCGGTGGCGTGGACGACCATCATGATGGTGGCCAACGCGGTCCGCATGGTGCAGCAGGTGGCCCTGACGCTGCTGCAGGACCGGCGGTCCTATCTGATGCTGCGCCGCTTCACCCTGGCGGCCGGCCTCTCCGCCTCCGGGGTGATGGTCCTGCTGGCTGCGACGCCGCTGGGGCTGAGCTACATGGAGTGGGTCCTCGGGCTCAAGGGCGGGCTGGCCTCCCTGGCTGACGCCGCCCTGCCCGCGCTGGGCTGGGGCGTGGCGTTCCCGCTCTATACCGCCCTGCAGAACTGGCTGCAGGCCCTCCTGATGAAAGACGGGCGGACCATCGTGGTGAACGCCGGTGCCGTCGCAGGCGGCGCCGCCACGATGGCGGCCGTCTACGCAGGGGCCCTGATCTTCCGGCTCCCCGGAGCCCAGCTGGGCATCATCGCGCTGCTCTGCGGCGCCGCGGTGGAGCTGACTCTGCTCGGACTGGCCTCCCGCCCCCAGCGGCAGGCGTGGCTGGCGCGCGGGTAGTCCAACCATCGCGGCCAGGATATCCACATATTCACTTCGCGCAATGTTCTAACAGTGGATAACGCGATTTTGTCAACAGAGACGCCAGCGGCGCATCCGCCGCGCCAGCGGGCGCAGCAGCCGGAGGGGCGGGAAGCGGTCGATTTCCCGGGCGAGGTCCAGGGCGTCCTGCTGGATGAACCGGACGACCAGCGCCCACTCCCGGTCGGTTTCGGCGGCCAGCAGGCAGCGGGCGTTGCGCCAGACCCGGTCGCGCCAGGTCTTGAGTCCGTAGGTGGTGAGCTGCCGGTCCAGGTCGCCCAGCAGCCGGCCGAGCGGACGGATCAGGCGGCCGTAGTGGTCGGCGATCTCGCTTTCCACGGCCGGGATCACGTCGTGCAGCACCCGGTTGATCTGGTCGTGGTCGAAGCGGCGCCGCACGGTTCGGAAGACCGCCCGCTCGTCGCCTTCGGCCCGCAGGATCTCCGCCACGACCAGGGGCAGGTCGTTGTTGATGTGGGCGTTCATCCCCAGGAGGATGTCCTGGAGGAGGAACGCCCGCTTTTCTTTGGCGACGGTGAAGGCATACTCCCAGGCGGGCGGGGGCTGGTTCCCCCGCTCGAACCGGTCGAGGGCGTCGAAGTAATACCAGCCAAAGCGGATGGCGACGCGCTCCACCCAGGGCGGATCCAGGAAGAACGGCCGGCGCAGCAGCTCCCGGACCTCCTCCGTCATGCGCCGGTAGACCCTGAGAAAGGCGGCGCGGTGGTCGCCCTGCCGGTCGAACCGATCCAGGTGGTGCTGCAACACGGCCACCAGGTCGTCGATGCTGGCCACGTCTCTGCCGCCCATCCGCATCCAGGCTGTGTCCTGGATGAGTTCCACCCCCCGTACGGGCCCGGAACTGCCGTGAAATCCGGTGCTCCCGCTCCGTGGCGGTTCCGGCCCGCACCGCGATTTCGGGCGTCGTCGCCCGTTCTGCCCCCTGCGGGTCGATTGGGGAACTGGTTCGGCCCGCAGTCCAGGGCCGTGCACATGTAGTGTGTACTTACCCGGTCAGGAGCTTTTCCATCATCACGCCCCACACCCGGAAGCCCCGGGCGTGGGAAGCTTTCTGCCCCAGCGGGTTGGTGGCATGGACCCAGTTGGTCACCTGCCGGATGCCCAGCCACCGCAGGTACTGCTCACCCAGCTCGTGCATCTGCTTGGCCAGGCCCCGGCCCCGGTACTCGGGCATGAGGTAGATGTCGGCCATGTACCCCTGCGGTTCGCCCGTGCGGTCGTCAGGCCGGATGCCGATGAGCAGGAAGCCGACGGGCCGCCCCCCGTCCTCGGTCACGATGGCCGTCCCGCCCGGCGAGGCGAGGGTGGCCAGCAGGTTGCGGTGGGAGTTGGCCCGCACCACCTCGGGCCGGGCTACCGCCCTGTCGGTGGGGCTGAGGATCTCCCAGTCCGTCCGCGCCGCCATCTCCAGAAGCCAGGGCAGGTCGGTCGGTTGCCAGAAGCGCACCTGCGCCACGGGACGCATCCCTCCTTCCGTGCACCCACGGTACGCCGCCCGGCGGTGGGAGGTGCCTGGGACCTCGGAGGGCGGCGCTCCATAGGATGTAGGAGCCCGCAGGCTTCAGGGGCCCGTAGGACGCGGGCGCACGCAAGAGGAGGTGGAGGCTGCCGCATGTACCAAATCCGACCGGGCCACGCGGGCGATCTGGCGTGGCTGCAGCCGGCCGCTGCCGCGGCCTTCTGGGAGTCGCTCTCCCCCGAGGAGCGCACGCGGGTGTCGCCGGGTCTGGCCGCGCAGCGGGCCGCACTCCAGTGCCGGCAGGTGCTGGCGACGCCGGGGAGCGCCCTCCTGGTGGCGCAGCAGGGGCTCGCGCCCGTCGGCTACCTCCTGCTGGCCGTCGCACCCGACGGGAGCACAGAGGAGCCCACGGTCCTGATCATCGACCTCTGGGTGCACCCGGCGCACCGCCGGCGCGGCGTGGCCAGCGCGCTCCTGGCCGCCGCGGAGCGGGGCGCCGCCGGCCTCGGCCTGCGGAAGATCAAGCTCTGGACGGGGCTGCATCACCTGCCGGCGATGGAGTTCGCCCTCCGCCGCGGCTTCGTTCCGGCCGGCCTCATCGGCGTGAAGGACCTGTAACCGCCTTTCCCACGGTTACATAAGCTGAGAGCGGAGACGTTCCACCCACGCGGTGGTGCTGATCCCGGTACAGATCGGAAGGAGGTTCCTTCGTGTCCAACAAGTCGCGGGTCGTCACATCGACCGCCTGCCCCGTCAGTACCTCGCGGCCGGTGGTTACGGTACGCTGCCCTGACACGACCACGGTACCCACTGCCACCGCCGGGGTGACCGACAAGCTGGATAAGAAGGGGTTCTTCCCGTTCTTCGGCTTGGGCGGCAAGAGCGTCCCCGGACAGGTGTTCAACAACCCGGCCGTAGACCTGGCCCCGTTCAACAAGCTGGCCTCGCTGGCGGCCTTCAGCCCGGCGGCGGCCCTGGCGGCCAAGAGCCCGACCCTGGCCATCTTCAACCCCGCCATCAACCCGGCGGCAGCGTTCCTGCAGTTCAACCCGGGCGCCGCGCCCACGCTAGCGCTGACGGGGAAGCCCTTCGGCAAGTTCGGCATATAGCTGGCGGACGGCAGGGGAGTCGCACGGCTCCCCTTCGTTCGGTCAGGAGGTAATCCCCCATGGACTTTGGCGGGTTCGACGCGACCGAGCAGGTATTCTTCAACCCGGCGGTACAGCTGGCGCCCTTCTCTCCCCTGGGCTCGCTGGCGGCCTTCAGCCCGCCGGCGGCCCTGGCGGCCAAGAGCCCGACCCTGGCCATCTTCAACCCGGCCATCAACCCCAGGGCGGCCCTACTGGCCTTCAACCCGGCGGCGGCGCCCACGCTGGCCCTCGCCGGCGGGTTCGATGGCAAGGGCTTCGGCAAACCGTTCGGCAAGGGCTGCTGGGGGTGCTGAGGGATCGGCTGGTGATGGAATCGGGAAGGCAACGGGGGCGAGCGGCCCCCGTTCGCCATGTCAGAGAGGAGGACGGGAACCGATGAGGCGCAGCATCGAGATTCCTACCCCCGCCGACGTCTTTTTCGACCCCGTCGTGCAGCTGGCGGCGCTCTGCCCCATCTGCGCCCTGGCCGCGCTGCGGCCGGAGGCTGCGATCGCAGCGCTGGCGCCGGGCCTGGTGCTCTTCAACCCCGCGCTCAACCCGGTGGCGGCATCCCTCTCCTTCGCCCTGGATCCGCTCGTGGTGCGGCTCGCCCGGCGGGCTCAGGGCCGGGGCTGGCCGGGAGGGGCGGGGCGTGAGGATCGTCGGGTGCGGATGGATGTCGGAGCACGACCGGACCAGGTGGTCCGGGAAGAGCGACCCCACGCGGCGTGGCGGCAGGGGGCGGTCTCTGGCCACGGGGCGGTATTCCGCTCGGCGGGCGTGGTGGTCCGGCCGGGAGCGGTGTCCGCGGGGTCGTCGGGGCCGGTGTTCCGCACCGCCAGACGGGCGTAGACTGAGGAAGCAGGAAGAATAAGCAGAAAAAGCGAATAGATGTGAAGCGACGCTGAATTAGGAGGGGGGAAGGGCGCGTGGCAGGAGGGGAGCGGAAGGAGCGGTTCGCAGGCGTATCCGACCGCCCGGTCAAGCGGTTCTACGGCCCCGACGACATCGCCGGTTTCGACTATCACCGGGACCTGGGGGACCCCGGTGAGTACCCGTTCACCCGGGGCGTCTACCCGACCATGTACCGCGGCAAGCTCTGGACCATGCGGCAGTTCGCCGGCTTCGGCACGGCCGAGGAGACCAACGCCCGCTTCCGCTACCTGCTGGAGCAGGGGCAGACGGGCCTCTCCACGGCCTTCGACATGCCGACGCTCCTGGGCTACGACTCCGATCACCCCTACGCCAACGGCGAGGTGGGCAAGCTGGGGGTCGCCATCGACTCCCTGGAAGACTTCGAGATCCTGTTTGAGGGCATTCCGCTCGACAAGGTCTCCACGTCCATGACCATCAACCCGCCCGCCTCCGTCATGCTGGCCATGTACCTGGTCGTGGCCGAGAAGCAGGGCGTCTCCTGGGACCAGGTGAGCGGCACGATCCAGAACGACATCCTCAAGGACTATATCGCCCAGAAGACCTACATTTACCCGCCCGAACCCTCCCTGCGGCTGATCACCGATACCATCGCCTTCTGCGCCCGGCACGTGCCGCGGTGGAACACCATCTCCATTTCGGGCTACCACATCCGCGAGGCCGGGGCCACCGCCGCCCAGGAACTCGCCTTCACCCTGGCCAACGGCATGACCTACGTGGAGGCCGCCATCCGGGCCGGCCTGGACGTGGACGAGTTTGCCCCGCGGCTCTCGTTCTTCTTCGATGTGCACAACGACTTCTTCGAGGAAATCGCCAAGTTCCGCGCCGCCCGGCGCATCTGGGCCCGGGTGATGCGGGAGCGCTTCGGCGCGAAGAACCCCCGCTCCTGGATGCTGCGCACCCACGCCCAGACCGCCGGGGTGAGCCTCACGGCGCAGCAGCCGGAGAACAACATCGTGCGGGTGACCCTGCAGGCCCTGGCGGCCGTGCTGGGCGGCACCCAGTCGCTGCACACCAACTCCTACGACGAGGCGCTGGCCTTGCCCAGCGAGGACGCGGTGCGCATCGCCCTGCGCACGCAGCAGATCATCGCCGAGGAGAGCGGCGTGGCCAACGTGGTCGACCCGCTGGCGGGCTCGTACTACGTCGAGTACCTCACCGGCAAGCTTGAGGAGGAGGCCTACGCCTACTTCGACCAGATCGAGGCGCAGGGCGGCGTGATCGCGGCCATCGAGAAGGGCTGGTTCCAGCAGCAGATCGCCGATTCGGCCTATCGCTTCCAGCGGCGGGTGCAGAGCGGGGACTACAAGGTCGTGGGCGTGAACGCTTACGTCGACCCCGACGAGAAGCTTAACGTCAAGATTCTGAAGGTCAACCCTGATGTGCAGCGGCGGCAGATTGAGCGGGTCCGGCGTGTGCGGGAGACGCGGAACCAGCAGGCCTCCGCGGCCGCCCTGGCCGAGCTCCGGCGTGCCTCGCAGGCGAGCGAGAACCTGATGCCCTATATCATCGAGTGCGTCAGGAACTACTGCACCGTGGGCGAGATCTGCGGCCTGTGGCGGGAGCTCTGGGGCGAGTATCGGGAGGAGTCGGTTTACTAGCGGAGGGAAGCGCACGTGGAAGCGGCACCGGAACGCAGGATCAGGGTTCTCGTGGCCAAGCTGGGGCTAGACGCCCACGACCGGGGGGCGAAGGTGGTGGCCCGGGCCTACCGGGACGCCGGCTTCGAGGTGATCTACACCGGCCTCTACCAGCGCCCGGAGGCGGTGGCGGCCGCGGCCATCCAGGAGGACGTGGACGTGGTCGCCATCTCCTCCCTGGCCGGGGCGCACGGGGTGCTGATCCCGGAGTTAACCCGGTTGCTCCGGGAGCAGGGCGTGGACGACGTGCTCATCCTGGCCGGCGGCATCATCCCCGAGGACGACGTGCCGGCGCTGCTGGAGGCCGGCGTTTCCCGGGTTTTTGGCCCCGGCTCCGACCTGAACGAGATTATCGAGTACACGAAGGTGAACGTGAAGCGATGACGGCAGAAGAGCGGGCTGCGGAGCTGTTTGCGCGCCTGGCGACGGGGGACCGGCGGGCGCTGGCCCGGGCCATCACCTGGGTCGAGGACGGGGCGCCGGAGGCTTCGGCCCTGATGCGCCTGGCCTACCCGCGCACCGGACGGGCGCACGTGGTGGGCATCACCGGACCGCCGGGGGCCGGCAAGTCCACGCTGGTGGACAGGCTGGCCGTGGAACTGCGCGCCCGCGGCCAGACGGTGGCCATCGTGGCGGTGGACCCCACCAGCCCGTTCTCCGGTGGGGCGATCCTGGGCGACCGCATCCGGATGCAGCGGACGCTCACCGACCCGGGCGTCTTCATGCGGTCGCTCGCCGCCCGCGGCCACCTCGGGGGCCTCTCGCCCGCCACGGCCGAGGTGGTGGGGCTGCTGGACGCCTTCGGCTTCGACGTGGTCCTGGTCGAGACGGTGGGGGCCGGCCAGTCGGAAGTGGAGATCATGGAGCTGGCCCACACCACCTGCGTGGTGGTGATCCCCGGCATGGGCGACGAGATCCAGGCGATCAAGGCCGGCATCCTCGAGATCGGCGACGTGTTCGTCTGCAACAAGGCCGATCGGGACGGCGCCGACCGCACTGTCAACGAGATCGAGATGATGCTCGACCTGGGCCACATGGGCGAGCCGGGGATCAACCGCTGGCCGTCGGAGACGGAGGGCGCCCAGGCCAGCCAGAGCGCCGACGGCGCTGCCGCCCCCGACGGTAAGGCCAGCGTAGGCGCCAGGGCTGGCGACGCCGCTCTGCGCCGGCTGGACCGCACCGGTCACCACAGTGCGGAGGAACTGGGGAACGTGGCCAGCTACCTGACCCGTGCGGCCGCCCACGCGGCGGCTCGCCACGGCACCGCCAACCCGGGCGACATCTCCTGGCGCCCGCCGGTGCTCAAGACGGTGGCGAAGGACGGCCTGGGGGTGGCCGAGGTGGTCGACCGGCTGGGCGAGCACCTGACCTTTCTGAAGGAGACCGGTCGCTGGCAGGCCCGCCGCGAGCATGACGCCGCCCGTCGCCTCGAGGAGCTGGTGCGGGAGCGCGTCGTCCGGGCGACGCTGGCCCGAGCCCGCGCCGTGGGCGACTTCGAGCGGCTGGTGCGGCAGGTGGCGGACCGGCAGCTGGACCCCTACACGGCCGCGGACGAGATCCTGCGCAGCCACTGGGGCGGGTGAGGGTTTCTGCGCGGCCACGAGGGCCGCCGGGGTTGCCGCGGGCCGGTGAGGACGGCCCAGGGCGGATCGGGCCGGGCCCGATCAGGCATGCAAGGAGAAGAGACGAACGAGGAGGCAGGAGCTGTGAACTTCTTCCTGACTGAGGAGCAGAAGATGGTGCGGCA
>Ga0134102_1001461_pt1 | contig 20468 bp, 15 predicted proteins | sample 13_3_2metaG_FD_94447 | JGI IMG/M metagenome (GOLD analysis project Ga0134102, IMG submission 94447) | Switchgrass degrading microbial communities from high solid loading bioreactors in New Hampshire, USA - 13_49_3.3_201_A3 metaG | ecosystem: Engineered > Bioreactor > Semi-continuous > Anaerobic...
AGAATCGTCGGGCAATAACGGCGAGGCGGCCACCCAAAAGCTCGTGCTTCAAACACTAGACGGCTCACCCCTTAACATCTACGACCTCAACCCGACAGCAAGCACTTCGGCTGCCGATTTAGGTTTGCAAACCGCGCTGGTCATGGATGATATAAATGCCGTATTTCCCTTGGACGGGCTTGATCCAAACATGCCTGCCTTGGTAAATGTTGAAGTTGGAGGACAAAGCTACACCGTAAAGCTTTACCGCGACCAAGTTGGTAGCCTTTCAGGCAGCACCTGGAATGTGGATGCCCTAAAGGTGGCCAAGGCCATACAGTCTCAGGTTGGTTCCGATCTGGTAGGCTACCGTGAGCTTGAGGACGGCCGTGTGGCCCTTTATTCGAAGACAGGCCAATCTTTGAAGGTGACGGACCTGCCCTTCGGCGATCCGGACTTTTCGAGTTATACGGCAGGCATCGCGGCAAACCTGGGCATTCATTCCGGTGTTACGGGAGGCGAAATTGCCGCAGGTTCCGCGCCCTCCAGCGGCGTCATTCGCATCCGTTCAAGCGGCCATACGGTTGACATCGCGGTTTCAATTGGTGACACGGCTGAAGCTATAGCCAAAAAGATAAAGGGCCTCGCAGGTTCCTGGCTTGATGTAAGCTTATATGACGCCGATTTAAGCGGTTCGTCAGGAAGTCAGCGCCTTTCGTTGGCCTCCAAGGACGGCTCAGCTCTGTCCGTTTACGACGTCCAGGGCAATATTGCAAGCAGTTTCCTGCAGATCGATACGGCCTTGCGGAGCACTTCCGACGTGTCGGGATGGACGGGAAGCGGGGCTTTAAGCATTACCGTCAACGGCTACACCCATACCGGCTACACCCATACCATAGATACCGCCGGAATCAATATAAATGATCTGGCAGATACTATAAACGCCAGGTTTCAAAGCGGCGACGTCAGGGCTGAAGTCGTAGAAGACTCCCCTGGCGACATGCGGCTTGTGTTGTGGTCGCCAAAAGGATACGTAATCGAGGCTCAAGGTGACACTCCGTCATTGCCCGGTTCCCCTTCGCCCACTAGGGGTGGTGTAGGGCCTTATAATCAGGTAGCGACCGTTCGGACTTCGGCTGACATCAATTCCACCGATTTCTTTGGTGTGCTTGACGACCTCATTCAAGCAGTAAAACAGGGAGATGCGGAGGGCATATCCAAATCTATATTACCGAAGATAGACCAGGCCATGGACGACATATTTCGCGTGAGGACCCAAGCGGGCGCCCTGGTAAAAAGATACGAGACGTCAAGCTCAAGGCTGAAGCAGATGAACTTAAACTACAACGAGCTTTACAGCAAGGTGTCGGATACCGACCTTGCCGAAGCAGCAACAAAATTTGCCATGGCACAATCGGTTTACCAGGCAAGCCTGGCTACCATAGCCATGATAATACAGCCCACGCTGGTGAACTTTTTGACTTAAAGGAACAGGTGATTTATATGTCATTAAACGTTTGGCAGGAAAATATCGAGGAATTAAAGAAACGCCAGCCCAAGCTGGCTGCGTTCCTCGAAAAGGAAAGGAAATCATATATCGAAAGCGGGACGCGCCTAATCCCGGAGGTTGCGCAGACTCCTAACGGCCTTTGGATAAAAAGCCGAAGGCGACCTTTTTTTGAACCGTTTGAAGATGACCGCGTCAAAGATGTCCCGAAGAATGCCTGTCTTTTTGTGATCGGGGCGGGCAGCCCGCGCTATTTTACGGGTCTTTTCAAGTCCATGAGCTGGTCGGTTATGGCTGTCATAGTAGTAGAGCCAAACATCGACCTTCTGTTTTATCTTTTTGAAGAAGTCTTAGTGTATAAATTACTACCCCCTTTCATCCGTTTAGGCTTTGCGGTAAACGACGAAGACGACCTCATCTTGGAGCTTTTGGACACTACCGTTACGCCTTTAGGGACTTTTGCGGCAGGCGATTTGGGGCACGTTGTTCATAGGGGCGAGTGCGAAGACTCGAAGCCTTTTGAGGAAATACTTGCAAAACTAAAGGAACGCATTTTGATAAACCTTCAGATGATAGGAAATTCCGTGGAAGATACCCTGCTTGGATTGAGGCAGATGGCGCTGTCTTCGCCGTGGATAGTCTTTGGGTCGAAGCTAAAAACCCTAAGAGGGGTCTTCAAGGGAAGGCCTTCCGTCGTGGTCTCTGCGGGGCCGTCATTGGATAAAAATTACGAGCTTCTTAAGGGCAAAGAAGATAAACTTCTTATAATTGCCACAGATACCGTCCTTAGAAAGCTCCTTAAAAACGGCATCAAGCCCCATATCGTATGTGCCCTCGAAAGGGGCCTTGTCGTGCTCGATAAACATTTCAGAGACGTCATAAGAGATTACAAGGAAGAGCTGAAAGACGTTTTGCTAATCGTCCAGTCGGTCTGCGTCCCGCAGATAGTCGGCACCTGGCCGGGTCCTAAAATTGTAATAGGAAAAGCAGGTTTGCCCCTCGACCACTGGGTGGTGGGCCAACTTCTTGGCGGTGACGTGATCCCTTCCGGGGCCTCCGTCGCCCACATGTGCATGAACGTAGCTGCTGTTTTAGGATCAGACAAAATAGCCCTCATCGGACAGGACCTTGCCTATGGCGAGGAAGGCACCACCCACAGCAGCGACACGGCATGGTCCAAAGAAAAATCGGGCGATGCAAAGGTCTCCGAAAGCAATCGGATTCTTGTGCCCGGAGCCTTGGGCGGGACTGTGGCCACTCATCGAATATGGCTGATGTTTTTGCGCATATTTGAACAAATGATAGGTCCCTTGACGAAAGCAGGTTTTAAGGTTTACGACTGCACCGAAGGCGGTGCTTTGATCAGGGGTACGGAAGTCATGCCTTTTAAGAGCTTTATAGACGAGTTTGCAGATGATGTTGAAGGCTTTTCGGCTTCGCCGTCCCAGGTGGTTATTGAAGCAAAAACCGAAGACAGAATTGCTGTTACAGATGCAGTACTTAAAAACGTCGAAGGCGGCATTAAAGGATTTGAATTTTCGCTTGAGTTGCTGCAAAAGCTGGAGGAAGAAAAAAAGCGCGTAGTCTCTCCCGGCCTTCCGCCGGCAAGGAGGCAAAAGCTTGCCTATGAAGCCTCGGCCGTGATAGATGCGTTACACGCCCAAAACAGTGTCCTGGAGTTTTTGGGGCAGACTTACGCCTACGCCACTTTACTTGAAATCGTAAAGACCCGCACGCTTGAAAATATGGAGATGATAACCAGGTGGGAGAAGGCTCACGACGACCTCATCGCAGCTCACCGCGTTGCGGCTAACTTTACAATTCAATGGCTGATGTATATAAAAGACGCGATTCAAGGTTTTAAGGAGACTGCCGAAAAGGATTTGCCCTTCGGGCTTGCTCCTGTTGACGAGAAGACCGCTCAAAGTCATCTTGAATCGCTGTTAAGTTTAGAAGACCACGGTATTCAGGACGAAATTTTATGTCAAGCAAACGCGGCGACAAAAAAAACTGATACGGATGATGGTGTCGAGAGATTCCGCAAACCCCTTATCGACAACCTCCTTGCCAGGTGCGACCCCTTGTCGGCAGATTGGCCCTACAGGCTGCTTTGGAAGCTTGCGCTTCATCTTGAAAGCGAAGGCAGGGCCGAAGAAGGGTGTGCCTACATGCAAAAGGTCGCAAGCCTTTTGGAGGATAAGGAAATCGAAAGCAAGGAAGCAGCAGGAGTGCTTAAAACATGGGCACGTATGCTTTCTGCGCCTGACCTGTGCCGCCTGCCTCAGTTTGACTTGACAAGGCTCATTTTAAGCAATGCCCTGCGCTACGATCCCGACGACGGCGAGATACAAAGAATATGGCTGTCTTTGATCGAACAGGAGCGTCAGACTTTTGAGGACATAAAGGTAATAGACCCCGAAAATCTAGCCGTAAGATGGCGCAGGGAGAGGGCAGAAGTCGAAAGGCTGCTTTCGGTCGGCGAGACGTTTAGAGCGCTTCACAGAGCATGGAGCATGGTTGAGGCTTTTTGCGATACACTGCCAGATGAAAGCAGGACGCTGGCCCTTTGGTGTCTTTCTTCAATAAAAAGGCTTGCAGACGCATCGGACAGTGAAAGCCCGGAAGTCTCGATGTTTTTAAGACGTCTTCGCGACAGTGTAACGGTCATAGAAAAGCTAAAGGTGCCCCTGGATCCTGCTTTGGCACAAAAAATTTATTCGGGATTTGAATTAAAGTTTTTGCCGGCAAAGACCGAATAAGTTTATAAGGAGGTGGTGTGCAGCCCGGTAGACAGGAAGCATTCTTTCAAGTGCGGATGATTTGGTTGATCAAGTATCACGATGCGGGTGGGGTAAGGATGCTCCGCTCGGAAAATTTATCAAGGAGGGTGAAGTCATTATGAGAGTGTACCACAATATTCCTGCGTTATTTACCTATAATGCTTTAAACAGCACCAATGAATCCCTGCAGAAGTCCATCAACAAGCTTTCAACGGGCTTAAGGATCAACACAGCTGCCGATGACGCAGCAGGCCTTGCTATAAGCGAGAAGATGAGGGCTCAAGTTCGGGGCTTGGATATGGCCGTAAGAAACGCCCAGGACGGCATATCCATGATCCAGACAGCGGAAGGCGCCTTAAACGAGACGCACTCTATCCTTCAAAGAATGAGGGAACTGGCAGTCCAGGCAGCAAACGATACGCTAACGGCAAACGACCGCCAGGTCATCCAGCTTGAAATCGACCAGCTAAAAGAAGAGGTTGACCGCATCGCCTCCACAACGCAGTTTAACAAGAAAAAATTGCTGGACGGTTCGGCATCCGTTCTTTGGTCTGCGGATAAGCTCGAGACCAAGGCCTTCGTGCGCGGCAGTCTGCGCCAGGTTGACCAGTTTGGCCAAAAAGCGGCCGCCGAGGGCAACTTTAAGATCTCCATCAACGCCACTCCGGGGCAGGGGCAGATCCAAAAAAGCGACGTGTTTAAGATCAAGCACGAAAACGTCATGATGAACGTGAGTGTAAATACGCTCAAAGGCGTTAACGATGTCGAGATAGATGGCCTGCCTGCCGGGGATTACAAACTTACCCTCAACAAGGCAGCTGGAGCTGCATCTGCAACCCGGGTAAGCTGGTATGGCTATAAAGGCCCTAGCGTAAAGCTGTCTAGTGTTGGCGTAAATGCCAATATTCTTTTTGAGGTAGTTGCTGTAGATACATCGGCAAAACAGGTTACGTTCCGGGGCGTTTCTTACGTGTTGGACAAAGACGGAACTGTGACAAATTATGTTGACGAAAATATTGTTGTAGGAACTGCAGGTCTGGCAAAGTATACAGGTTTGGGCGTAAAACTCTATTTGAGCGGCATTAACACCACGAATGGTACTTCATTTGCTAAAATCGGAGATGCCGATGTAGGCGATAAGATCGTATATCAAATAAAAGCTTCTGCAGTAGCAGGCGATATCCGGGCAACATGGGACTTTGAAGTTAACTCTGAATGGCCTTTGGGTTGGAACGGCTCAGGCTCGTTGGCATTTGCCTTTAACGGCGCGGGTATTGACAACAAGACTGTTCACTTCAGGACGTTTTACCTCAACACGACAAACGGCGTCACTTACGAGGGCGACATCAGCGCCCGCTTCGGTTCCTTGGCAGGCCTTACAGCAGGCAGCTCCGTGACAGGCGCAAGCTTCACCGCGGCCTACGTGGGTCAGGTAGCGGCAGACGACGTCATGCTCCGCGACCTTGACCGCTTCTGGGATGCTAACGGGCGCTTCTTGCTTGAGGATCCTCAAACCATAACGCTCATCCAGGGCGACGGAACAAAAGCCTCCGTTACGCTATATGCCACAGATACTATCAGAAACGTCCAGGAAAAGCTCAACGCCGCGATCCGCGACCAGCTGGGTCAGGGACAGTATGTATCGAGCAATGCCGATAAGTTTGTAACCTACGTGTCCGAAGGCAATGAGGTCTCCAATACGCCTGAGGCCCTCGCCGGGACATTCGTCATACGAAGCGTAGTCGCCGGGACGAACGGCGAAATATCCTTTGCCGGTGACGAAGACGTAATAAAGGCCTTAAGTCTTAGCGTAATCCAAAAGTCCAAGGAAAACGAATTCCGCGTATCAGTCCAGGATGCCCATAGCGGCGCTACCGTTGCTTCCAACACCAAGGTGACGGGCAACATGCTCATAGGCATAGTGCACCCGAACGTCGACGTCGAGTTTGACCCGATGGCCGATGTTTCCATTGACTGGAACGATAACACAAAACAATTTGAGCTTTCGGCTAAACCTAGCACCTATGAAACTTATCTGCATCTGGCCGACAACTCCACGGTGTTTCAGATCGGCGCCAACGAGAGCGAAGACATGGGTATAGACATCGGCAACATGTCGTCTCGCGCTCTCGGCATCCATAGAGTGTTGGTAACAGACCGCGACTCGGCGTCTCGCTCCATAACGATCATAGACTCCGCCTTGGACCGCGTCTCTAGCCAGCGGGCAAAGCTCGGCGCATATCAAAACAGGTTAGAGCACACCATAAACAACCTGAACACCGCTTCTCAGAACCTGACCGCTGCCGAAAGCCGCATCCGCGACCTCGACATGGCTCAGGAAATGATGAACTTTACGAAACTGCAGATTTTGATGCAGGCCGGCAACGCCATGCTAGCTCAAGCAAACACCCTGCCTCAGGCTGTGCTGCAGTTACTGCGGTAGTGCTTTAGCGTGAATGGCTGATGCTGTTTAAGTAATTGGTTTCAAATTTAGCAAGGGAGGAAGCCTCCTCCCTTGCTAAATAATTAAAATCAACTATTGCTTTAAACCTGCATTTGCAGTTTCAACTTCAATTTAAGGAGGGGCGTGTCGTGAGCACAGACGGCGTCGGCAGGTTGAGTTCCTTTCCTCAAGGGGACAGTTTGCACAAAATCATAGATGATAACAGTCTGGGGAATGTTGTTTATAAAGAAAGCATTAGCTCACAGGGTTTGCAGGCTAGAGTGAATGGCGAGACGAACCGGCAGCAATATTCTAAAGAGGACGTCAAATCCGCCATCCACAAAGCTGAGCAGATGGCGATGATCTTCGACCGAAGTCTTAAGTTCAAGTACATCGAAGAGGCCAACATCTATCAGGTCCACGTCATCGACCACGCCAACAACGACAAAGTCATCCGAAAAATTCCTCCCGACGAACTGGTGCACTTCATCGCTGCCGTCAACGAAATGCTTGGCGCTCTTTTCGATACGGAGGTGTAAAATTAAAATCATAAATCACGATGATGTATTTTTGAGATTCGGTATGTTTTGTTTGTATGTAAATTAATTGTGTAAGCAATACAACCCGAAATTAAAATGCGCAAGGTTTTAGGCTTTAATCGCATTAACTTGAAAAGATATATAAATAAATGATTGTATTGTCAGTGAGGCCGATAAATATGACTTTGTATTTAGGGGGTTAGCTTAAAACAAAATTATGAAAAACATAAAAGAGCTTGCAAGCGGGTTTGTGGATGCGGAAGAAAAGCTTAATAACGCTAAAGAGATCATTGTTTTTGGGGCGAGTAGTGGTGGTAGGAAAGTCAAAACATATTTGGAAACAAGCATGAAACTTCGTGTTCATTATTTTGTTGATAATGATCCGAAAAAATGGGATACGATAATAGAAGATGTTCCGATACTTTCTCCTTTTCAGCTGTCAACTCTTTATAGTTCACTTGCCAATCCGCTGATATGTATTGCTAGTGATTGGGCAAAAGATATAGCTTGCCAGCTCCGAGAGATGGGAATTAAAAATTATATTGATTTAACTTATTGGTTTGATCGATCAGATTGTTTTGATTACAATGAGCTTGTTGGACATTTAATGGAACTAGAAAGAGTGTATAGTCTTCTTGTCAACGAGCAATCAAGAGAAACATTTCTCTCAATTTTGGAGTATCGTAAATCATTAGATCCAATCTGTTTAAAAGTTTCCGAGTTTGATCAGTATTGTCATCCCTGCATAGATTTTGCGGGGTGTAGAGTTTTGTTTGATGTAGGAGCATGGACGGGTGATACGGCAATTAAATTTGCAAAACTCATGAGTAAAGAGAGCAAAATTGTAGCTTTTGAGCCAACGCCAGATAGTTTAATTCTATTATGCCAAAATATACATGAAAAGGGATTTGGAGGTAAAGTTATCCCAGTGACAATTGCCGTAAGCGATAAAAGCGGGTATGCCTGGCTACGATTAAATTCAATTAGTAGTTCTAATTATATAGCATCTTCTGGCGACATTCTGGTGAGAGTTACTGCTTTAGATGACTTTATTAATGAAACAGGTATGGTGCCGGATATAATAAAAATGGACATAGAAGGTAGCGAAATGGCAGCATTATGTGGTTTGAAAGATACGATAATTAATCATCATCCAAATTTACAGGTATGTATTTACCATCGTTGTGAGGACTTATGGGGGATTCCTTTATTTCTTAAAAACCTTCAACCATGTTATAAGTTTTATATTGGACATCATGCTATTAATCATTGTGAAACAGTGCTCTATGCAGTATGCAATTAAGTTTTAATTTTTTTCAGAAATCTTGATGTATCAATTATGATGAGTCTGCTGAAAAACCTCACAAAACATGTCGCCTCACTTATGCCTTTACTTTAGGATCTTAAAGGACATCGATTTAAGTTATATTTGTAGTTAAGTTTTCTGTTTTAGGGCTTTTAAGTGCCCTTTCATCCTGTTTTCGCTTCATGTACCTTGAAAAGGTCATACTCTAATACCCTGTGGATAACGTAAGCTCGCATGAAGAAGAAACCTTTACGGCATTAAGGATGTTCCATCCCATCTTTAAGTTCATCACCATAAACATAAAGGACATAAATGCCTTTATGCTTATTCTACTTCTACGCGGAAACGCTTCTTGGACAACATCTTGTTTTCCCGGGATTCGTCTTCTGTTAAAGGCTTGTTCCTCTTCACCCGAAATGAGGCTTTTAAGCTTCCTGCTATCATGTACGTTTGCAGGTGTCACTTCAACACGTCTTACAATTCCGCTTTCGTCCGCGCTTATATGCACCTTGTAGCCGTAAGCAGGCTTGCTGCGCTTTACCGTCCGCCTTGCCTTGGGGTCTGGCTTAAAGTAAATCTTGCAATTTTGGTGAGAGCTTTACTACCACCGCTTCCTTTCCCGTCTTCGTCATTACCGGCAGAATTTATGCCGCTATCTTCTTTGCCTTCTTTGGGCTTGAACGATGGTTGCATCTATAAAAGAACCTTTCTTGACCAAGATGTCAAGGTCTTCAAATTGAGCGTCAAGGAGAGAAAAAAAGCTCTTCAAGTAGTCCTAGTTCTAAAAGTTTCTGCCTGAAGCGGCAAAAGGTCGTATCGTCAGGTACTGGATCTGTCAAAGAAAGGCCTAAAAAGCTTTGAAAAGACAGCCTGTCTGCGATGGCTTCGGACAGATCTCTATCGGATAGATTGAACCACTGCTGCAAAAGCAGGGCCTTAAACATGACAAGGGGCGGATAACTTGGACGTCCTTTTGAAGGATCGTATAGATTTTCAAGCATTTTTTCTATTGGAGTCCAATTTATTATGTCGTTTACCTTTAGGAAGTGGTTTCTGGGAAGGCGTTTATCTAAGACTTAGTCGAAAAAGGTCTTTTGGTTTGACCTGCGTCCAAGCATGTAAAGGCTCCCTTTTGTCTAGAGTTTCTCGTCAGCTTCTTAAAAGATTGATAGCATAGGGTAATAAAACAGGGTGAATTTTTTAGCAGAGTCATATAAATATGATGTTTAAATATATGTAGTTCAATTTTTATCAGGAAGTAGAAATCGTTAATTAGTTATAAAAAAGATTGGTTTAATTTAATTATTAAAATTTTTCTAGCAAATTAACAGTAGAGTTGTTAAGGAGTTGTTAAAGAGATGGGTCTAAATGTTGTAATGTGTGCAACTTTTCTCCATGGCGGTGCAGGAAAGGTGGTTTACGATTTATCTTGCAGTCTTTTAAATAGGGACCACAAAGTGTTTGTTTTTGCTTCTAAGACTACGTATCCTGGGTATGAGCATTATGAAAAGTATCTAGAAGACTTACGGCGTCAACATGTCTCAGTAATTTTATGCGATTCTACTTTTAAACGGAATATATATCAAAATATAAATGCTTCTATAGCCCTGCGACAGCTATTATTTGAGGAGGATATAGACATTATTCATTCTCATGCCGCAGTTCCGAGCATGGTGGCAATGATTGCTAGGTCAGGTTTAAAGAGGTATGTCCCGATTTTACAAACGATGCACGGTTGGGGGGAAAACAAAACTACAGAACAGCAAAGGATGGACGTTTTTTTACTAAATTGTGTTGATCATGTCGTAGCCGTCTCCGAGGGGGATTATATGTTATTAAGATCTTTAGGGGTACAAAACACTAATATGAGAGTAATATACAATGGGATTTGTGAACGCTTTGATTGTGAACATGAATATGATGATCCGGATTGGCAAAAGATTGCATCTTTGAGACAGTCTGGAGTAAAAATCTTAGGTTGCATAGGAACGATAGGGAAAAGGAAAAATCAAGCTTTGCTTGTTCACGCGTTAAAGAAGATATCATCGAGTTGCGGAAAGATAATAGCCGTGTTTATAGGTGAAGGTGATATTGAAATGTTGCGACATGTAGCCGATGAATTGGGTGTAAGAGACAGTGTTATTTTTACCGGTTACAAAAGAGAAGCATCCCGTTTTTTAAAGTTTATGGACATATTAGTGCTTCCTTCAGTGAGCGAAGGGTTGCCGCTGAGTTTAATTGAGGGGATGCAGCGTAAGGTTATTAGAGTTGGTAGTAATATTCCAGGAGTCAACGAAGTAATTATAGATGGAGAAACCGGCTTTTTGTTCCCAAGTGAGGATGCTGACTCATTAGCCAGAGTGCTAACTCACGTACTTGAGATGGGCAATGAGGATAAAAAACAAATTATTGATAGAGCTTACGCCGATTTTGAAGCGCGATTTACTTTAGATAAAATGATAAGTAACTATATTCAATTATACAATGAGATGTTGAGAAGCAATAGAACATAGCTTAACCACATCAATTGATTTGTACCAGCATAAGCAGAACCTTTGCTTATGAAAAGCTACAACTGTGCCGATAACATTATTGTAGAATGTATATATGTATGTCGCCAGGCAGGGGGATAATCGTAATGTATGTAAACGGCAAGGTTATCTTAGTTACCGGTGGGACTGGTTCTTTCGGAAAGAAATTTACCCGCACGCTCCTTGAAAGATACAATCCCAAGGCTGTAAGGATCTTTTCAAGAGGAGAATTTCTGCAGTATCAGATGCGCGAGGAATTCGGCGACGACTCCAGGTTAAGGTTTTTCATCGGAGATGTAAGAGACAGGGAGCGCGTATATCGCGCTATGAACGGTGTCGATGTAGTTGTCCATGCTGCCGCCTTAAAGCAGGTCCCGACTTGTGAATACAATCCCATCGAAGCTGTAAAGACCAACATCGACGGGTCGGCAAATATCATAGACGCCGCAATAGATAACGGCGTTGAAAAGGTCATGGCCATAAGCACGGACAAAGCTGTGCAGCCTGTCAACCTCTACGGGGCTACAAAGCTTGTCGCTGAAAAGCTGTTCGTGCAGGCCAATGCCTACACGGGAAGCAGGAACACCAAATTTAGCGTCGTACGTTACGGAAATGTCGTAGGAAGCAGGGGAAGCGTGGTGCCTTTGTTTTTAAGGCAGCGCGAAAACGGCAAGGTAACCCTGACCGACGAGAGGATGACGAGGTTTTGGATCACCCTTGAACAGGGTGTTCGTTTTGTCATAGACTGCATCGACAGAATGCGAGGCGGCGAGATATTCGTCCCAAAAATTCCAAGCATGCGCCTCGTTGACCTTGCCGACATATTGGCTCCAGGCGTGGAAAAGGAAACCATAGGCATACGTCCGGGCGAAAAGCTTCATGAGTGCCTGATCACGGCGGAAGAAGCAAGGCATGCCAGGGAATACGACAGCTTTTACGTGATTGAACCGGAACATCCGTTTTGGGATGGACACAACGGCGATGGAGGCAAACCCTTGCCCGACGGCTTTTGTTATACCAGCGACAGCAACGGCTGGTGGCTTACGGGCGAAGAACTTAAAAGTATGGTCGAAGGCCTGTATGGTTGCAGGAAGCTGGGCAAGGTGGATTGAACTTGAACGAAAAGGATATTTTAGCCATAAACGGAGGAAAACCCGTAAGAGATAAACTGCTGCCTTATGGCCATCAATGCATAGACAAAGACGACATAAAAGCAGTCATTGACGTGCTGTGTTCGGATTGGCTCACCACGGGCCCGAAGGTAGTGGAATTTGAAGAGCGTTTTGCAGAGGCGGTCGGCGCAAAGTATGCTGTCGCCGTAAACAGCGGTACGGCAGCCCTTCATGCTGCAGCCTTCGCTGCAGGTATCGGTCAAAATGACGAGGTAATAACGACACCCATGACCTTTGCTGCAAGCGCAAACTGCGTGCTTTACATAGGAGGACGTCCGATCTTTGCCGATGTTGAGGCCGATACGCTGCTTTTGGATCCCTTTTCTGTCGAGTCAAAGATTTCACCCAAAACAAAGGCAATAATAGCCGTAGATTACGCTGGCCAACCCTGCGATTACGATGCCTTAAAGGAAATTTCTGACAGGTATGGCCTTGTGCTCATAGCCGATGCCTGCCATGCTTTGGGGGCCACCTATAAGGGTCGAAAGGTCGGGACGCTTGCAGATATGACCGTCTTCAGTTTTCATCCTGTAAAACACATAACTACAGGCGAAGGCGGAATGATTGTCACGGACAACCCTGATTTTGCTGCCAAATTACGGATTTTTAGGAACCACGGCATAACCACAGACCACAGGCAGCGTGAGGCTGGCGGCTCGTGGTTTTACGAAATAGTAGAACTGGGTTACAATTACAGATTACCAGATATCAATTGCGCCTTGGGCATGAGCCAGCTGGAGAAACTCGATAAATTCGTCGCCAGAAGGAGACAAATAGCCGCCTTTTACGATTCGGCCTTTGCAGATACAATTGCGCTTTCTCCTTTAGCTCAACATGATGATAGAATGTCTTCGTACCATCTTTATGTCGTTAAACTGAGATTAAATAAGCTTAATGCAGACCGTTCGAGGTTTTTTGCAGCGTTAAGGGCCGAAAACATAGGTGTTAACGTACACTATATTCCCGTTTACTGGCACACATATTACAGAAAGCTTGGATATGAAAAGGGATTATGCCCGGTCGCGGAAAAGTCTTACGAAGAGATCATCACGTTTCCCTTGTTTCCTGCGATGAGCGATAGAGACGTTGGAGATGTTGTTCAGGCCGTCAAAAAGGTGCTTGACACACAAGGCATAAAGATATGAATGTATTTTGGGGTGAATCAATATGACTCGCATAGTGGCTATAATTCAAGCTCATATGGGAAGCACCCGCCTTCCGGGCAAGGTATTAAAGGATTTGGCAGGAAAGCCGATGCTTGCCAGGGTTGTTAATCGGGCGCGAAGATCTAGGTTGTTAGATGAAGTTATAGTAGCGACTACAACGAAACCCGGAGATGATGTGCTGGTAGATCTGTGCAAAAGCGAGGGTTGGCCCTGGTTTTGCGGAAGTGAAGAAGATGTATTGGATCGTTATTACTGGGCAGCAAAGCAGTTTTCTGCCGATGTTGTCGTTCGCATCACCTCGGACTGTCCTTTGATAGAACCTGAAGTTACGGATCTGGTGATTGGCGAATTTATCATGGCAAAGCCTGATTATGCTCATACTCGTTTTTATCCGCGCGGTCTTGATACGGAGGTTTTTAGCTTTGACGTTTTAGAACGTATCTGGCATGATGATAAAAACCCCGCTTGGCGCGAACATGTTACGCCCTACATTTACCGCCATCCTGAAAAATTTAAAATAAAGGCCGTTTGCAACGACGAAGACTTGTCCTTCATGCGCTGGACGGTGGACACCCCTGAAGATCTGGAATTCGTTCGCCGTATTTACAGCCATTTTGGGCACGATTTGTTTTCTTGGCGTGAAGTGCTTGATTTATTAAAGGAACACCCCGAATGGCTTGAGATTAATAAAAACATTGTACAAAAGACGGTGCCATGAGCTTGAGCAGAAACAACGTTTTGTTAATCCGCGTCGATTCGGGCCTAGATATGGGCAGCGGTCACCTGATGCGCTGTTTGGCTCTAGCTCAAGCTTGGCAGGATCATGGGGGTACCGTCCTTTTTGTCACAGCTTGCGAATTGCCAAATGCCAAAACAAGGTTAATTGAAGAAGGCTTTGATATAATAAATATACAGACAAACCCCGGAAGTGCGGAAGATGCGTATTTAACGACAGAGTTAGCTCACAAATATAACGCCTCGTGGGTTGTAGTTGACGGATACCGTTTCGGTGGAGATTATCAGAAAGCTATAAAAGAAGCAGGTTTGAATCTTTTATTCTTCGACGACTACGGACATGCAGATTATTACCCGGCTGACATCGTTTTGAACCAAAACATACATGCAGACGAAAAACTTTATCGTAACAGGGCTGAGTATACTAAGCTTTTGCTTGGAACCCGATATGTGCTCCTTAGGCGCGAATTTCTTAGGTGGCAGGGTTACAAACGGGAGATACCGGAGACAGCCCGCAAGCTGCTTATTACAATGGGCGGAAGCGACCCGCAAAACGCGACGCTTAAAGTGCTTCAGGCATTAAGGTACGTTGACATGGACGGACTTGAGGCGATTGTGGTTGTAGGCGGCGGAAATCCGCACTACGAGACCCTAAAGGATTTCGTTCGTGATGTAAATTTGCCTGTTCGCATCGAAAGGGACGTAAAGGATATATCCCAATTGATGGCCTGGGCCGATGTGGCGATAACGGCAGGCGGCACGACCTGCTGGGAACTGGCATTCATGGGGGTACCGTTTGCGGTTATAATACTTGCAGAAAACCAAGTAGCTGTCGCTGAGCATTTTGGCAAATTAAATTGTGCCGTCAACTTAGGTTGGTATTATAACCTATCGCTACTAAACCTAGATAAAGTTATTACTAAATTGTTATTAGATAGAAAAGGTCGATCTCGTATGTCTTATCCTTGCAAGCACTTGATTGACGGTAAAGGTGCCAAAAGGGTGATAAATTTTTTATTAAGAGAAGAGCAAATTTTAAATGATAATGAGAATAAGTAATGTTTGTGAACATCACAGCATGCGATATAAAGTATTGGCATATTTGTACAAGTTTTAATCCGCAATTTCATTGATCCGGACAAGCTTGCCGAATCGGAGGATGCTAAAGGTGTCGTTAATCTGGGTTCCGGCAGAGCCAGGAGCATTGGCGAGGTCATTGATATTTTGAGACAAGAAATAGACACTTTGCAGATTAGTGAAGTTCTTTCAGGTATTCCAAGGGAGTTGAGCCAGGCGGACATGTCTTTATTTAGTAAGATGACAGGCTGGACACCCAGGGCAGCACTTGAAGAAGGTATACGACAAATTATCGAATATGAAAGGCGAAAGTTATAGTTATGAAGTGCTATATAGAATCTTTATTGTTTTAGGGTTAAATAGTCATGAATATCCTGATTACTAGCGTTTCCCGTAAGGTTTCGCTCGTAAACGCCTTCCGTCAGGCGTTATATGAAGAAGGCGGTGGGCAGGTAATTGCAATAGATGCCAGCCCAAGGTCTGCAGCACTGTATTTTGCGGATAAGGCTTATATCGTCCCGGCAGGTTTAGACAAAGAATTTCTTAAGACGGTGCAAGACATCTGCATTAAGCATGAAATAAAACTTATTATACCAACCAGGGATGAAGAACTACCCTTCTTTGCCGAGAACAGAAAAAGTCTAGAGGATGTTGGCGCATGCGTTATGGTCTCTGGCTTGGATGCTATTAGGCTCTGTCAGGATAAGGCCTTGTTTATAGAATTTTGCCTCAAACACGGCCTTTCGGTGCCTAAAACTTACAAACATGCAGATCTCTTCGATTTTCCTGTCTTTGTCAAAAGTAGATTCGGCAAAGGAAGTAAGGGTACGTTTCGTGCAAATTCCAAATCCGAATTGGATTGCCTTTTAAGTTGTTTAAAAGATCCGATAGTTCAGGAATACATTGAGGCACCAGAATACACCGTTGATTTGTTTGCTGATTTTTCGGGCAAAGTGATAAGCGCAGTTCCTCGCGAAAGATTGACCATATTCGGTGGTGAATCATTTATAGGCAGGACATGCAAAAATTGGAATATAATATACGAGTCGATACGTCTGGTCGAAGTCTTAAACTTGATCGGCCATAATACCATACAGTGTTTTCTGCATAACGGACAAGTAAAATTCATTGAAGTTAATCCCCGTTATGGAGGAGCAGCGAACCTTAGCTTTGCTGCAGGTGCTTTTACGCCGCGCATGCTTGTGCGACTGGTTTCCGGTAAGGAAGTTAAACCATGTGTTGGAGAGTTCAGAGATAATCTGTACATGCTTCGCTATACTGAAGATATCTTTGTAGATGAGGACAAAATGAAGGGAATAAAATATTTTGCTGAATCTAATTTATCCCAAAGGAGCTTAAGTTGAATGAGTTCTACTTTTGCAATTAATGGTCGTGTCGTAGGATTGGATCATGCAACTTACATAATTGCCGAAATGTCTGCAAATCATAGCCAGTCGTTTGACCAAGCTGTTAAAACCATATGTGCCGCCAAAGAGGCAGGAGCTGATGCTATAAAGCTTCAAACCTATACACCCGATACCATTACCGTTAAATCAAATTCTCCTTTGTTTTGCCACAAACCAGGCAGCCTTTGGGAGGGCAAATCCCTTTACGACCTTTATTCCGAAGCCTACATGCCCTGGGAATGGCAGCCCAAGTTAAAGGAGATCGCAAACGATCTGGAGCTTGATCTTTTTTCTACGGCCTTTGATCCGACAGCTGTCGATTTCCTGGAGGCGATGAACGTTCCGGTTCATAAAGTTGCTTCCTTTGAGATCGTCGATATCCCCTTAATAGAAAAGATGGCCAAAACGGGCAAGCCGTTAATAATTTCTACAGGGATGGCAACCCTAGCAGAAATAGACGAAGCCGTTACTGCGGCAAGAAATGTCGGTGCGTCGCAGATAGCGTTGCTTAAATGCAACAGCGCTTATCCTGCTCCGCCCGAGGAGATGAACCTGCGCACGATACCGCATATGGCGGAAGGATTTGGCGTTCCCGTGGGATTATCCGACCACACCTTGGGCATAGAAGTGCCTGTTGCAGCCGTTGCCGTTGGAGCCTGCATAATCGAAAAGCACTTTACCCTGTCGCGCGATATTCCAAGTCCTGACAGGGCGTTTTCGATCGAACCCCATGAGCTTAAAACTTTAGTTCACGCCATAAGGACAACCGAGAAAGCCTTAGGTAAAGCCCATTATGGCGTGAGCGAAAAGGAAGCACAAAGCAGGATTTTTAGGCGATCCCTGTTTGTAATAAAAGACATGAAAGCCGGCGAGACATTTACCGAAGAAAACGTGCGTTCCATTCGTCCCGGTTACGGCCTTCCTCCAAAATTTCTTAAAGAAGTTCTGGGTCGAAAATCCGCACGTGACATAAAATGCGGTACCCCGCTTTCGTGGGATCTAATTTGTTGAAAATATTAGTAGAAACCTCAGAGCGCTAGGGTCACATCTTTAATTTTGAATTTTTACTTTAGCAGGTCGACATCATCAGTACCCTGTCATAGGCAAGATATCGACGCCGTGATTGCAACTCATCTGAATTGCAGTCATGTTGCTTGCGATAATGTCTCTTTATACGTAGTAATGTTATACATAGCAATGCTTGTCTTTGCATAGCAATGCTTGTCTTGTAACCTTAAAGCCTAAAAGGTATTTTAAAGGTCTTTCAACAGTTCTAAGGTTATACTTTTTCATGTACAATAAACTGCGTCATTTACTTTTGACTAATACTTTTGACCCAAAGGAGGCCTTTCCCTTGCCAAAAGACGACCTAACGCCCAAAGACCCTCACGACAGGCTTTTTAAAAAGGTCATGTCTGACGAAGCAAACGTAAGACAGTTCATAAAGGAGTTCCTGCCAAAAGGGCTTTCAAGCCAAATAGACCTAAAAGAAATGAAACTAATCCCAACGGAAAAGGTCAAAGGCTATAACAAATACTACATGGACACTGCCGTGGAATGTAATATAGCAGACACAAAAGGACAGCTTTACTTCGTCTTTGAGCATAAGTCATACCCTGACCCCGGAGTCTTACTTCAAATACTTAGCTACATGACCGTAACTTGGGACGAGCAAAGAAAGAAAAATAATCCTTTAACTCCTGTAATTTCCGTAGTAATCTATCACGGAACGACTAGCTGGAACGTTACAACTCATTTTCAAGGACAGTTCGACAGCTTAAACGAATCCATAAAACCTTACACACCTGAATTCGATTACGTGTTGGTAGACCTAACTAAAATGCCAAACGACGAAATAGAACAAAAGGCAAAAGACACACCTTTTTTGGCGGCAAGCTTGATAATCATGAAGCTCGTAGCCTTAGGCGACATAGACGGCATATTGAGGGTAACTGTTATAATAAGCTTGTCCGAAGAGGAAAGGATAATACTGCTTCTATATTTGTTTTACACTCTTGACGTGGATCAAAACGTCATGCAGGAAATAGCAAGTAAACTTGGAGGTGAAGAGATTATGCCGTCATTGGCAGAAAGGCTTATAAAGCAAGGAGAAGAGAAGGGCAAAATAGAAGGCAAATTGGAAGGTAAATTAGAAGGCAAAATAGAGGGCAAATTAGAGGGTAAACAGGCATTGGTCATAAAGCTCCTGCGCCATAAATTCAACATAACGCCTAAAGAAGAAAAGATGATCCGTTCCGTCATCGACGAAGCCAAACTTGACGCTGCGGCCGAGGCCATACTGGAAGCCAAATCGAAGGACGATGTATTTAAGGTATTGGGGACAGATCTTTAATCTTAAATTTTACATCCCAAAGCCAATCTATATCTCAAATGGCGTGCTTATAATTTGAGTCGTCGAGTAAAATTTTCTTTTAAACAAAGATACTATAATTCATTGATTAAAAAAATTTTAAAATTCCCGTTGACAAAAGCCTTGTCCATTCCTATAATGAGCACTGTCCTGGGGCTGTGGCGCAGAGGGAGCGCGCTTCCTTGGCATGGAAGAGGTCAGGGGTTCGAATCCCCTCAGCTCCACCAGTGAAAATTAAGCCTCCTTTTGCATGTGTATTGCGAAAGGAGGCTTTTGTTTATTCTCATGCGTAAAAGGCTTTTTATATGCGCTCCTTTGTATTAAACTTAGAACCGATCCGTGAAATTCAAATATGCATAAACAAAAGGGGGTGTTTTGCATGAATCCGAAAGGACATCATTTTATTGTCGAAGCCTCCGGCTGCGCAGACGTCATCGGGGAAGTCGACAAGATGCAGGAGATCCTGGTAGAAGCGGCACGTCGAGCTAATGCCCAGGTCTGGGCCGTTTCCTTTCACCGCTTTCCTCCAAACGGAGTAAGCGGCGTTGTGGTCATAAGCGAATCGCACCTTTCCGTTCACACATGGCCTGAGCTTGAATACATGGCTCTTGACATATACACCTGCGGCAGCGAGACGCGCCCGGAAGTCGCCGTTGACTACGTGCTTGAAAGAGTGCGGGCAAAACACACCCATGTGACCGAGATCACCCGCGGGCTCGACGACGGAGACCGCGAGTTCTACCACTCCCTGATCACGTGGGAAGAACAGCTCAGGACCAATGGAGGACAGGAATCCGACAAAGGCAAGTGAACGGTAGGATAAAATCGAACCCTCGAGGAGGTTTTGCCCATGCACATGACGATATGGGGCAACAGCCTTGGCACATGGGCTGTAGCCATATTTGCCGGTGTAATTTCCTTCTTCCTCTTCTGTTACGCCGTAAAGCTGGCCGACAGGTACCTTTCCATATTGCTCGAGCGTAGGCCAGGCACTGCTGTGAGCCTCATCCTGGACCTCGTCAGACAAATAAACGTTTACTTCATCTTCCTCCTTGCCCTGCTCATAGGTTCATCTTTCCTAAACCTGCCGGCGAGGCTTTCGAAGATCATATCGGTGCTCGTCATACTTTTTCTTCTTTTTCAAATAGGCCTGTGGGGAGATAAGGTAATAACTTACTGGCTTAATATTAGGATAAAAAAGAAGGTCACGGAAGACCCCTCTACGGCCACAATGCTTTCGGCCTTCGGCTTCATGGGAAAGCTGCTGTTTTGGGGCATAATTGTGCTGATCGGCCTGGAAAACATGGGCATTGACGTCACTGCCCTCGTAGCAGGGCTTGGCATAGGTGGCATTGCCGTGGCCTTGGCGGCGCAGAACATATTAAGCGACCTCTTTGCCTCGTGGTCCATAGTGTTGGATAAGCCCTTCTTAGTAGGCGACTTCGTAGTCATCGAT
>Ga0134102_1001477_pt1 | contig 20185 bp, 16 predicted proteins | sample 13_3_2metaG_FD_94447 | JGI IMG/M metagenome (GOLD analysis project Ga0134102, IMG submission 94447) | Switchgrass degrading microbial communities from high solid loading bioreactors in New Hampshire, USA - 13_49_3.3_201_A3 metaG | ecosystem: Engineered > Bioreactor > Semi-continuous > Anaerobic...
AATTTTTCCATAAAGACCTCACCTCTGAGTACTTTCGAGTACTCGTCCAATCTGGGACGGTGAGGTCTTTATTCTTCATCCGCACCCCCGATTCCCTGTCCTACAGTAAAGTTACACTAACACAGTCAACTGCGGCCGATAGGCAATGATCTGAGCCGCTCACACCCGGCAATCTCTTTGATCCCCGGGAATAATCTTAAATGGCTCGTCAACTACAAACTCTTAACGCGATCGCCCGTCTGCTATTCTCAAGCACGCTCACCATCTATTCTCCAGCATACTCGCATACTCACCCGCTATCCTTAAGCATTCTGATTAAAGCACCATACTTGATCTCCGCAGCCTTGACCGAATAGATTGCGCTGTCGATGAGATCCGCGTCTGTAGTCTCGTTCAATTGCCTCCAAGCCAGTTTCAGATCCTCTTCTGCCTCTGCGATTCCCTGGAGGATCTGCTGCTTGGCGAAGTCAGATTCCCTCACTTTACTATTTCGATGAGCCGATGGGTCGTTCAGCCGCAGTGTAGCCATTCCTACCACTCCCGACCTTCTAGTTGCCCAATTTTATCTCTGCGAACCGCCCTCAAGAGAAGTATCGGCATGGTGAACAGCTGCTATTCAATGTGCGGGCATTCTCAAATCTCCCTTCGACCCTCTAGTGCACGAGAGAGAGTAACTTCGTCGGCGTATTCCAGGTCTCCGCCTACAGGCAGGCCGTGAGCCAAACGCGTTGCCCGGACACCGACAGTATGGGCGATCTTGGCGATATAAAGTGCTGTTGCTTCTCCCTCAACATTTGGATCGGTCGCCAAGATGACTTCTTTCACCGGATCTTTGAGACGCACGACAAGCTCCTTTATCCTGATGTCATCAGGGCCGATTCCGTCCATCGGCGAAAGAACCCCGTGCAGTACGTGATAAAGCCCTTTGTACTCCCCTGTACGTTCAATAGCGGCAATATCCTTAGGGTGTTCAACTACACAAATGGTGCTTTGATCTCGGTCAGGAGAGGCGCAGATCGAGCAAGGATCGTCAACAGTAATGTTACAGCAGATCGAACACTGTCGGGTTTTGGTTCGCGCGTCTAACATAGCCTCAGTGAGACGAACTACATCATCTTTTGGCATTGTCAGCATGTGGAATGCCAGGCGTTGGGCAGTCTTAGGACCTATTCCGGGCAACTTAGACAACTCTGAAATCAGCCGAGACACCGGCTCGACATATTTCGGCACCTATATCCCCTCAATCCCTAACACAGTATATCTCCTCTAACATCTCGATCACAGCAAGTTTCCAAATCCCTGCAGACCGAATCCGCCGGTAACCTTGCTCATCTCATTCGCAGCCATCTCTTGGGCAGACCTAAGTGCCTCGTTCACCGCAGACAGAATCAGGTCCTCCAACATCTCGATTTCCTCCGGGTCTACCGCCTCAGGGCTGATCTTGATCTCCTTCACGGTTAAGTCTCCGGATACTACCACCTTGACCGCTCCACCGCCGCTGGAGGCTTCAACCGTCTTAGCCGCCAACTCACTCTGGATCTTGAGCATCTCGGTCTGCATCTTTTGGGCCTGCTTCATCAGCTTATTGATGTTTCCCTTCAACCCCGTCACCATCCTCTTCACTCAAATCTACTATGCGGCCATCTAAGGCCTCTATTAGGCTCTTTACTAAAGGATCTTCCTCAGGTCTCTGACTGCCATCGCTTGTTTCCGCGCACTGATCCAGTTTGGCCACACCCTGTGGAGCTATTAGCGGCACCTCATCTTCCGGCTTAGCCAGTATTCTCACTCGGCGGCCGAAGACTAAAGCAGCCACGTCCTCGATGACCTGGCGATTCTTTGACTCACAGACCCGTCCCATGTGAAAGAAATGCTGTCTGTCAAAACCAATTACCAGCACGTCCCCGCGCAAGAAAGCGGGTTTGCCCTCTCTCAAAACTGCGTGCAACGGCACACTTCTAGCCTTCACACCGCTGAGAATCTCTGCAAATAGCCTATCTAGCTCTGCTTGATCCGTAATCAGTTCTTCGGACTCAGGGCTGACTTCCGAGTCGACTGAAGAGCAAGCAACGGACGGAAGAGAATGATCTAGAGATCCCGAACCTGTTTCGCGGCCACCGCTGCTGACATCGGTTTCGTCTGCCGCACGAGTCTCGCGGTCAACTCGAGTATCGCCGGCGGCACCACCAACAGTGGAATCCCGTCGAACTGAGGAACCAAGTTGTTCGGTCGCGGGCGGGGAAGACGTTCTCTTAATGAATTCTGCGACCTTTCTCTCCAACAAGGCCACCCGCCTAGAGAGCGACTGCAGATCCTGTGCTTCTGTGATGTCAGTTCGACTATCGATCGACCTGATCAGCTCTATAAGGCCTACCTCTAACGTGATGGACGGCTGAGTCGAAATCTTGAGCTCATTGTCAATCTTACCGAGCTTCTCAATGACGTACAGACACTCGTCCAGGTCGACCTTCTGGACGATCTCTTTCGCATCCTCCGGCCTCAGGAGCGAAAGCATAGCAGTTCTGCCTTCGGCTGAAACATTTAAGCCCAGCTTTAACACAGCTAGGTCCCTGTAGACGGAAACTGTGTCCTGAAGGAATTGGCGAAAATCCCGACCCTCGGATGAAAGCCGTGCGATCAACTCTAGGATGCGGCCCACGTCTCGCTCCACAATACTCTCGATCAACTCACGTATACGTTCAGTCGGAGTAACCCCTAGCACCAAGACAACATCGTCTACAGTGATATGTCCTCCGCTGTAAGAATAACACTGCTCGAGAATGCTAATGGAATCTCTGAGACTCCCATCCCCATGAAGGGCAATCAAGCGAAGCGCCTCTTTGTCCGCACTCGCGCCCTCGCGGCTCAATATCGATTCTAAGTGATCAGAGATCTCTTCCAAAGAGAGCCTGTGGAAGTCAAATCGCTGGCATCTAGACAAAATCGTCTCCGGTATTCTGTGAGGCTCTGTAGTAGCGAGAATAAACATTACGTGAGCCGGCGGTTCCTCGAGGGTCTTCAACAAGGCGTTGAACGCCTCTCCGGTAAGCATGTGGACCTCGTCAATTATGTAGACCTTTATCCTCGACACGGTGGGCGCAAACCGAATCTTTTCTTGAAGTTCCCGAATCTCGTTGATTCCTCTGTTTGACGCCGCGTCAATCTCAACGACATCTACTGAGGTACCGGCAGCTATCCCCCGGCATGAATCACAATCGCCGCAAGGATGGATCGTGGGACCTTGTGCGCAGTTTAACGCCTTAGCAAGCAGTTTTGCCATAGTTGTCTTGCCGGTGCCACGTGGTCCACAAAACAAGTATGAGTGCGATACGCGGTCGAGCTCTATCGCATTAGTAATGGTTCTGACGATGTGCTCCTGCCCCACTACTTCCTCGAATCGTTGTGGTCGATATTTCCTATAAAGTGACAAGTAGCTCACGGCAACACCTCAAGACCACGCGATCGATCACCAACACCTCATATTGTATCATGTCTAAAGATGCAGATGAATCTCGGCCAATTTGACCTCACAAATTGATCCCGGTACTTCGTGCCATTTCTGGGAGTTACTGAGCTCGCGTGCCTAAATGACTGGGTACATAAGAAAAGGCCGCACATCCGGATCGACCTTCTCGCCCAGGCGATACTCCGGTAACCAGCTCCAACTAAGCACCCCCGCGGCACACGGAGGGGTTTACTTACCGCTGCTACCTTCCGGTCCTGACGGGGTTCGTAAACTTCCGTTGCGCGGGACCCAGTCTTCAACACCGTACACCGAAGCCGGACCCCAAGAAAGAAAGGCCTCACACGGACATTCGACCTCGCTATAGCGGATTGCGAGTTCAGGGCACCGCTACCTCCCCGTCTAGTGCGGCCAAACCTTTTCCTTATTCAGATTTCAAAGCCTGGGAAAACCCACACGAAAACCGATCAAGAATGCGGCGAAAATATGGCGGAGAGGGTGGGATTCGAACCCACGAAGCAGGGTTACTGCTTACTCGCTCTCCAGGCGAGCGCCTTAGACCAACTCAGCCACCTCTCCGCGTTGGTATTTTTGCCACACAAATAAAGAACGTCGGTTGCGCAAACCAGTATACCATTATACCTTGATCAAGTCAATTGACGCGATCGGCAGGCCCAAACGCGGCACAAGCGATCACTTGCACAAATAACGATCCTCCTCAACATCCTGCAGGCAAATGTAGTCAAATTGTGACTTAGACAAGCGGTCATACTCTTGCTCTGCTTCATTCCTGCAGGTAGCACAGGCGTGCCACGGAATTATCACTGCTGCCAACCTAGTTTGCTTACCTCCAATATATAGTGATTGAGCCACAGAAAAGACCTTTCGATAACCGCTGCATTCAGAACAAAGGCGAATGCTCTCCTCTTGAAACTCCACTATGTTGTCTGTGTCGTAATAAATCCTACGTTTTCGATGGAAGAAGTCGCCCCCGCCGAAGATCCTCCCCAGATCCAGCTCATCTTTTTTCTCCCATATTAGCCTTAACTCCTCAACGTTTTTCCGCACAGTGGAGCTAACCGAGCTCTCTGAACTGCTCCTTCTCTCCACGTGCATACGATCCGGTTCTTGAACCCCTGTATAATCCAACCCTGCAAGGGCAAGAATGATTCCGACATTCACATAGGGCAGAGCTCCTTCAATCGAGTAACCGCCCTCCAATACAACGATATCTGGCGACAGTAACTCTGTAAGGCGGGCATATCCCTGAGCGGTTACGTTCATATTTGTCAAAGGATCAGAATAGTGATTGTCTTGGCCGGCACCGTTGATGACTATATCAGGCTGGAAATCTTGTAGGACCGGCAAAACCAACTCCTGAATGGCAAACAGCAGTTCACTATCTCCACTGCCCGGGGGCAGAGGAAGATTCAGGGTATAAGCAAAAGCCCCAGGGCCCCCCAACTCGGTCAAATGACCGCTCCCAGGAAACAGTGTTCTTCCGTCCTGATGAATTGAAATGTGAAGAACGTCTGGGTCGTTGTAATAGATGTCCTGAGTTCCGTCAGCATGATGAGCGTCAGTATCTACGACTGCCACTTTTAATTTGCCGCCGGCCTTCTTGCGCAGGTATTCAATAAGCACCGCCTCATTGTTAATTGTGCAAAAACCTCGAGCGCCGTGCACTATTCGCATAGCGTGATGTCCGGGAGGCCGCAGCAAGGCAAACGCCCGGTCCACTTCATGACTCCAGACTTTCTCTCCGGCGACAATAGCTCCACCGGCAGCAATCAAGTGGGGGCTTCCGGCAACGGCACTAAGAGGCCCTGCACATATGTGTGCCCTTTTCACGTCTAATTCCGTTGCCGGCCTTGGTCTGTACTCCACGACCCCCGGAATGTCAAACAATCCTTCCTCCCTAATCTGATCTCTTGTGTACAGCAAGCGTTCCTCTCTCTCAGGGTGATCAGGAGTGATCGCCCAGTCGAACGCCGGGAAAAACACCAGACCGGTTCGATAGGTGGCCGCTCTCACCGTCAATACCCTCTTCTCCGCTCATTGTGCAAGGCTGAGGAATCAGCTCTGGATTTTTCTTGTCCTTGGAGAGATCTGCGCCTTTAGAGAAATGATGCGCCCGACTGTATGAAAGTCGCGGACAACGTTGTAGATCTCTTCCTCTACGATCTCCACATCTTCTTTCCTGGCAAGTATCTGACGCCTCCCTGCCAGATCAACAACCTTATCTATTGCAATCTCCCTAGCTCTGTTCACATCAAATAACAACGGATGGGAGATGTCAGAGACGTAATCGAGTTCCGGAACAACTACCTTTCCAAGTGCAGTATCCGCCCGAAGGGTAACTGAAGCTGTAGGACACGCAGCCGCAGCACCCACTGCATTCGCACATTCACAGTAAGGAGTTATCTCATAGTCGACACCTAGGCGTCTAGCAATAAGAGGAATAAAGAATCTTGCTGGCCCACCCATTCCGATGATCTTCTTCGGCCTAAGATCTTCCTGTCTCAGAATTTCTTCGACAGTATAGGCCGGGAGCTGCGTCAAATAGTTGTACACTGCTTCAATTGACTCTGCAGCCTGTTCACAAAACGCCTCTACAATCTCATTGGCCAACTCCAGAGGAGTAAATCCCCATTCTTCGCTCAGTTTCGTTATCGCTTTTATCGACAGATCCTTATCGCCGATAGCAGCGCCACCCAGAAAAACCGCAGCGTCAGTAGGAGTCACGTTCGTACCCCCTAGCGCTGCCGGAGGTCCGGCTCGGTGCGGTCCGATTCTTATCTCGGTTCCATCCATCCACACGCGGCTATCGCCGCCTAGACCAAATGATCGAGAGTAAAGAGCAGGCACAATTGTTTTGAAACCGGCTATCCCTGCTCCGTCCTTCTCGTAAACAGGCCGTCCGTCCACCAAAACCGAGATATCCGTAGTCGTCCCGCCTATATCGACCACTACGGAGTTGCCCTCAGTTAAACTCGCAAGGGCGATAGCGCCCATTGTGCTAGCTGCAGGACCCGAGAGAATGGTCTCCACAGGCCGCACCAGCGACTCGTGTAGATCCATTGTGCCTCCATCAGCCTTAAGAACGAACACCCGGCTGTGAAGGCCTAGTTCTTGGATCAGCTGCTTTACCGCAGAAGCAAATGCTAACTGGACTCCGGTTACCTTGGCATTTAGGTAAGCAGTTGTAATCCGCCTCGGCAGATTGAGCCGGCCGGTTAATCTATGTCCCAAGGTGATCGGAACAAACTCAGGATACTCCGTCTGGACGAATTCCTCGATCGCTAGCTCCTGGCTTGGGTTGCGCGGGCTAAACTTTCCGGCCACCGCTATTCTGGTAACCCCTAAAGACTTTATCTCTTTCAGAACCGATCTCAAAGAATCGAAGTCAACAGGAGCGACTTCCCGTCCACGATGGTCTATATAACCGGGAATAGGGAACACCGGAAAAGGAAACTCCATGTCCTCTATTTTCAGCCCCGGCCCCAAGGACACAATCACCGCTGCTGGGTCCCCTTTGCCCTCGACAATGGCATTAGTGGCTAGCGTTGTGCTGAGGTGCAACTCTGCCTCTGAGAAACGATCACGAGGCAAATGGGAGACGATTGCGTTTAATGCGCCTACAGTACTGGCCAAAAGATCGTCGTGCCTTGTCGGAACCACAGCTGTTTCTAGCACGCGGGAGTCTTCTAAAAGAACAGCATTAGTATTGGTGCCACCAACGTCTATTCCGATAAGATATGACGACATGGCCAACCCCATTCCATTCCTGAAAGGCTAACTCTATGTGGGCCGTTCCCCTATTTAGACTGTAACAGTCTTCCATTGTCCACGCTTAAACCTGCCAAATATAACTGCAGACCTAGTGAGCTGATCCAGCGCCATTCCCAGCCAAGCCCCGAACAGTCCTAAGTGGAGAACCTGGGCGAACAAATAGCCGAGTACAACCCGGACTCCCCAGATGCCTATAAAGGTCGAATAGAGCGGCCACTTAGTGTCGCCGGCGCCTCGAAGTCCGCCGGCCAAAATGAACTGCGTGGACTGAGCCGGCTGAACCAGGCCAATGATCTTCAGCACCATAGCAGTCTGGTGGGCAACTTCCAGATCGTTTGTGTAAAGCCGAGCAATCCACTCTCCAAAGAAGAAGAAAATAACGGCCATAGCTCCGGAGACCATCATGCCGAGCCGCCGGGTCTCGAGAGCACACTTCTCTGCTGCTGACGGCTTACCGGCCCCCAATGCCTGGCCGACTAGAGTTGTGGCCGCAATGCTAAAAGCTTGGCCGGGCATGAACGATAACGACAAAATGTTCATTCCGATTTGATGAGCTGCCAGAACCTTCGTTCCCAGCCCGGCAACTATCCCAACATAAACTAGCTGACCGAATCTCAGAACCAGCTGCTCCACTGCAGCGGGAATCCCTATGTTTATAACTGTGCGCAGCAGATCAACTCTCAGCCGGAACGAGCGAACAGGTCCCAACCTGATTGCGCTATCTTTTCTCAGCATTACTCTGAGCATTAGGGTGGAACTGACGACTTTAGAAGCCACCGTGGCGACGGCGGCTCCGGCAACGCCATAGGCGGGCACTCCGAATTTTCCGTAAATCAATACATAGTTCCCGGTACAGTTCACCAGATTAGCTATGACATTGATCTTCATAGGAGTCCTCGTGTCGCCAACGCCTCTGAGCACCGATGCCGAGCACATTGAGATAGCATCGAAGACGATACCTATTGAGACTATTCTCAAGTAGGATATTCCGAGCGGCAACGAGTCTGGCTCTGCACCCATTGCCGCTGTTACCCAAGGAGTAACCCGATAGCTGATCATGCTCACGATCGAACCAGCAAGCACACTCGTCAGCAGGCTCTGTTGCGCTGTTTCGCTTGCCTCCCTAAAATCACCCGCACCAAACAAGCGAGCTACGAGCGCAGTAGTTCCAACATTAAGGGCTTGAAAAACAGCGAGTGCAATAAGCACCGGTTGGTTCGACAATCCAACTGCAGCAATTGCTGCAGGTCCGATGCGACCAACCATTATCATGTCGACTACACCGACAAAACTTACTAGTATCATTTCAACCAGAGCCGGCGCGGACAGGTCGACTACCTCGCGCCGCACCCTTCGCATATCGACATCATCTATACAATCAACACTCGCCGACTTCTCATCGTGTACAGCTTGTGCGGCTCGACTGTCGAGTAATCGTCCAATCAATTCGTAACATCTCCCAACAATGAACTCACATTGACTCGACCGGATCGATCCCAAGGAGGGACATGCCGTTGCCCAAGACCTGTTTCACCGATGCGCACAGCAACAGCCGAGCATCTCTAACCTTTGGATTATCTGCGTTGAGAACCGGGCATTGGTTGTAGAAGGTAGAAAACGCCTTTGCCACTCTATAGACACTGTTAGCCACTACATGTGGGCTGAACTCAGCGACTGCCTTAGCGACTGCTGACGGGAATTCTGCGAGCTCCTTCACCAACTCGTACTCTATATCTTCGCCGAGAACTGAGAAATCTACGGCAGAAGGAAGCTCACCGCCCACTCGTCGCAATATGGAGTTAATCCGGGCATGGCAATACTGCAGATATGGGCCAGTATCCCCCTCAAAACTCAGAGCGCTCCCCCAATCAAACGTCACATTTCGCTCGTTGGCCACCTTAAGAATGGCATACTTGACAGCACCATACGCCACCGCGCGCGCAGTGTCAAGATGGACATCGCCATGGCGCTTGGCCATCTCCTCCGCGGCCTTAGCAACGGCTTCTCGCATAAAGTCTTCTAATAAAACGACGTTTCCCTGGCGCGTTGACATTTTTCCATCCGGCAGAAGCACAAATGAATAGTGAACGGACACCGGAGCCTTATATCCGAGAAGATCCAAAGCTGCACTTACCTGCTGATGATAGAGCTTTTGATCTTCGCCCAGTACCACAATATTGACATCCGATTGCGTGGACACCTTGTCTATTGAGTACGCAATGTCTCGCAGTGGATAGAGAGATGTCCCGTCTGCCCGGGTCAAAACAACGTAGGGAGATCTAGACGGCAGATTGTAGCCTTCTAGGTTCAAAACCAGCCGGCCCTCCGAGTCGCGCTCCAACCTGCCGGTTGCCTCTAACCGTCTCAATATCTCGTTAGTAATACCGCCGGCAACATAATCAGACTCATGCTTAAAAACGTCATACTTGATCCCCAGCTCACCAAGAATGCGCGTCTGACCCTTTATGCAAATGTCTACAATTCGCTTGAAGCGCTCAATCGTTTCACTGTCGCCGTTCTCGAGCTTGTTCAGCAGTCTGAAGACCCGGTCCTCCAGGTCGGGATCGTCTTTAATCCTGTTGTTGATATCTACATATATACCCAACAAATCGTCAAACGTGACATCCTCCCGTCCCTCTGCACCAAGCACCAGCATCGCAATTTGCTTGCCGACATCGTTCACGAAGTAGTGAACGCAGACATCGTACCCTTCGAACCGCAGCAGGCGGACAATGGAATCTCCAATGAGAGCATTCCTCGCTCTGCCTACGTGCGGCGACGCATTCGGATTAATGCTGGTATGCTCCACCAACGCCTTCTTCCCCCGACCCCTTCCGGAGGAGCCATAGGAGCTGCCCTTGGACCGGATTTCGTTCAGCGTATCGCGAATCACGGTTTCTCGATCGAGAAAGAAGTTAAGGTAGCCGCCTACAGTTTCGATTCGATCAACGAAATCAAGATCGCCGATCTTGTCCTTCAAGTCAGCCGCTATAGCAGCCGGGCTCTTGCGCAGCACCGCTGCAAACGGGAAACACGGAATGGAAAAATCCCCGAATTCAGGACCGGGGGGCACAGTTAGTGCAATCTCATCTACAGGAATGAGCTTTTTCACAGCGTCAATAATCGTCTGTCTGTAACGTTCCACCGCTAGTCTCTCTCCTTACAGTCCGTTTCCCAAAGTATCAGCACCCGCGGTTTTCAGCTTTTGGCCTTCAGTTTTTCAGCCGCGATAGTGCGGTATATAGGACCCGCGGGAGTTAGTTTGCTCTCGACCAGCTCAATCTGATTGACAGGCACTTGCGGCCATCCGCACTCGACGGTTTCCCACTGTTTGGCCACCTGCCGAGGCAGAACGCCCCTGACTCTTGCAACCGTAACATGAGGCGTTGGCTGATCATTGCCCAGGTCCCTAGATATGTTGACAACCTGCTCCTCGGACAGCTCGTCCAGCCCGACCCAAAGAACGCGCGGCAGGCCGTTGCGTGGAAACGAACCCACCCGTCCCCATCGGAGAACAAAAGGCTCGTGCTTTCCAGCAACGTCTCTTAACTTACCTGCGAGTTCTTGAAGAGCACCGGGCTCGACTTCTCCCAGGAATCTAAGCGTGATGTGGACTCTGTCGGAGGTCACCCACCTCAACTGCGTGACATCTCTGAGAGAGTCCCTCAAGTGGGAAAGGTCCAGCAATCGCCACAGTCCAATCGCATAGAACAGCCTCATGGTACGCTTATCCTTCTCTCGTTTCACGCTGCCCTGAACCAGCTCTACTTCTAATCATACAGGAGTCTGTCAAGGAGCTCAATCAAAGAGGTCGCAGGCATCTTGCATGTGCCTGTGGCGCTGTAGAGCTACTTGGGTGGACTTTCTCCCGAAACAGCTATGACCTCGCGGGCTAGGCGTAGCGCTTCCTCCAGCACTGCAAGACTGAATACCCTGCACAGAGCAACGGTTCTCAAGGCGCCATCCCTTTCGGTAGCTGGTGCCTACCGTGCCCGGCAAAAGGGCCGGCACTGTTCACCTGCCGAGAAGCCTGACTCAATTATCCCGCTCTACACTGCGAGAATCAAGGTCGCGGAGGCTACTCAAGAGCGTGCCGGCATTTTCAGACGCGAAGCAGGGGTCCTATCATTTCTGACAAAACCCCTGCTCTGTCGGAATTGGCGGAGAGACTGGGATTCGAACCCAGGAGGCAGGTACTAGCTGCCTACTCGATTTCGAGTCGAGCGCTTTCGACCAACTCAGCCATCTCTCCACGTAAATGCGAAGTATTGTCTCAGTTCTGTTACAGTCATAACTCGAGCGAGGCTGCAGACTTCTCTTGTCTCCTCTTGCGGAAAAACTCTCGCAACAGCTCCCCGCAGCGGTCTGCGAGAACTCCACCTCTAACCTCTAGCCTGTGATTCAACCGCTCATCTCGAAGGAGACTGTATAGTGAGTCCACAGCGCCCGCCTTTGGGTCTGGGGCACCGTACACCAGTCGCTTTACTCTAGCTTGGATGAGCGCACCGCAACACATAATGCACGGTTCAAGTGTAACATACATTGTCGTATCGAGCAAGCGCCAGCTATGACACGCTACAGCAGCTGCACGGATTGCCCGGATCTCCGCATGAGCAGTCGGATCACCTGTAATTTCCTTCATATTGCATCCGACCGCGATGATCTTTCCGTCTCGAACTATGACAGCTCCGACCGGAACTTCTCCCATTGCAGCTGACTTCTCAGCTTGCTCGAGCGCACTGGTCATAAAGATCTCATCCGGATCAACGTCCAAAGCCATACCAGCTCCTCAGTGCCGCACGATAAAATATAGCACAGGTCAAGTGCCAAAGCAACTGCCGCCAATGAACTCTCTGAGTATTGACGTGGGCGGAACAAAGGAAGTGTCGTTCATCGGCTGCACCAATTGCACAAATGACAGAAGACGCTCTGCCTGAGCATATCCTCTGTCTTCACGCGGAATAGCTGCGAGCAGAGGTTCAATAAGAGGCCTCAACGCTGCCAGCTCGTAGACAAGAGCAGAGTCGAACATGACGTCGGCCTGTTCCTGGAACGGGAATATGTTCCTCTGTTCCCCTCGTCTCACATTGTCCCAGAGCTCGAGCGTGCGGCTGGCCGAATGGCCCCGGTACACGCTATCGCGCACGATCCTGCGGATCAGCCTCGTGTCTGTAGTCTGAATTCTCGTATTGACATCTACATTGAGCTGAGTCAGCGCACTGACGTATATCCTGTACTTGCGCTCTCTAGGAATTGCGGAAGTTAGCTCATCGTTAAGGCCGTGAATTCCTTCAATGACAAGCAGGCTGTTCTCAGTTAGCCTGAGCTTCCTGCCTCTGTACTCCCTTTCACCCGTCTGAAAATTAAAGGTTGGAATCGACACTTCTTCGCCGGTGAGCAGCCTTGTTAGATCCTCGTTGAACAAGTCCAGGTCTATCGCACGGATCGATTCGAAATCAGGCTGCCCGTTTTCATCTTTAGGGGTGTGATCCCTTTCGACGAAATAGTCGTCCATAGATATAGCGTGCGGGAGAATTCCGTTCAGACGAAGATGCAACGACAGACGCTGGGCAAACGTGGTCTTCCCGGACGACGTAGGCCCCGCTATTAGAACTAGTCCTATCTGGTCTCGATTAGCCGCAATGTCGTCAGCAATGCGTGCGATATCCCGCTCATGCACTGCCTCGTTCAGTGCAACTAGATCAGAGATTCGTCCCGCTCGTATTATCTCATTCAACTGCTTGATATCGGTAACCCCCATAGTCTTGCCCAGCACGCTGGACCGGTAGAAAACCCTGGAGAGCTTGCGCTGTTCTTCGTACTTCGGCAGGCGATAAGGGTCATACCGCCGCGGATACAACAAAATCATACCCGGGAGGTAGTATCTCAGGTCAAACTGTTTAAGGTATCCGGTAGACGGCACCAAGTCGCCGTAAAAACAGTCTATGTCTTCCCCATACTTGAAAAGACGGACCTTTGCGGCCCGGTCAACATTAGAAGCGATCAAATCAGCCTTGTCATGATGGCCGTGCTCGTGAAGCAACCTGGCCGCCTCTTCTGCGCTGACCTCCAACGGAATGAACGGCTCGTCCGCGGCAATCAGTTGCCGCATCGCAGCGGCTATAGCCTTGACCTCTCTGTCGGTGACATACAGAGTAGTTCCTTCTGAATTCACAACCTCACAATATATTCCATGATTGAGCGAGTGCTCCACTCTCACGTCCGCGTCTGGTCGGAGCTGGCGCACAGCTCGAACCAATACAACGGTCAAACTGCGCCAGTAGACGCGTTCCCCGTCTTCAGAAGACAGATCGATGGGCTCAACTAATGAGTCGGATTCAAGAGTCGAGTGCAGACTGCGAATCGCGTTATCTAGCAACGCAGCCAAAGGCACCAATCCGGAAGCAGAGCGTTTGGACTTTAAGACGTCGGCTAGAGTGGAGCCGGCCTTGACTTCTCGCGACGTTCCATCCCAGAATCTCACCGTTATGGTATCCCGCCTATCCAATTTCGTACCTCCCAGTCCTAACCATAACACTCGCTACAGGCACTACGATACCTCTTTGCTCAGCGAACCTCCAAACTGCATCTTGTAAAGGCGATAGTAGATGCCCTTCGCCTTCATGAGCTGCTCATGGGTGCCCTCCTCTACAATAGTCCCGTCCTCAATCACAATTATGCGGTCCGCTTCCTGTATAGTTGAAAGTCTATGAGCAATAACAAAGGATGTCCTTCCTTTTAAGAGCTGACGAAGTGCTGCCTGTATCAACCGCTCAGTATACGTGTCGACGCTTGCGGTGGCTTCATCCAAGACCAGAATGGCCGGCCGCGCAAGCAGTGCCCTGGCAAACGACACTAGCTGACGCTGCCCGGACGACAACTTCGAACCGCGCTCGCCCACATCGGTGTGGTATCCTTTTGGCAGCTTGTTGATAAAGCTGTCCAAACCAAGCTGCTCGCAAACTATTCGGATCTCCTCATCAGTAGCGTCCGGCCTGCCATATCGCAGGTTGTCTCTTATGCTTCCTGAGAACAAGAAAGGTTCCTGAAGCACGACAGCTACCTGTCTTCTCAGCGAAGCTAGTGTAACGTCTCTAATGTCATAGCCGTCTATTAAGATGCTGCCCTTATTCACGTCGTATAGCCGTGACAACAGATTGATGATCGAAGTCTTTCCGGCTCCGGTTTGACCAACGATTGCTATAGTCTCGCCCGGTCTGACGCTGAGATTGAAGCCCTTGATAACGTAGTCGTTGCCGTTATATGCGAAATAGACATCTCGGAACTCAACAGCACCCTTCACCGGAGGTAACTCGATCGCACCAGGCTTATCTGCAAGCGACGGATAAGTGTCCAACAGTCGGAAAATCCGCTCTCCACCTGCCATTGCCCGCTGCACCATTCGGTAGATCTGGCTCAAATTGCGAATTGGTCCAAAAAACTGTCCAACGTAAGCGACAAAAGCCATCAGAGTTCCTAAAGACAGTTTGCCTTGTGCGACCTGAAGTCCCCCGTACCAGAGCACCACAACAGTTCCTATAACGGAAGTCATATCTACAAACGGCCAAAAGTACGAGAAAAGGTACACTACCCTCATTGAAGCGTCATAGACTTCTTTACTGATTTTATCAAACCGCAATAGGTTCAAGCGTTCTCTGCAGAATGCCTGGACAACTCGAACGCCGGAGATGTTCTCCTGCAAATAAGCATTCATCTCCGACACCTTGCTTCGTTCGGCTCGCTCTGCGCTCGTTATCTTGCTGCGAAACCCGGTAACGATATAGACAAGCATAGGGATGACCGCAAAGCACAAGAGCGCTAATTTAACATCCAGGCTAAGCATGATCGCCATAATGCCAATCAGAATCACGGATTCACTGAACAATGCCACTACTCCGGAAGAGAGAAGCTCGTTAAGTGAGTCGACATCGCTAGTAAACCTGGTGATTGTCTTGCCCACCGGCACTTTATCGTAGTAGTCGAATGAAAGCTTCATCAGGTGGTCAAACAAGTCGCGCCTGATCTCGTGGACCACTGTCTGGCCTGTCAGCGCCATCGTGTACGTGCGCAAATAGGAAACGAACCAGTTGACGCACAGCATGCCCAACCACGCTAGCATGAGGAGGTTTAACCCCCTCATATCTCCGGTCATTATGTAGTCATCAACAGCTGTGCGCGTGATCAATGGGCCTATTAAGGAGATCAAGGATCCGGTCAGGACAAGTGCGATCGAGAGAGCTAGCTGCTTAGCGCGCGGCTTTAGGTAGCCCAATATCCTGGCAGCAATACGGGGGTCAAAAGTTCTGGTAGTCATCTCTTCTTCATAGATGGCCACTAGTCCATCATCCCCTTCTCGAAAGAACCGCCGGCCGCTTGTATATCGCACAGCTGACGATAAAACCCGCCCATGGAATACAGCTCATCATGGGTGCCCTGCTCAACGATTTTGCCGTTGCCCAGAACCACTATCTTGTCAGCATACCTGACACTGGATACCTTCTGTGAAATGATGATCGTGGTTCTTCCTTTAGCAATCTCCCTAAGTGATTCCTGAATTAAACTCTCCGTCTCAGCGTCGACACTCGCAGTAGAATCATCGAGAATGAGTATCTTTGGATCCATCACCAGCGCTCTAGCTATAGCTACGCGTTGACGCTGGCCGCCGGAAAGCCCGACTCCCCGCTCTCCTACGATTGTGTCGTAACCCTGAGGGAGAGATTGGATGAAGTCATGTATCTGAGCAGCTTTCGCCGCTTCGATCACTCGCTCCAATTCGATATCAGGTTTGTAGTAAGCAATGTTCTCTCTTATCGTTGCTGAAAACAGAAACGTATCCTGCGGCACTATCCCCACTTGTCTGCGGAGCGACTCCAGATCTACATCCCTGATGTCTTTGCCGTCAATCAAAATCGCTCCTGAGTCCACGTCGTGAAATCTCGGAATCAGAGCCCCTATGGTGCTCTTGCCGGAACCGGTTATACCAAGAATTCCAACCGTAGTTCCAGCAGGTATATCCAATGAGAAATCGTCCAGCACTTTTTCGCCTGAGTCATAGCTGAAACTGACATTTCGAAACTGAATGTGGCCGGAGATCTTGCCGATAGGCTCCGCTCCCGGCCTATTCACCAATTGCTCTCGGCTGTCGAGGATCTCAAACACTCTTCGAGCACCGGCAATTCCCCGCTGGAAAACACTTATCACCAACGCAATCGACCTTACCGGCCAAATCAGCATCCACACATAGCTCAAAAATGCCGTTATATCCCCGGCCGTCAGAGCTCCGCTGTTGTATAGGTGTCCACCATACCAAATGACACCGATTGTCCCTAAAGATGCACAAAAATCCATCGCCGGACGGTAGAACGCGTCTAATCTAGCAGCTGTGAGGTTCTTTTCCAGCACAGCACCGTTAACTTTGCCGAATCTCTCTCGCTCCTGATCCTCTTGGGCAAATGACTTAACTACTCGAATCCCTGACACGCTCTCTTGAACAACAGTCGTCATACTTGCGAGCTGATCTTGGATGGATTCAAACACTGGGCCCGATCGCTGAGAATACTTAACAGCAAAAACTAGAAGCAGAGGCATAGCAAACAGTGAGGCGAGTGCGTACGCCGGATTGTACATAACCATCCAACCTACGACCGCAAGTATTATGAACAGGTTATACAGCAGAATGGAGAGACCAAACCCGCACAGTTCCCGGATGGCCTGCACGTCACTTGTCATTCGCGACATCAAGTCTCCTGTGCGAGCCTTGTTATGATATGCAAAACTTAGATGCTGGACCTTATCGTATAGGTCATGCCGCAAGAACATTGCGACACTCTCTGCAGCCATCTCAATCAAGTATATTTCGAAGAAGACCACAACCGCCCGAATTAGGCCGAATGCAATGTACAGCAGCGACATGTACGACAAAGCCGGACCAACGGACTGCAGGTCGGCATTGCCGACCACTGCGTCTACCATGGCCTTAGATAGCTGCGGCAAATATACATTTATAGCCGTTTCAGCTGCAGCAAGTATGACTCCCCCGACAGCCAAGAGATACCATTTACGTCTAATATAGGTTTGATACAGCCGCGCGCTTGTGCCCATGCCTAGGCACCTCCAACCCGCCTCCAACAGACCATGGCAATCAATAGGCTATCACATCTACCAGCAGTCGATCAAGGCACAAATTGGCTAGGAGCAGTGATTGCCCATACCCCCGTCAGATGGCAGCCGTTACACTCAAGTGTGTTCGGCCCTCCTCCAACAGGCTGAATCAGCATTGGACGTCCTCGGTTCGGAATAGATATTCGCCGAGGATACATGTATCTAAGGAGTGAACCAAGTGCGACTGCTCGTCGTTGTGGTTCCTAGACGTCTCATAGTGGCGAGCCTGTTGTTAGCGGCTGGCTTACTGCTCCTACCTGGAGCGATCAACATAACAACTATTACGAGTTGGCGGTGTTTTCCTACTCCAGTAGACGTAGTTATCGATCCAGGGCATGGCGGGGTTGATCCGGGTGCAAATGACCAAGACACCACGGAAAAGCATATCACACTGCGAGTAGCTATGTATATGCGCGACATGCTCACTCGATATGGACTGTCAGTCGGGCTAACCAGGGAGTCCGATACTGACTGCAGCGGATGGAGTCAGCTCAGGCCCGGAAGGCACCTAGCAGACCTCAACCAAAGAGCGCGGATGATCAACTTAGGAAAGGTCGGAGTGAGCATTCACGTGAATTCCAGCTCTGATCCAAACCAAAAGGGTGCTATGATTCTTTACGCTGCCAAGTCGGATCAAGGCAAGCTGCTAGCAGAAAAGGTCCTATCCAGACTAGCTTTGGTGACCGACCTCAATCATTCTAGGCCGGTGCCGCGAACAAACCTGTTGGTTCTCAGCGCAACTCATGTGCCGACCATACTTGTAGAGATCGGGTTTCTGTCCAATCCATTAGACAAGAGCAGAATGAAAAGCGAAAAATTCCTCAGTGACGTGGCTGCGGCTTTGGCTAGAGGAGTAATAGACTACCTTATGGATACCACCGGTTTGGTAAGACACAGTGAGCTTACAGTGTAAAGTGCCCGGGAAGACCCGGGAGGAATAACAGAGGTCTATTTCTGCCCGTTGGTGAGACTCTGTCAATGGAGCGAGTTTGTCAAAGACCAGACTAAACGGGAGAGATGCGAGCGTGTTAGGTGTCTGCTTAGGTTTTATTATAGGCCTCATAATGGTTATAAAAGGCGCCGACTGGTTCGTGGAAGCAGCAATATGGATGGCCAGAAAGACCGGCATAGCAGAAGTCCTAGTCGGTGCAACTATAGTTAGCATAGGTACGACGCTACCTGAGTTAGCAGTAAGTACCTACTCGTCGTACGCCGGATCCACGGACGTTGCCCTTGGGAATGCGGTGGGCTCATCCATATTCAACATAGGAGTGATTCTCGGGGTGAGCATCTTGGTGAGACCCATTATGATCGATGCGAAGCCGTTTGGCTCCCGGGCCATCTTGATGCTTGCAGCAGCCGTACTAGTAACAATTCTGGCCATTGACGGCGGTTTGGAAAGAACCGATGGCCTACTCCTGATTGCGGTGGTAGCTGCATACATTGCGCACCTAATCAGGTCGCAGCGATTCAATGCAGACGAAGTTAGCGAGCGGGAGGACGGTTACGGCTCAGAGACCTCGACAGAGTCTAGTCACGGGCGTCTCTTTCCACTAACAACTCCCGGCCAGATCCTCCAATTCATAGTGGGTGCATTGACCGTGGCCGTAGGCAGCAGATTTCTCGTATCAGCTGCTACCAGCATCGCGGAGGCTCTCGGGATTCCTGAAATAGTTATCGGATTAACCATAGTAGCGGCCGGTACCTCTTTACCTGAACTGGCGACTGCCATAGCGTCCTTAATCAAAGGTCACCAGTCGCTGTCGGCAGGGAATATCGTTGGCGCCAACTTTCTTAACATGACATCCGTACTGGGATTTTCCTCCCTAGTCAACCGCGTACCGATCGCGGGATCATGTCTTCTGTTGGACTTCCCGGTGATGCTTGCTCTAATGGCGGCCTTAATTCTCTTCGCTACAATCGGACGCAAGCTGACTAGGTGGCAAGGTGTCTTCTTGCTGGCAGTCTACATCGCATATACGATAACCCGGCTAGCACGGGAATAAGAGTTTTAGGCACTAGCGTTGAGACCCGGCCGCACACGCCTTTTCAAGGGCGCCGACGAGCGGACCCAAGCACTCCATCGGGATCGCCAAACCTCTTCTTGTTGGCTGCCAATTGTTATCTTTGTCGCGCCAGAACAACCGGATGTCGATCATCGTGGAGTCCCCGCGCCTGACTTCGCGAACGCGAATGCGCCGGTTGCCTCTCTCCAAATCCGCGAGAATCACCTCACTGTCCCAGAACCTCGCCATAGCTCAACCCCCCGAGTCAAGAGCAGATCGCTATCCATATTCTAGGGTACACAAACCCGGTTCTGCAATCGCCCACACGGGGTGATTTTCTCAAAGGAAACCGACCGACTGCCGGAGATGGCGCACATCAGAAAACGAAAAGCCGGGCACCCAAGTCCCAGCTCGAGAATAGAAATGGCGGCCCTGGGGTGACTCGAACACCCGACACGCGGTTTAGGAAACCGCTGCTCTGTCCCCTGAGCTACAGGGCCGCAAATCTGACCGCTTGCACAAGCAACATGACTGCCGATCGATAAGCAACATTCAACCGGCACCGTTTAGCATACCATACCCATCTTTGAAATGTCAACAATACCGCGGCAGTCGGTCAGTGTCAAGCAGATCGGGGCGGAAGGATAGTGTCAAGCCACTGTAGGATGAGGGTCGTAGCAAGAGACCTCACCGTCCCAAGCTCAGACGGCATCTGCAAGCCCACGTAGGGCTCGCGTGAGCATTGTACGTCGCCCGCGTAGTG
>Ga0134102_1001482_pt1 | contig 20139 bp, 17 predicted proteins | sample 13_3_2metaG_FD_94447 | JGI IMG/M metagenome (GOLD analysis project Ga0134102, IMG submission 94447) | Switchgrass degrading microbial communities from high solid loading bioreactors in New Hampshire, USA - 13_49_3.3_201_A3 metaG | ecosystem: Engineered > Bioreactor > Semi-continuous > Anaerobic...
CTTTCTCCCTCCGTGGCAGATTCCTCCTTCCGTGGCAGACAGGAGAGCATCAGGTCGCCCAAGACAGGGGATTCGGATGGAGGGCGAGTGCACGGCCTGGAACAAGCGCAAAGCGAGAGCAACAGAATGGGGGCGCAGTGCGCTTCGAAATCCTTGCTGAGCTGGGCACCGGGTGGGCGTCCTTTCTGGAACTTGCCGGCTGCGGGAAAGGAGGGAAGTCAGAGGACAGCAAGCGAACCTGCTTCGGCGTCGCTCGCTGTTCCTCTGACGTCACGTGCGTTCAGCCTCGCCCGCGCCCTCAACGACGCTGTGGACAGGTGATGTCCATCCACGTCGGGGTCATCGAGACCGACAAAAACAAGGCCCGCAGGCAGGACAGATGCGCGTCAATAATACGAAACCCAGAACCTCCCCAAATCCGATGTGGAAATCGATTGCGCGTCGGGTGACCACATGGAGTCTGGTGGAATCGGCGGGTCCGGAGTGGACGCTATTGCCATGACAAACCAGGTGTACGACCTGCCCCGCACCAGTGGCAAGGCTGATTGCCCGCCCGGAGGAGTATGCGAGAAGTCGCCATAGTATACAGCATTCTCAGCGCCGGCCGCGTAGCCTTCCCACATCTGCTGGTTCGATGCCTCATCCCTGACCACAATGAGATAAAGATCGGCGCCTGCTACCTTGGCCCAACTAAGCAACGGAACGAGGCTTGACACCGATGAATCCTGCGCCGGTGCTGTGAGAGTCACCTTTGAGAGCGGATGGAGCGGGGTCGTGGCGTCCGGTGCGCTTCTCCTGCCTTCGCCGGAGCGGTTGTACCCGGACACGCTATACGAGACCGTCTTGCCAGGGCACAATGCTGGAGATCCGTCCAGCCAAAGCCATAGCGCGACGGGAGGTATGGGGTCGACCACCAAGCCGGGCGATTCCACCGGTGATTCTGCCACGAACGTCCCGTCGCGATATACCTTGAACCCTGTCACAGAAGGCGAACCGGACGGCAGCAGCCAACTGACCCCGCAGGCCACCACCGCGTCGGACCCGGCGGGCGTGCCGCGTGTTTGCGCGGGCGGGACCGAGTCACGCACCTTCTTGGCTGCTTCGAGTATCCTCGCCGCTAGCCCAGGGGACGCGGACGATGATTGATACGCGTATGGCGCGCTCAAGAGATCAAAGAGAGAATAGTGGATGGTCATGGCCTGAGCGATCACGTTTGTTGGAGCGTAGGGAACAGAGCCGGGCAAGGTGCCGTTATTCACCGTCACGGTAATAGACCTGCAGCCAATGTTGCCACTGGCGTCGAGGGCCAGCGCCGTGAGAACGTGCTCGCCATCGTGCCATCCCGACTCGCTGTATTCCGAGTACGTCTCCCACAAGTATGTGCCCTGGGCGACGGGGTCACCTGGAGAATTCGCCTCGATGGCGGACACAAGCAAGCCGTCTATGAAAAGCAATGCTCCTGCCATCGCGGTCTCATCTCTCGCGTCCACGTAAACATAGCCGGTGCCGGACACGGGCGATGGGCAGCTTATGGAGACGTTCGGGGCGATGGACTCTGTGATCGGAAGCATTCCCCCGGGCTTCACCATTCTCAGCGTAACCTCAGTGGTCACGCCTGTCTCGACGCCAACACCGTAGAACGCCGCGGAAGCCCAGCCGGGCTTGGTGACTACAATGCTGTACGTTCCTGGAGCGACGCCTGAGAACGTGAATTCGCCACGGTAATTCGTGGTCGCTATCTTGCTGGTGCCGACGAGGCTGACTGAAGCGCGTTCAACCCCAGGGCCAGAGGTCAATAGAGTGGCGTCCGTTCGGAATCCATTTGCGTCAATCTCGGTTACATAGCCTTTGATTACTCCCCCCGTAGAAGTCCCCGTTCCGCCCCCTCCAAAGCACCCGGAAACGGACAGGGCTGCCGTCAGGATCGCGACTGCGAGCGTGGCCAAAGCTCTCCAATTGCTGGAAGTGGTCCTCAACCTGCGTAGACCCATGTTTGTGTAACCTCCTCGTTAACAATGATGGACGGGAAACGACACATGGGGACATGGGCACAAGGTCACAGGTAACAAGTACACAAGGATCGTGCTCTGGCAAAGCTCATGGCGCTTGTGGTGCGGGATGCCGCCGGGCATCGCTTGGGACGTAGGCGGCAGAAGGCGGCACCCGCGAGACAAGCGGTCACCTGGAACGATTAGCGTCACTTGTGACAAGGGGCTCTAGGCTTTCAGCGTGCCGCGCAGGCATACCCCGGGCGTTGCGAGCTGGGGCGCGTTGGTAGTGGAGCGACTTCTGGCGCGAAGAGCGGCTTGGTGCGAGTTCGGCATGGGATAACCGTTAAGAGCTGGTCGTCGGTGGTCGGCGTATCAGCACAAACCAGGCGGTCATAGTGCGGCGGTGGTGCGACCGTCTCAGATTGTGTGGAGGGAAGATTCGGGTGGCGATTAAGGTCGAAACGAGAACGTGCTACAGAATGGTTAGCACTGGTTAGCACTGGTAGGAGGTGTTCAAGCTCAAAAGGACAACGTGCAAAGGCAGCCGGATATCGCTGCATCTCCTCGGCATCGGAATCACCGAGCATCCGCGTGTTCCGTACGGTCCTTCAAACGTTTCACCTGAAAGAGACTCACCCTGCGGGCCTTGAGGTCACCTCCTTTCGCGCTTTAACGACCATCGAGGCTCAAGGCCTTGCCGAGTGTATTCGCCGCGGGCTCCAGACTTCCTCCTAACCTGTCTCGGACAGCGCGGAGCGACTGTCGCTGGCCATCCGGCGGGCCTCCTCGTGAGACCGGAAGGCGCACGGCAAGCGATGCCACGAGAATGAGTCCCGCGACCGGGAAGATGTCGCCAGCTTTCGATACCGCACCCCGATGGCGGCGGTAAAGCCCGCAGAGACTTGGGCAGGAGGAAGTTGCTCCAATCCCTCGAATACCGTGGAGTAGGCAAGTAAGCTGGCAAACCTAAGTCGTTGCGACCCGACGCGTCGGGACCTCGACCTCGGGCCACTATAGTCGTTCTTCGCCGCCGCAAACCCCGTCTTTCAGTCTCGCCAGTGAATGGTGCTCTGTCCCTGTCCCTGTCCGTTTCGGTGTCGGTGCCGGTATCGGTGTTCCTGTCCCCGTCCGCTGGAAGGCACCAGGGTGGTCATCCGGCGCTCGCCCGAGGGACGAAACCGCAACGATTCCTCTGCTCGCGGCGGTTCATCCTCAGATACTGCTCAGAGCAGGCGCGAGGGCAGCGCCGTTCCGGGTGTAGGGGATGAGGAGCTTGTGGCGCGTATAGCAGCGCGTGACGAGGAAGCCCTTGGGCTTCTGGTCGAGGCTGTGCGCGTGCCCATCTTCACGTTGGCAAGGCAGATCGTCCTGGATGATCGCCTGGGTGGGGCGTATGGGTGGGGCGTGAAGTACAGGAGCTATGCCAGTGGCAATCCAAGCGTGGCTGTTGGTCGGGCGAGATACAGGTGTGGAGCTGTTATGATGCTGATTGTGGTCCAAAGGAGTGAGGGCATTGGCATCCGCTAGTATTCTGAAGGCGCGGCCCAATTGGTGGGCGATGGTTTCCGCACTGGTCATATTCGCCTTGCCATTGTTAGTGATGTCATCTGAGGGCGCAGAGGGGACGGAACAGCACCCATCGGTCCAGAGTCAAACGGAGCCTTCCGCCGCGGCCAGGATAAGGATTGATCCTGACATAGCCGTCATCTCGCCGGAGGCGGTAGAGCATCTTAGGATGGTCATGAGCGACGTCACCGCACGTGTCAACCAGCTTTTCGGCGTCAGTCCTGAGGCCATAGGAGAGGTCGCAGTAACTGTGGCGCGCGGGGAACCTTTCTTCGAGGGGGCGTTGGGGGGCTCCCGCAGTGGTGTTCTGATTTGTGCCAACTCCGGCAGTCTTGGAACGTCGGATATCTTACAACCTTCCATGCGGTCCTGGCTTGCGCTTGAATATACCCGCGTCGTCTTGGAAAGGACATCTGGTGGCGGCCAGCCGGGTCTTGCCGGCAGCCTCTACATGGGCATTGGAGTGGCTGTTGCCGACGTTGTGTTCCCGGACTGTGCCCAGTTCCCACTTCGGGATCCTCATAGAGTGAGCGCAGGCTTACTGCTACTGGATAAGCTACACGTTCCGAAATCGACTGACCCACCGATTTATAACGGCACTGTCGGGGGCTCGTTCTGCAAGTACCTTATCGAGCGCTTTGGGCCGCGCAAGATCCTTGAAGTCTACTCGGAACTGAAATCGGGAGAAACCATGAATGAGGCCCTAATGCACGTGTACGGTGAGCAACTCAGTCTTGTGGAGGAGGGCTGGCGCTCTCTCCTTAGAAATGTTGCCGGGGAAGACCCCGAAAGGTTCGCTGCTATGGCAGAGATGATGCTCTGTCTCGATGAGCTATCCACCACCTCGATGAAAGCCCTGTATCCTGCCGAACAGATAGGAGTCGGGTTTCCTCGGCGCATGGAGGATCTCGCGCAGTCGGTGAACACGGGATTGGCGACGATGTATGAGGCGGGCGCCGGGACCGATTCCATTGCGCATGCCCGCGCACTCCTAGACCGATATGCCTCAGCCATGCAGTCGTGGCACGATGCCGTGAATCTGCTATGGCTCGACGTGAGCATTCCGCTCGCCACCGGGTCCTCCGACTATGAGAGCATACTAAACGCGGCTGAGCAGGCAAGAGAGCTTGCAGCACAGTTGGGCGCTGACGATCTTGTGAGAAAGGCGGAGGAGAGCATAGCTGTGCTCAAGCGCACGAGACAGCCAGGTGAATGAATGGTTTTCGAGATCCCGGTCGAGCTGTACGTGCCTCAGAACGCCCGCCAGGACATGCATGACACGGAATGCAGGCGAATGTTCAAAGACGGCAGACTCGGAGCCGGGCCCAGGCCGGCGCCAGCACACGGGTCCCTGCAGGTCTGCCGCCCGCCGGGGTCTCGGAGGCCTCGCCAGAGCAGTCAGAACACCAGAGCGGTTAGAACAGAAGTGGGACGTAAGTCACCATGAAAAGCACCACTATGAGCGCTACCAGCAACGGAACCAGAGCGCGGCTTATTCGCTCGATGGGTAGCCCGCTCACACTGCTCGCCACGTACAAGTTGATCGCGACCGGCGGCGTCACCATTCCTATGGCAAGACCGATCACGAGCACGACGCCGAAATGCACCAGGTTGATGCCAAGGCTCGACACTATGGGGAGGAACACGGGCGTGAGGATGATCAAGGCGGACGCGGTCTCCATGAACACGCCCGCTATGAGAACGATCACACTTATCAAGAACATGACAACGAACTTGTTGCGCGAGAGAGACAGCACGGAATCGGCAATTATGGTGGGTATCTTCCAATTCGCGAGCACCCAGCCGAATATGCTGGCGCTTGCTATGACGAACATGACGAGGGACATGGTCACAGCGGAGTCCACGATAAGCTTGAATAGGTCCTTTAGCTTGCAGTCCCTGTATATGAAAAGCGCAGCGATGATTGCATAGTCAACGGCGATCACCGCGGCCTCGGAGGGAGTGAAGTACCCTGAGAAGATGCCCCCGAGGATGATGAGCGGTGTCAGGAGCCCCCAGAAGGAGCGGCGGAAATGATGCCACACATTGGGCAACGAAAACGCGCTGCCCGTGGGGTAATTATCTCTGTATGCCGTGTACATCGCTACCGCCATTAGCGCGAGTCCCATGAGGGTGCCCGGAAGGAAGCCGTTTAGGAACAACTGCGCCACGGACTGGTCCGCAATGACAGCGTAGAGGACCATAGGAACGCTCGGGGGGATCACAACCCCGATGGTCCCGGCAGCAGCTATCAAGGCCGCTGAGAACTCCTTGTTGTATCCCTTTTCCTTCATCTCTGGGATGAGCGGAGCGGCCACCGCAGCTGTGGTCGCAGCGCCCGAGCCCGAGATCGCCGCGAAGAACATGGACGCGAGGACTGCCACTAGCGAGAGCCCGCCCCGGACAAACCCGACGACGGAATCGGCGAAGTCCACGAGCCGCTTGGACACCTTGCCTTTGGCGAGCAAGTCCCCTGCCAGGATGAAGAACGGCACTGCAACGAGGGGAAACGAGTCGGTCCCCGCGAAAAGGCGTTGCGTCAGGATCACGAGCGGCACGTCGTGCCGCACGAGAACCACAAGCGAGGCAAGGCCGATCGACAGCGCGATCGGGATGCCCATGAGAAGAAACAGGAACAGGGTTCCGAACAATATCCAGGCCATTGCGGCTCACCCCTTCCCCTCTGCGTACGAGCCCATTTCTTCAAGGAGGTGACAGAGCACGTGGACCGTGCCTACGGCGCAACTTGCGGGGATCACGAGATAAACGTAGCGCATGGGAAGCCCCAGAGCCGGAGAGACCTGGAAGATCTGATAGCTTGAGAGGCGGACGCCATAGACGATCCCGACGACAAAGAAGACTATCGCGAGCACATATGCGGCTGCTCGCACGATAGCGGCGACCCGCCTCGGCAACGCCGAGACCACGAACGTCACAGCGATGTGCGCCTTGCGCTTGAAGCCTATTGTTGCCGCGGTGAAGCTGCTCCAGACGAGAAGATACCTTGCGAGCTCCTCCGTCCACGAGCCCGCGGTGAAGAACACCCTCATGATCACCTGCAGGGTAATGACAGCAATCATGCCCACTATGAGTAGGAAGGTCACGTATGTGGCCGCAACGTTCAAGAAATCGCTGAGGCGCTTGACCGCCTGCTGGACGCCGCGGAAGACCATGTTCGAATTGGGCCCCCTTCCATGTCCACGATCCGTGGTCCCACAGCCCCGCCCCACATTAGCCCCTTATCGCTTCATTTTCTTGATCTCGGCCTGGATCTCGTCGATGAGGCCGCCGAATTTGTCGCGGTAGGAGTCGTAGACCGGCTTTACGGCCTGTTTGAACAGCTCCAGGTTGGGTTGAGTGATCACCATTCCGTTCTTCGCGATCTCCTGAAGCTGGCTGCTCTCCTGGTCGGCATCCCATTTGCGCTCGTACTCTGCGGCGCTCTGCGCGGCCTCGACCAAGATCTTCTGCCTGTCGGCCGGAAGCGACTTATAGAGCTTAAGGCTCATGACGAAGAGCGCCGGCGCATATGTGTGACGGGTGAGAGACAGGTATTTCTGGGTTTCATAGAGCTTGTACGCGTATATGACGTTTATCGGGTTCTCCTGCCCATCGACCACGCCCTGCTGGAGTGCGGTGAGGCACTCGGTCCACGCCATGGGGACGGCGTTCACGCCAAGAGCCTTGAACGTCGCAATATACACAGGATTCTCCATCACTCGTATCTTGAGGCCTTTGATATCGTCTGGCGTGGCGACGGGACGCTTCGAGTTGGTGAGGTTCCGGAAGCCCCGCTCAGCATACGCAAGGCCCTTAAGGTTCACGGTCTCGAGCTCCGCCAGGAGCTTCTTCCCTACCGGCCCATCGAGGACGTAGTATGCCTCCTGGGCGCTTGCGAACAGGAACGGCATCTCGAACGCGGCCATCCTCGGGAGGAAGTTCGCCACCGGGCCGTTAGTGATGACCCCCATGTCTATGGTGCCGAGCTGCATGCCCTCCAGCAGGGTCCGCTCGTCTCCGAGGGACGCGTTCGGGTATATCTCGATGGCAAGCTGTCCCTTCGTGCGTGCCTCCACGAGTTCCTTGAACTTCAGGGCGGCGATGTGAAAACCATCTCTCTCGTTCACCACGTGCGCGAGGCGGATCACGCGCGGCGCAGCCGCTACTGACGACATGAGCGAAAACAGACATACTATGACGAGACCAAGCGCAAAGACCCTTCTTGACATCTCCCTTGCTCCTCCTTGTGTAAGTCTCGAATGTGCCACTCCACTCAACGATCAGTGTGTGAGTCTCAAACGATGCCGAATCCTCCACGCCCCGTCGTGCAAGCACCGGCAACCCCAACGCCGCCGTCAAGAAAGGAGACGAAAACTTATGGCGCCATACTCAGGCGCCTGCAACGTCCGCCACGGCGCCCTTGGCCCCGGAAGACACGAACCGGCTGTACTTGGCGAGATACCCCTTCTTAAAGGCGGGCGCGGGTTCCGGCCGGGTCCACGAAGCAAGCCTCCTTGCCACCTCGTCCGGCGGCACACACAGATCGATCCTGCGGTTGGGGATGTCTATGTCGATCTCATCCCCCTCTTGGACGATGGCGATGGGCCCTCCCGCCGCAGCTTCCGGCGAGACGTGTCCTATGGAGGCGCCTCGCGTGGCCCCTGAGAAGCGACCGTCTGTGACCAGCGCCACAGAGGAGTCAAGCCCCATTCCGGCGAGAGCCGAGGTGGGGACGAGCATCTCACGCATGCCGGGGCCGCCGCGCGGTCCTTCGTACCGTATGACCACCACGTCCCCCGGCTCTATGCGCCGCGCGAAGATCGCGTCTGAGGCGTCCTCCTCCGAGTTGAAGACACGAGCTTTGCCCCGGTGGACCAGCATCTCCTGCCTGACGGCGGATTGCTTCACCACACAGCCGTCGGGAGCAAGCGACCCGTAGAGAACCGCGATGCCGCCTTCTTTGTGGAAAGGATTCTCCAGCGGCCTGATGATGCCGGGATTGAGCACGCGGGCGCCCGCGATGTTCTCGCCCACGGTCTTGCCGGTCACTGTGAGACAGTCCCTGTGGATGAGCCCGGCGCCGTCGAGCACTTTCATGACGGCCTGGACTCCGCCTGCCTGGTCGAGATCATTCAGGTCGGAGGGCCCTCCGGGACGCATGTTGCATATGTGCGGCACTCGCCTGCTGACCTCGTCGAAGATGCGGAGCTCCAGCGGAACGCCGGCTTCGTGGGCGATTGCAGTGAGGTGGAGGACGGTGTTGGTCGAGCCGCCGAGCGCCATGTCAACGGAGACTGCGTTTTCGAAGGCCTCTTTCGTAAGAATGTCGAGAGGGCGCACGTTATTGCGGAGAAGGTCCATCACCTGAGCCCCGGCGCGCTTCGCCAGGCGGATCCTCGCGGCCATCACGGCCGGGATCGTGCCGTGGCCGGGAAGCCCCATGCCCAGGGCCTCGGTGAGGCAGTTCATCGTGTTAGCGGTGAACATGCCCGCGCACGACCCGCATCCCGGACAGCCAGCCTCCTCGAGAGACGCAAGGTCCGCCTCGGTCATCAGGCCCGCCTTCACCGCCCCCACTGCCTCGAAGATGCTGTTGAGGTCGACTCTCTTGTCGCCCAGCCATCCGGACAGCATCGGGCCGCCGCTCACGAAGACCGCCGGGATGTTGAGCCGCGCGGCCGCGATCAGCATCCCCGGCACGATCTTGTCGCAGTTGCATATGAAGACCAGCGCGTCGAATTGATGGGCATAGGTCATGATCTCGATGGAGTCCGCGATAAGCTCGCGGCTGGGCAGGGAGTATTTCATCCCCAGGTGGTTCATGGCTATCCCGTCGCATACGCCTATCGTGGGAAACTCGATCGGCGTTCCTCCGGCGGCCCTGACACCGGCCTTGACAGCATCAGCAATGGCCCTCAGGTGAATGTGACCCGGGATGATCTCATTGAACGAGTTGACGATCCCGACCCATGGCCGCGCGATCTCATCGTCGGTGTAGCCCATCGCCTTCATGAGCGCCCGGTGGGGAGCCCGCTCCGGCCCGGACTTCGCTTCAATGCTTGGCATACCCCGTCCTCCTTCGAGATTCGACTTTGGACGCCCTTTCGCGCACCCAGCCTTGATACCTTTACGCGTACGCGCACCCGACTGAGCTTGAGCTTGAGTCCGTCTGATTTCAGACGGCTTCCAACCAGCTTCCGCACAGGTTTCGACCAGCCTTCGACGTCGACGCCGCGTGTCCTTGATACGATTTTTACCTGTGCTGGCACAATGATTACCCCGGTGGGCGAAGCGGGTAGCCAGAGCCGGGGACCTGAGGAGGGCACAGGCCACAGGCTGCCCGACGTGGGAGTGTGGTGAGTGAGTGGGCCGCTCAACTCAACGGCAGTTCGCTCTGCGGTATTGCGTGGGCGTAAGCCCTGTGATTTTCTTGAAAACGCGTGTGAAATGCGATGGAGAAGAGAACCCCAACGAAGACGCGAGGTCTTTCAGGGGCGTGCCAGGCTCCGCCTGCAGGCGGGCCACGGCCCGCTCGACGCGAGCGACATGCAGGTACTCGGAAAACGATATCCCCAAGGCCTGCTTGAACTTGCGCGAGAGATAGCACGGGTTCATGAAGACGTGGTGAGCGACATCGCCAAGCCGGAGAGGCCTGTGGCACATTTCGCGCACATATGCGCAGGCGCTCTCAAGAGTCCCGTCGAGGAGCGTCGCGTCGGGGCGGCCTGCGCTAGCGCCCGCGTCGATGGCACCGTCCGGGCCCCACGGGCTCCAGCTTGTGTGGACGCCGTCGTGATGCGATGATGCGCCCGCTGCGCTCTTGTTCGTACTCTCGCCCATGCTCATGCTCATGCTCGTATAGACTTGCTCTGGCCCGGCCGGCCTTTCCTTCATGGCTCTCACAACTCCGAGCAGTAGGCGCATTATTGCATAAAGGTAGTTTTTCGATACTTGCGGGACGGCCGAGTACGGGATGATGAGATGTCCCCGGGGAAAGCCAAGTCGCGACTCAAGGGCGCACAGGTTCTGCAGGACGCCTGGTTCATCAGGGGAAGAGAGCCTCATGCCCGTGACAAGCACGGTGCCGCCCTGGACACCCGGGGGGCCAAGCGGAACGGCAACGAAGGTCAGGCCGGCCCAGCACATCCCCGCGTATGCCTCGCAGCAGGCGCTGTGAGCCACCGCTGTTCTGTTGCCCGCTCGCGCCTGAGCGCACGCCCGATCGTGATCGTGCTGACCGTGCGCCAGATCCTGCGCCTGGTTGCAGGACAGCTGCGCTAGTGTGGTCCTGCACATCCTTGACCCGTCAGGAGTGGATCTGATAAGCCTGCAGAACGCAGGCAGGCGCTCGGGTCGGTCGACTAGGCCTGAGGGGTCGACCACGAGCATCTCCGCGCCAACGGTCTTGAGCAGGCAGCGCAGATCTTCCATCGTGAACAGCCTCTCGGAAAGACGCGCTAGTGTGGTCTCCAGGTGAGCATGTGTGGACAAAAGAGGCGGCATCTCGCTCCTCACAGGTTCAAGATTGAGGATGACAGAAGGATCGACCTCCCTGTACGTGACGAGGAGCACCAGCTCCGCGTCGTCTCTGTTGCGCACAGAGTGCCAGCAGAAGGCCGGTGCGTGGAAGAGGTCCCGGGGGCCCACTTCCAGGGATCGGCCGTCCAGCTGGCAGACGGCATGCCCGCGCTCCACGTACAGCACTTGTTCATCCAGGTGGTAGTGGGCCTGCTGCACGCCGCCGGGCTGAAATAGAGCCCTGGCGACAAGCATGGCTCTCGCCCCTTGCGCTGGCGCAGCCTCGCTTATCCACCGAAGCGCCCCCCACTGGAACTTCTGCACCTTCATCGTTGCGCTCGCACCAGCGCCGGTGGGGCTGACCTGAGTATTCGGCTGCTCTATCATGCGTTCCATCATGGCCATCACTTCTTCTCGTGCTACGTTCCTACTCTGGCCCGCCGGGAGGGCGCCGGGAGGCCGGATGCCACGACCCTGTCGATCGACGCTATCGATTTATCGACTAGAGAGGGAGTGTCCAAGCTCTCACGCTTGCTTGGACGGGACGCGCTGCATAGGTATTCTTTTCTACTCCTCGACATCCTTGCTCGGTGCTTTGAGTTCTTTATAATACAACCTTTTGGTGAAAACTCCTCTTTTCCTTCCCTGTCAGATTCCGCCAACCGAGCCCCGTCTTTCGAACCTCCCTCTGCGAAGGCGAGGTCTCTATGCCAGCAAGTACCGATACAACCAGCCTTGAGGCAATTATATGTATACTGGATGGTGCCCGCGATTTCAGGACCCCTGGGCAGAAATGCTTCGCTTTTGGGATGGCGCCGGCGGCCCAGATATTCGGGAGTGTACTTATATGCCTTGATGAAGAGCTAGCCAAGACGCGGGATCGCACGCTCAGGAACAAGGGAATCGGCGAGCGAACGATTCAGACAGTCTTTGGTGAGGTGACGGTCAAGAGGCGCAGATACCGTGAGGAGATACGCGTGGACGGCAAGCTCAAGAAGGGGGCTATCGGTATCTGCTGGATGAAGCGCTGGGGCTTCCGCCGGACGATAGGATCTCGCCCGGTTTGACGGAGGCCTTAGTAGAAGGGGCAGTAGAGGAGCCATTTCGCCAGGTGGTTGAAAGGCGCGAGGAGGCGGGGCCTCCCACACCGAGTCACAGCACCGTACATAGTCTTGCGAGGAAGCTTGGGGAGATGGTAGCTCGGGAGCAAGAGGAGCAGCGGCGGGCTCTATTCGAGGATTGGGAGGGGCTTCCCAGGGAGAAGAAAAGAGCGGAGCATAAGTCAAGGGGAAGACTGCCCCACTGCTCTTGACACGTACCGCGCGCCAAATAGCATTTGACAAGACCACAGAAATGTGCTACTGCTGAATCGAACAAGAAGGCGCCACCGACCGCCGAAACCTGTGATGATGTCACAGCTCAGCCTGTTGGCTAGGGGTCGGGGCGCTTCTCCCTTTCCTGAGTTTCATATGCCAGATGTCGAACCATGTATCCTTCAGAGGGTCCTGAGGCCCGTTAAGGGTAGATAGCCTGGTCTTTTTCCTGGTCCTTCGATCGTCCAACATGACCAGATACCGATTGCCTGGCCGCATGTTATGTAATAGAAGCTGATAGTAGAGTTTGTAGAAGCCTAATTCCTCATCGCCGCGATTAAAGGTCTTGTGGTCTAGCTGGTGTGTATCGATGACGACACACCTGAACGCGACGTGGTGGAGCCGATTGTGCCTGAAGAATATGTCAATGAACTTCTTGTACTCGATTCCTCCTGACGACTCCCGGGACATCCCCTACTGGAGGGACAGGGACCGCGAGGTGGACTTTCGTCGTGGAGCGCAGCGGCGCCCTGCTTGCCATCGAAGTCAAGTCCAGGACAGACCCGCTTGACCGCGAGGGCCTTCGTGGCGAGGAAGTTGGCTCGGCACCTTAGTGTCACGGTATCACGGAGTGAGCAATGAGCAAGCATGGTCGAGCACGGCAACGCCTTTGCCCGATCGGCAGCGCGCCTGGCCGTTTCTCTGCAGCGCTCGGCCCTTTTCCGCCACTTCCTCGGGCCACCTGGTTACAGAGGCGCCAACCGTGTTCGGCCGCGCACCGCAGCGCCGCGCGGCCTGGCTGAAAGCCGTCCTCGCTGTGCGAGGCGAACGCAAGTCTTGTCACCGCGTCTCCGCACACAATGACACGTCCTATACTATACTGTCTCAGGGACAACCGGCCCAGGACCGACAAGACAGCGGCACCACAGCACAGCACAGCACAACCAGGACAGACGAGACGGCAGCACCATAGAGCGACAGGCCGAGAGAACACGGGACCAAGGGGACAACAGGACAAAAGGACGAAGGAAAAGCGAGAACGCACGGCGGTCCCGGGGCAGGCAATGAGAGACAGCCTCTCCCGAGGGGCTGGGAACGAAAGGATGTGGTCCTGAAAGTGTCGGATCTCTGCGATTTGTGCAATGGGAACGCGGCAGCGCCCATTCTCGAACTCCCGCCCCACACCATCGTGAGGTGCACGGTTTGCGGACTCGTGTACGTCATTCCGAGGCCGACGCCGGCGGAGCTGGCTGCGCTATATGATGAAGCCTATTTCAGGGGAACGGGCCCGGTGGGCTACAGGCCGGACGAGGACTACATCGGCAACGACAGCCGCCTTGAGCTCTTCATAGAAAGGACCGCCGCCGTGGAGCGCTACCGTCGCCCGCCCGGGGTCCTCGTGGACGTCGGCTGCGCGACCGGCTTTGCCCTGCGCGCCGCACGCGACCGGGGTTGGGACTGCCTGGGCATAGACGTGTCGGAGTTCGCGGTCAACTTCGCGAGGGAGCACTATGGGCTCAACGTCGTCAAGGGCACGCTCCGCGAAGCCGCTATACCGTCCGAAAGCGTGGACGCGCTCACCATGTGGGACCTCCTCGAGCATGTCCCTTCCCCAAGGCAGGAGTGCGTGGAGGCGAATCGCGTCCTCAAGCCCGGCGGAGTCCTCGCGCTCGCCACCCCGGACGCGGACTGCCCGTGCCCGTCTCCCGAAACCTGCGACCCGGCAAAGGCCGCCTTCTGGCAGGCCAAGCCCCCGGAACACATTCACTACTTCAGCCCGGCGACCATCTCGCGCCTTCTCGCAGAAACGGGCTTCTACGTGGTGAACCTTACGTCGTATGGTCCGGGCGACTGCCGCCTGGGGGCCATGGAAGTATACGCCCTGAAAGTGCGCGCGCTTCCGGGGCAGAAAGACGAACGATAACGGTGCGGGAGCAAGGGAGCAGCTCCGTGCGAGCAGGAATGTAGCAGAGGCGTTGCCACGTAAATGAGGCCCGAATATCTCACGGCCGGGGTCGTCTAATCTGATTGGATGGCAACATCTGGGGATAGATGGGGCAGGGTGCCAGGACGGGCGTGCCGGCGGTGGGGCGGGCCGAGCCCGGATTGCAGGGTGGCGCGACGGTGAGCAGGGCAGCACGGCTATGGCAGCTCGATGCTCCACTGTCTTGAGCAGCGGGGCCCCGGCATGAGGGTTGTGGCGGAGATGTGGCACAACCATACACGCCGGAGCGCGCCGGCGCGCGGCACTATCGCGGCACAATGCGGCGCGGCACCGTGCGGCACAGACCGCTCAGTGTAGCACCGTGCGGCGTGCCACCCCGCGTGCGGTACCAGGCGCCTCGTACCAAGAATCCCTGCGCAGTTCAACACCATCTGGTACGTCACCGTGCCGGGCAGTACGGCCCAGCGCAACAACGGGGTGCCCAGCACAGATGACCCGTCCGGATGAGGAGGAGGAGATGGGGTTGGGAGTTCAGCAGCCCGGACGCGTCCTGGGCCGTCCCAGGGGAACGGGGCGGGCGGCGGGCGCGGTCGCAATACGCACGGTGGGCCTCACCCGGGTCTTCGGGTCCCACAAAGCTGTGGACTCGGTGAACCTCGAGGTCCGAACGGGGGAGGTGTTCGGCTTCCTCGGTCCGAATGGGGCGGGCAAGACCACGACGATCAACATGATCCTCGGTCTCATCCGTCCGACGGCGGGTCACGTCGAGATCCTAGAGCAGAAAGCTGACTGGACGTGCCCGGCGCTGCGGCGCCACGTAGGCTCGCTCCTCGACGGCGTGCGGTTCTATCCGTATCTTTCCGGGCTCAATAACCTGCGCGTTTTCGCGGCGGCCCTCGATGGCATCCGGGCGAGCAGGATCGACGAAGTGCTCGACCTCGTGGGGCTTGCGGACCGAGCGAGGGACAAGGTGAAGGGCTACTCGCACGGGATGCGGCGGCGCCTGGGGCTCGCCCTTGCGCTGCTCCACGACCCGGCGGTGCTGGTCCTCGACGAGCCCGCGAACGGCCTGGACCCCGCAGGGATCAAGGAGATGCGGGACCTCATGAAAGCCCTTGCCGAGCGGGGCAAGGCGGTGTTCCTCTCAAGCCACCTGCTCCATGAGGTTGAGCTGATATGCGACAAGGTCGCGATCTTGCGGCGCGGGGTCGTGCTTGCCCAGGGACGAGTCGACGAGCTTCTCTGCGCGGCCCCTGCCCTGGAAATCGCCGTGGACCGCCCCGATGAGGCAGAGCGGGTCTTGCTGCTGGAGGTCGGTGTCCAGGCAGGCACCGCCGCCAGCGACGCGGCGACTAGAAGCGGTGAGAGCGGCAAGAGCAGCAGCGGCCTTGGCGAGAGCCGCTTGGGTGCCGGGGTCGATGGGACGAGTGCGAGGGGTGCTGAGTGTGTCGGCGAGACCAGCGGCGAACGGCCGACGCCGCGCGTGCGCAGCGTCCGACGCGAGGGAGAGCGGATCATAGTTGAATATGAGCCATGCAACCGCCCCGGGCCGTCCCTGGGCGGAGCGGCAGCCCCGTCCGTCGGCCTGCATGGGCAAGCGGGCCGCAGCGGCGGGAGGGGCGATCCCGAGGGCCTTTTCGCGTACCGGGCCGTGGCGAGCCATCTCAATGCCAAGCTCGCCGCGCATAACCTGTTTGCTTACGAGATCAGGCCACGCCGCGCGGTCCTGGAGGATGTGTTCTTCGACGTGCTAGCAGAGGGCCACGAGGGGGAGAACGACAGCGCACGGGCAGTAGATGACGAGGCCGGGGCTCATGGCAGCAGTGGCCGCGGCGGCACCGTCAGCGAAGGGGAGCGTGCTGCCGGGCGGACGCGCTGCGCGACGGCACGGAACGACATGAAACGAGGTGAACGGCTGTGAGGTGGCTTGCCGTTGAGGTTTTCAAGCTGAGGCGGATGCGCGTCACCTGGGTGCTCCTGCTGATCATGGTGGCTTTCGAAGCCCTCATGATCGCAGCAATGGCCTACTGGGTAGAAACCTCGCCGGACGCGCGCAAGATCGCGGCCGAGGAACGGGAGCAGGCCGTCGCGGCCACGTCGTTCCCAGGGTCTATCCCGTCCACGCTCAGCTTCATCGCCTCGCTCGGGCCGCTGTTCGCCATCATCCTCGCCGCGCGGCTGGCAGGTGACGAGTATGCTTGGGGAACCGCAAAGCAGCTCGTGTCCATGGGCATGGGCAGGCAGGCTTACGTCGCGTCAAAGCTCGCGGGCGCGACGGCAGGATGCCTGTTCCTCCTAGCGGGCGGGCTCCTCGGCGGAGCCGTGGTATCGCTGATAGTCACCGCAGCCCTCGGGCGCGCGGCTGACCTCGACGCGCTCACGTTGAGTTTCCTCGCGCAGGTGGCCCAAGGGGCCGGCATCGCTTGGTTCGTTCTCGTGCTGTACTCCGCGCTCACCGTGTGCGTGGCCGGGGCAGCGCGATCGTCTGCCACCGCGACCGCCATCTGCATCCTGGTCTTCCTGCTCGAAGGCAGCCTGGTGGGCTCGCTCGCCACTCGGTTCGCCGCCGTAGCAAAGATAGCACCTTACACCATTGGGTACAACGTGAACAGGCTCGCGGCAGTGATCGAGCGCGGAGGCTTTTCCCAAGCAGCAGAGGCTACCCAGGCGCAAGGACAGGCGGCCGTGACGTCCGCGGCGTCGGCCGCAGGGGTCGCAGGCGCGTTCGTGGTGCTCGGCGTGTGGCTCGCCGTGTTCGTCTTGTGCTCGTTCCGGATCTTCAGCCGACAGGAGCTCGGCACGGACTAAGTATGGTGCTGTGGTTTTCGTCTCCTTTCTTGACGGCGCCACGGTTGCCGGTGCTTGCACGACGAGGCGTGCAGGATCGGGCTCCCCCGCGCGCCAAATCCGAGCGAGGCGCGCCGCAAGCGCCCCGTCCCCGGAGGGCAACGCCGGCAACCTTGGCCATGGCCCCCCGCGCCCACAAGTAGCGCGGACTCCTGGCGGAGCCTGTTGGATTTCCCCAGTAACTGCCGATCCGCGCAACCCCAGCAACGGTGTTTCGCGGGCTTCAGCGGGGCCGGGATGGCATGTGGACAAGTCGAGCATCCAGCGAAATGCGGGGAAGGCAGAGGAAGGATGGAAGGAGGTCGGGGGAGGAGGAGGCTCGCCACAGAACGTCGAAGATTTAAGTTAGGGGTCGAACATCCGGCTTACGAACGGCGCGGAACTTCTGCCCGCTTGCGACCCCCGGGCATTCGGAGGCCCGGGAGTCCGCGGGGCGGCGAACGGCGCACGAAGCCCCGTCCCAGGAGGCTCGTAGCTAGCGCGCGGCCGGCGCGCCAGCGGGCCTCGGTGGGGCTCGCGCTCCTGGAGGCTTCACCGGCACCAAGGTGAAAGCAGGTCGGTCGCGTCGCTGGGGGTGAAAGAGCTGGAGCTGGTAACCGTCATCACGGCCGACATAATCCGGTCCAGGGGGGCCGGCGATCTCCTCGCTGCCCTGCCGAGCAAGGTCGCAGCGATCACCCATCCCCTCCTGATGACAACGTTCTCGCTGTCTCGCGGCGATGAGATTCAAGCAATCTGCCGCGGGCCGCTTCAAGCACCCGAGCTGGTGCGGCAGCTCAGGTTCGCATGCCTGCCGCTGCGGCTCCGGATAGGGGTCGGGGTCGGCGAGATTGAAAGCAGCGAGCCCGGCATGCCCGGCGTGGCGGGCGCGCGTGACGGCTCCATCACCTCGTGGGACATGAATGGCTCCGCGTTCACGCGGGCCCGCGAGGCGCTGGAGTCCCTCGGCAAGGGCACCGTGCCACGCACCGCGGCGCGCTGCGGCGACCCGCTGCTCGATGAGGCGGCCAACGCTATCTGGGCTCTCAGCGACGCTATTCAGCGACGGTGGACCCGCGCGCAGTGGGAGGCCATTGACCGCTACGAGCGGCTCGGCACGTACGAGGCCGCAGGCAGGGCGCTCGGGATCGCCCTGCAGAACGTCCAGAAGCGGTGCAAGGCCGCGAGCTGGCCTGCCGTGAGACAGGGCGAGGAGGCGCTCCGGCGACTCGGTCAAGTGGCGTATGCCAAGCAATAGTTCACCTGCGCGAGGGCGAACCGGCGCGTTTCATCCCGGGCGGGGTTAAGCGGGTTAAAGGGGTTGATGTGCGTGACGTTCCTGCTCCTGGGCCTCCTCGCCCATGTGATCGCCGACTTCATGCTTCAGCCGAGCGACATGGTTGAGCGAAAGGAAAGGCGCAGGATCAGCGGATACCTGCGCCACGGCATGGTCGTGCTTGCGTGTGCGGCCGTCGCCTTCCACCCGTACGGCTTGGCCACGGCGGTCTTTCTGGCCGCGGCGGTAGCCGCCGCTCACACCATCATAGATTGGTGCAAGAACGCTGCTGACCGCGGCGCCTCCCCAGGACGCGCGTTAGGCCTCTTTGTGGCCGACCAGTGCGCGCACGTGGCCGTGCTGCTTGCCGTGCTGGAGCTCACGCCTGCGCGCATGATGCGCCCTTCCGAAAAGGTAGTGTGGTTCTATAAGGGCCTGCTCCTCCCCAAGACAGTGGCGGCCCTCGGCGCCGCAGGGCAAGCCGTCGCCATATCGCTTGACCGCGTGCTGATCGTGGCGATCGCGTACGTCGTCGCCGTGTTGGCGGGGGCGGTCTTCGTGCGGCGCGTGCTCGACGCGTTCTCCATCGGCGTGGAGCCACGCCTCGCCACGAGCGCCGGCCGCTACATCGGCATGGTGGAGAGGGCTCTCATGCTCACGCTCGTGCTCGTGGACGCCCTCCCGTCGATAGCGTTCGTGCTCACGGCGAAGTCGCTCGCGCGCTTCCAGGAGCTCAACGACATGAGGTTCGCGGAGTACTACCTCGTGGGCACGCTCACGAGCGCGTGCATCGCCCTCGCTGTAGGCATTGTTACGAAGGCGCTCATACCGGCGCTCTAGTCTCCGTGTACCTCCGTACCGCTGCGAGCTTTGGCTCCGCTTGCGCGCTATTGTGATGCTCGGCAGCAAGCCAAACGCCCGCGCGATCGGCGGGGGCGCCAGGATGTGACGGGATGTCCTAACAACTGGAGGGGAATCGTCCAGCCGGCCAGCGGGCTGCTACCGCCCGGTCTGGACCTCCCAAGCACTGCGACTGACTCGGCCGGCGCGGCGTGGCCTGCATCCCTGTCCGTGCGCTCGGCGTTGCTATTGGGAGGCGGAGACTCCGAGGTAAGCCTCGCGCACCGCTGGATCGTTGGCGAGATCCGCCGCATCGCCCTCCGCCGTAACGCGCCCGGTCTCCACGACATAGCCCCGGTGTGCCACGCTCAGGGCAACATTGGTGTTTTGCTCCGCCAGGAGCACGGCGATGCCGAGTTCGTGGAGCTGCCGCACGATGTCCGCCACCCGGTCCACCATCACGGGCGCGAGACCGAGCATGGGCTCGTCCAGCATCATCAGTTTGGGGCGGCTCATGAGGCCCCGGCCTATGGCGAGCATCTGTTGCTCTCCGCCTGACAGCGTGCCCGCGAGCTGCGATCGGCGCTCCCCCAGGACCGGGAAGTACCCATAGATCCGCTCTATATCCGCTTCGACCTCCCGGTCATTTCGGGTGAAAGCCCCTAGGATGAGGTTTTCTCTGACGGTGAGATCGGGGAAAACGCGGCGTCCCTCTGGCACGTGAGCGATCCCGGCTTTGACTATCTCGTGGGCCGAAAGCCCGTCGATTTTTCGGCCCAGGAAGACGATGCCGCCGCCCGCAGGCCTCACCAAGCCGGAGATGGCCTTCAGAAGGGTGCTCTTCCCGGCGCCGTTCGCGCCCAC
>Ga0134102_1001495_pt1 | contig 19891 bp, 9 predicted proteins | sample 13_3_2metaG_FD_94447 | JGI IMG/M metagenome (GOLD analysis project Ga0134102, IMG submission 94447) | Switchgrass degrading microbial communities from high solid loading bioreactors in New Hampshire, USA - 13_49_3.3_201_A3 metaG | ecosystem: Engineered > Bioreactor > Semi-continuous > Anaerobic >...
GTCATCCTGGCCGTCTGCGCCGGCCGGTCTTGGGCGGTACCGCCGTCAAACCGGAGGTGATGGCCCCCCACCGCCCACAGCACCGCAGGCCGGAGAAGCGGATCCTCCCCGCAGAAGAGCCACCGCTCAAGCTGCGGCTGCTGCAGGACGATGAGAAGGGAGATCACCTCGTGGGGGAGCGGCATGGGCCCGTGAAACGTTCTCCTGAGCAGGTTCTGAAACAGTCTTGCCGCCTTGCCCATGTCATGCGCGGCGACAGCGGTCAGCACGGCCCGTCGGAGGAGCGCTTCGTGTGCTTCCGGCAAGCCCATGGTCCGGAGGTACCGCTCGCCCCATCCATCGAGCAGGGCCACAGCCGTCTCCAGCGTGTGGCGGACGTGCCCGACCAGGGTCTCGCCCGCGGCCGGGTGTTCCGGGTCCGACGGGCTTTTCGCCAACAGACAGTTGAAGCTCATCTACTTCTGCCCCCTCAGGCCGGTTTGGCAGAAGCTGCGGATACGGGAACGAAAATGCCGCACCCCATGTGGCGACGCCCGCCCAGCCCCTCCGCCTGCAGGACGAGGGAATCGTGGGGGGCCAGGCCAGTCACGGTCAGGGCGAAGCCCACCACCGTATGATCGCGCACTTTCAGGGTGCGGCGGATAAAGGGTGAAGCGGTGCCGGCGCGGCCTTCGAACGCGCCGCGCTCGGTGGGCGTAGGAACGAGGCTGACCTCGCCGGCAATCCCGAGCCGTTCCAGTTGCCTGCGGGCCGCGTCCAAGAATGGAGACGGCTCCATGTATGGCTTGATGATGACGAGCCGGCTGTGCAGAGTCGGTGCCGGGCGAAGCGGCCGGACCTGGGGAATCCCCAGGCGGACCCTGCTGCCACCGATGCGCAGTTCCTGTCCGGCCAGCTGCAGGAGCCACGGATACGCCTCGTGGGGAGCACGGAAGACAAGGCGGCTGGCCGGGGTGAGCATCAGGGTCCGGCCGCCCAGCAGTTGCCCGCGAACCGGGTGGATACCGATCTCCGGCTCATTCCGGATCGAGGGCATGATCCGGCTCACGGCCGCAAAGACCAGGTATCCGTGGTCCGCGGGGATCGCGGCCTGGTCCAGAAACGGAAAGCCGATGTCGAGAACGGGCATGGGCTCACCTCCCACATGGGATCCGAACAGATCGCGGTATCGCCTTACGGCATCTGAGGAAGGATCAGGTGTCGAATCGGAGGTTTCCAGATACAGCTACGCAGTGCTCAACGCCCGAGGGCGACAGAGAATTACCAGAGACAACTACACACATCCGCAAACTAGACTAGCCCACCTGTGTGATTCTGTCAAGTATTCAAACTGCGTCTTCGCGTGGTTGTTCTCAATACTTTGATTGCATGACTCCAGGTCTTTGGCAGTGCCCGAGGGACGGCCCTCACGGCGCCGGCTCCCGGGTCTCCGCCCCCTTGTCTGCTGACACCAGCTGTTGCAGGCGGTGGCAACCTTACAAGCGCAGGAGGAACCAGTCTCACTGCTTACCACTCGTCCACTCCCGAAGCCCCCGCTCTTGATCAGGCCACAGCCGGAACTTCGGGCGCCGGCGCTGCAGCTGTGCCAGCACATCTTGCCACGGCTGACCGCTACGCTTGACGTAGTAAGCCGTCAGAACGCAGGCAGTCCGCTCCATGCCGCCCCGGCAGTGGACGTAAGCCCGTGCTCCGGGTTCACGTTCTACCGACGACAAGAAGTCGCAGGCAGCTTCGAACTGTTCGGGGCTGGGTGAGAACCCGTCTCGTACCGGCAAGTGCAGCCGTTTCAGGCCCATGTTGGCAACGGCCTCCAGTGCCTCAGCCCCGAACTTCGGTGGGGTCCATTCCTTCTCTTCGCGCAAGTCGAGCACATGGGTAACACCCAGCGCCTTGAGGAGTTGCACATCCAATACCGTGAGCGGGTTGCGGCCGGCCAGGAGCCAGTCCTCAATCCAGTTGAATTCGAAGCGGGGCAAATCTCGTTTACTGCTGTACACCTGCTGGTGCCTCTCAGCAGGCCAGCGCTCTTCGGGCTGATCGTCACCGTTGGCTAACCGAGTCCATTCGGCGACGGCAAGCATCCGTAGCTGACGGGTGGCGCGGTACGTGGTCAGGGCCACGGAGACGGCGTCCAACGTGCGGAGTGCTTCATCTGTTGCTCCCGCCCGAATCTGGCCCTCAGCATTCGAAACCCAGGATTTCAGATGGTCGAGCCAACCAATTAACGCATGATCCGCCGACTCCAGCGTCGTCTGCGGCGGTTGGAGGAGGCCGAGCCTTATTCCGTTCAGTGCGTGCAACTCGCACTCCAGCAGGTAAGACAGCCCGCATGTCGGCGCAGCATTCGCAGCAATGCTCCAAAGCTCCCCCAAGGTCCCTAAGACGCAGTCAATTGCCTCCATTCTGTCGCGAGGCAAGCTGAATGCCTCCTTTCGACCGCTCTTGCTGACATGGACCGATCAGCGCGCCAGAGGACGGCTAGGCCCCAGCTGGTGGGCATCGGAGGCCCACCGCGCCGGGGCCTTGCTCGGCCGGGCCCTGGCCAGGTGCAACACCGTCTCAACTGCCCTCTAACGCGGCACAAACGTAACCTCTCAGGTCCGACTCTCTACGCCAACTTCGCCCTGCGCCGGATGAAGCCTATGCCCAAAGTGCCCGCGCGCCAGGGCAAGGCTGCACCCCTTCTAGCTCGCGGCACAAATGGCCCTGGCCACTTCGCCTACTTCATCGAACCCTGCCCAGGCGCACCACTGGTAGAAGACATAGTCCACGACTCCAACCCGCTCGCCCGTCTCCTCAGCTACTACGCAGCACAGTTCGTTTGGTGTAGTCCCTAGCACCTCGGCGAGCCTCGTCAGGTGCCGGTCGGGTTTCACAACATCAAAGCCGATGTTGCGGGCCAGGTGGTACCGCGTAACCTTTCCAATTCCGGGTAAGGTCTGGAGGTATTTCAAGGCCTGCTCGCGGCCCATGCGCTCCAAACGGCGTCCCACGCCCGGATTTGCAACGAGGTACCGTGCCGTATCCAGCATGTAGCCCACCTTACGCTCGTTGCGGTACATACGCAGAAGCTGGGTGCGAACCCTCTTCTCGTTGCGAACGATCCTTGGGAGCGGCTGGTCGAGAATAGGTCTGATACGATCCCACACCGAATGGGCTACCACCGTGGACACCCCAGGGTGGAGTACGACAAAACAGTACTCCAAGTAAAACTCTTCGTCAGAGATCTGGCCGGGGGCTGGCAAGTACCGAAACCAGTCAAGGTTCTCCTTGAATGCTTCGGCGTCGTACTCCATGCAGGACTTGACCGCGGCATTCCACAGGGCCAGGTAACAAGATCGAGTACCCATGCAGGTCATCCTCCCACAACCAAAGGAAAGCAAGACTGCCGCCGACGTAGAGTGCATCCGCCGACCCCGGCGTGCTCACGCAACATACTCGGGGGGCCAACTGCGTTAGTAATGGTCATGTCAGTCCTTACCATTCAGTACTCGAGTACGGCGGTTCCAATACTTTACCTGCATCGCGCCATTGCACACAGATGCATGGCGGAGCATTCTCACTCACTCCTCAAGCTCCTCATCCGGCACCGGCATCACGTACTCTTCAAGAGCCGCCGCCAGGTGAAGCGGGAGCGGCAGCATCAGCGCTTCCCGGTGATGTGAGGCCATCAGCCGCAGGTGGTGTGCGACCGCGGCCCACTGTGCCGGGTCTTCGTCTGGACCGTTTAGCAGAACCGCCACCTCCATCAAGCGCGGGAGCCAGCCCTGCTTCCCCGGCTTATCCAGCTTGCTGTGGCCGGGCTTCAGGAAATTCTTGGTCGAACTCGGAAGCACCTGCGCACTCAGGAACGTCCGCGCTGAGAGATGGAAGAGCCCCTGCGAGGTCCCCGCCTTTTCCCGGCCCGGGGCGAACCACTGGGCCGTCTCCTCGCTGTCGCCCGGCAGAATGCGCACGATCCGCAAGTTCGCCCAGAGTGGATCGGGTACCGGATCGCACATCCGATCCTTTCCACCGAACTTCAGCTCATCCAGGGTCACGTACTTGTTGGCCAGCCACGGCCACCAGTCGCGGGTCCGGTACCCGTCTACCATGAGCAGCGTGCGCCCCTGCGGCAACACGTCCCGAAGCAGGCGGTTCTGGAGCCAGTGGTGGAGTGCGGCCTGATTCTGGCGCCAGTCGGTCTCGTCGGCAACAGCCAGGCGAGTGGCCGCCTCGCGGTACTGGGTCCATTCAGTGGCACCCGGATAGTGCACCAGAAGACGTGTATCAGCGGTACTCATCCACACCAAGACAGGAATGTACGTCTTGACGTACTGCCGTCTCCCCCTGCGGTTGGAATGCCGCCGAATCGTCACCAGGGCTACCAGTGAGGTTTCCTGAAAGGCTTTCCCTTGCAGTCCCGGGCGGGGCCAGTCCAGCATAATGCCCAACTGCCGCATCAGATCCCGCACCGCACCGGTTACGCGGTGATTCTCGGCATTCACGACCTCAGTGTCATCAGGTGGTTGCAAGAACTGGCTGACCAGCCCTGCTTTGGCCAGGCCGAGGCGAATGGCCCCCTTGGGATCGTCGGGGCTCGTGCTCCCGCCCTGCCGATTCCACCCCAGCTCGACGATGGCTCCGTGCGCTCCCCCCTGCACCGCCCGGGCGACCTCGTCGGCGCGCCGCTTCACAGCTGCCCACACGGCCTCCCGGGAAAGGCGACCATCGAGGTCCAGCGGGCGTCCCAGCGCCCCGAGCGGCACTGCTTCGACCGTGACGGCGCCGCCGAACTCATGATGCAACGCCGCAGTAACGGCCTGCTTCATTTCATCTGTCTGGTGGAAGACCCGCACAGTCGGCGGCCCACCCAAGGATTGCACAACGGCATCCCGGCGCTGTTCAGCAGTAAGGTCTTTCCACCGGCCCAGCTGATTTCGCCCGCTGGCGTTGCCCAGTGAGTTCCTGGGGGTCGGTTCCACTGGAACCAGGAACGGCAGGGCCGCGCTGATCGAGCGGAACAGTTGCGCGCGGTCCTGAGCCGAAACGCCCGGCCGGACCCCCCGCCCGCCATTTTCCTGCGGCTGGCGCACCAAGGCCGCCACGAAGCCCGCCACGCCCCTCTCACGTGCGCGCGGTAGGTCCGCCAGTACCTCTCCCACCGCAGGCAGAGGGCTCAGGCTCAAATCCGAAAGCACCGACGCCATGAGGGAGTCGGCCCATTCGGTTGTGCCCTGCCAGCCAGCGGGATCCTGGCTCCAACTGTGCCCGATCATGACCGGGACGAACACCGGAACCTGCAGCTTCCCATCCAGCCAGGTATCGTGGCGTGCCAGGTAGAGCGCCCTGCGCCCCGTCTTCAGGTCAAACGCACCCGTCCGGCTGCGTTTCAGGGCTTTCTCCCACAGCCTCACCCCCACATGTAAGTGCAGGCGAGCTCCGGTGTCGACAAAGGTCGTCAGCTTGAACTGGACGAGCAAGGACCAGGGGTAACCTCCGTGCACCAGTGGCGGCCATGAGATCATTTCGCCGCTTTGCTTTTCGTCGGCGACACGTCGCAATTGTAAAGACTGCCCACCCCAGGAGAGGTGGTCGGCCCGGGCCAGGTGTGTGGTCACCACGTAGGGCAAGAGGTTGTACCAGTACCCGTGCTCGTCCAGGAACCTGGCGTCGCACCCCCATCGCGGTGAGACAGGGCCCTCCCAGACCAGTTCCCCAGGGTCGAGGCTCGCCGCCAGTACCTCACCTTCGCCGGGGAAGGCCTGCCTCAGCCATGCGGCCACGATCCGGGTCAGGAGTTCAGGCTGAACCGGCGCCAGTGCGGTGAGCCAGTACACGTCCTGCTCCACCTTCCACGCGTGTCGGTGGGCGGCAACCAGCCAGTCGGGCAGAAGGTACTGGACCACCCGGTTCAGACTCACCACCGGGGCTGATGCCGGCTCGCCTCCGCGCCGTCGGCGCGCCAGCTCGCTAGCAGCCTTGCGCCACCGGCGCGGTACCTGAAGGCGGTAGAACGTCAGGTGGGCCAACTTGGCCGGATCCACATGATAGGCTAGGGTCTGGATGTGATGGTACACGCAGAATCCCTCCCGCTTCTCAGGCAAGCCCGCCAATCCGGGTCAGTGCACGGATCAGGGGCATGTAGAGCGCCTCGGTCACGTAACGGTCCCACCTGCGTTCCTCGCCCTCTCCCGATACTGCTGCGGTCAGCACCGCGCGCAGGCCGTGCAGAAAGGAGGTCGCGGGGGTATCGGCCCGCCGGCGCGAGTCCGCCGAACCGGGGGCGAAAGCGGCGTCCACAAAGAGAACCCGTGCATCACTGCCCCCGCGAACGAGCCGCCCGATCGTCTGCCAGATCATCACGGCTTGCGTCCACAGCAGTTCTTCCCGGTCCCGCTCGTCCAGCTGGGCGTAAGGCCGCACGCTGCGCAGCAGGCGGAAGAGCTCGGCGATGGCATTCCGTCGCAACTGTCCTAGGGCCTCCGCCTGAGAGATCGCCCCACTCCCACGGCGCCGGGCCATTTGTTCGACGCCCCAGCGGTTGAGTCCGGCTGCCACCCGGGAGAGGTCGTCCACGCGCGGCATCGGCCGCACCAGGAAGCAGGCCGTGCCGATGTAGGCCGCGCCGTCCTCGTCGACGATGTTGTGCCCCCGTTCGATGGCCTGGAGCGGGGCGATGAGCAACCATTTCCCGCTCCGGGCAAAGGCCGCCACCATGCCCCGGGGCCGTTCCCCTTCCCCGGCGAAGCCGGAATCGGCATCCCGGACTAGTTTCTCGGCCTTGTCGGCCAGGTCGGGCCGGCAGAGCCGAATGGTCTCGTACACCGTATCCGCCTCGGCATACGAGCCGACCACCAGCAGCACGCCGCGGTTCTGTTGCTTCTCTTGCCAGATTGCACGTTCCCGCTCCAACCGACTCTGTCCTTGCGACCCGCGCTCGATCAGGCGACGGGTCATCTGCCGGAGCGCTTCGTGCCGTTCATCACCCCACTTTCCGGAGACCGCAATTGGCCGATCGCCGTCATACTGCGGGGTGAAGGCGCACTCGATCGTGGGTTCGTTCACGTTCACCGGCTGCAGGATGCCATGTACGGGTAGCTGCAGGTGGAACCGGTTGGACGCAGGCGCCCAGCTGGTGCCGCTGGTGAGCAACACGTTGGGCCCCCGCACTCCGTCCAGGGCCTCGAAGAGGTAAGGGAAACGCAGCAGGAGGTCCCGGCCGCTTTCCGTCAGGCGCAGGACTTTCAGAACCCCCGTTTCCTCATCGGCGTCCCGGCTGTACTGGAAACCGAAGAGGGCGCCGGTGGGCGGTTCCATCAGCACCGGGCGGTAGTCGGCCGCGAAGTCACGGAAGACCGCAGACTTTTCGCCTTCCAGGTCCAGCTCCGCCGCGACCGTATCCCAGTTGCTCACCAGCTCCTGGAGGGCATTCTCCAGCACCAACATGACCAGAGCGGTGCACAGGAGCTGCGCGATGTCGGCGACCTCCTCCGGCTGCATCCCGGGCCGGCACGCGTTGCGCACCCATTCCTCCACACGCCGGTGATCCGCCTCGTCGTCCAGGTCTGCCAGGCGGAGCGCCAGCCGGCCCAGTTCGTGGCCGGCCCGCCCCAGCGGATCCTGGAGAAGCCGGGTAAACTCCTCGATCAGTCGTTCCTCGTGCTGAATCGCCGCGGCATCGTCCACCGCTGCATCATCCGCCCGTTCAGACAGGCCCGCGCATCGCCGCGCGACTCGTCTGAGCAGCGTCCATGCCGTGAAGAACTCTTCCTCCCGCAGCCAATGGGACGGCCGCTTCAAGCGGGAAAGCCTGTGGATCAGGGTGCGTGCCGCGTTCCGGGCCACGTCGAGCGCGTTGAGCCAATCCTTCACCACGCTGATGGCCATAAGGTACGGCCGGCTCACCACCTGGGGCGGCAGCTGCAGGCTCAGCCGGTCCAGGAGGCTGTCGGGGCTTCCTACCAGCACCTCGTCGGGACCGAAGAGGGTGTCTAGCTGGGCCTGGACGCGGTCACACTCGTCCACCACGACCTGGTCGCAGCAGCGGTAGACCAGTTCGGCCAGGCGCACGCGCTCGGGGAGCACCGCCGGCAGGACCTGATGGTAGACCAACGCCTGCGGGGTGGTGATCCAGACCGACGCCTCCATGAGTTCCCGTGCTCCGGCGTACACGGGGCACACGGCGGGGAAGGGGCAGTCGAAGCGCTCCTTGCGGTCGGGCGTCTGCAGCGCCTGCCGGCAGGGCTCGTCACCCGGCGGGACAGGGTCTGCCATCAGGGGACAGACGGAAGCCGCCCAGGCGTACCCGTCGTGCCGGGCCTCGATCGGTTTCAGCCCGTTCACCTGCTCCACACGGTGAAGTTGCGCAACATGCCGGCCGCGTCGGTAGTAACCCAGAATGGGAACGGCTCTGACCCCCCGCCGCCGGAACCAGGTGGCCATCTCCACGGCGGTGGCCACGTCTCCCACAACCAGGGCCACCCGGTGGCCGGTCACATGCGCCCAGCCGCCGAGGACCCGCATCAAGGTCGTCTTACCGGCACCGACCCGGCCGACGATGTGCCGTGTCCCCTCCACGGTGATTGCCTCGGTGGGGTGGAAGGTTAACCCATCGCTCTCCACGTAGCGCATTCGCCCGAGGAGCGTGCAGAGGTTCGGCCCCTGCCGCTCCGCTGGAGGACACGCCTCATCCAAGTGCTGGGCCGCAGCCAGCAACTCGACCCACGAGATCTGTTTGGGCGGACGTCTCTCGGGCGGCGGGAAGGGAACGGGAGCCAGCTCCGCGAGATGGGCCAGGTCCTCAGCGGTGATCTTGACGTCATGGAGCGTTCCCGTGCGGTCCTCGACGACGTAATCCCCCGCAGGAGCCGCCTTCCACTGGTAACGCTTGTAGCCGGGTGCCGTGGTCAGAAGTCTGTCGTAGGCCTCGACCCGCTCACGCCAGACGGAGAGCTGCGCCAGGCGCGATGTGGCCGGTGCCTCCCGGTCCGTGACCGTGTAGAGCCGCTCCACCTCGGGCAGCTTTGCATACTCGCTCAACAGTTGCTCCCAACGCCTTTTCGCGCGATAGCTGCCCAGGTAATGCCGTGCGACCGCACACAGGTGGTCACTTTCGGGTGCACCGCCCGGGACGAAGCGGTAGCCGCTGAGGTGCGCCCAGAGGGACGAACAGGGAGCATTCGGATCGGCTTTCGAGAGCAGGTAGAGCCCGAGCTCGGCATCGATGAGAACGTGGTCGGCCGCCCGCACCCCCGCCTTGCGAGCCGCAGCCAGGAGGCGGCCCCGCCAACCGGACGTGTTGCGCATCTGCTCACCCCCCCACCCTTTCTCTGACCTCCGCCAACAGTTTACTGGTGCTGCGGTACTCGAGGCCCTGTTCCTCCTCCACGCAGTTTTGGAGAACGTTCAGGTAGCCGGGGCACTCCTTCACCCGGCGGTCGGGAATCACGATAATGGCCCTGGTGTCCTGCGCATGCCGATGCTTTCTGGTAGTTCTCAGTTCACGCGCCAGCCAGAAGGGCCGGGCCCAGTCCTTGAGATCGATTGCCCACGTCTCGCCGCCGCCCAGGTGGAGGCGGAAGTCCCAGCTGTCGAAGTCTGGGTACAGATCGACCTTCACGCCCAGACGCTGGACCTGCCGGAGGAACTCCTGCTCCACCAGGCCAGGCACGGTGACGTACCGGTATAACCCTTCGCGCAGCCGCAGCAGCTGCTCCGAGGGGTGGGCAACGGGTACCGCGCTGCGGGGATCGCGGTCACCGGGACACTGCTGCCAGCCGCAGCGGGGCTCGCCGCCGTGCCAGGTGACGGTCCAGCCGCAGTGCTTGCAGGCGTAAACCTTCCCGTCGCGCAGACACGAGGGGGGAACCGACTCGTAGGCCTCCTTCAGGAAGTCACCGAGCGGGTGGAGCTCCCGCTCGCGGGTGGCGTCCAGCAGTTCGATGTTACGGAGGACGGGCCTTTCGATCAGGAAGTTGCGGAAGCGCTCGTAGGACGGCTGGAGTTCGGGCCCCCGCAGCCGGCAGTGGTCGAGCACGCGCTTCATGAGCTGCTCCTCTTGCTCCAGGTCGCCGGCCGTCTGGGCGATCTCGATGCAGGCTTCTGTGACGCGCCGGCTCGCGAGAAGCCGATCACCGGGTAACCACGCGCCCTCGCCCAGTTCCAGCCCCGGCCAGGGGAGGGGTTGCTCGCACAGGTCCAGCAGGGCGGGAAGGGACGGGGGGATGGGTAGTCCCTGGCGAAGCATCAGGCGGCTGAGACGGTTCCATCCGATATGGAGGCTGGGGGGATAGGGCAGGCCGGTGGTGCCCGGGGCCTGGGTCATGCGCTCGAGTTCGACCAGACCGCGGGCGAGGTGGGCCAGGACAGTGTCGGGGGAGTAGGTGTCCAGGGCGGGGACCTCCTTTCGTGGGGATGTTTTTGTTGAGTATAAATCAGCGCAGTGACAACAGTGTGTCACTGCGCGGATGTGTATCGCTGCTATTTAAGAAGCAACCCGTGGGTGCAGGCACGGTTCCACACCGTCTGGGTGATCGGTCAAGAAGGCGGATAAGCGCCGCCATGTCCGCACGCCTTCAGGCCCCATGACGACTCTCTATGGGATGATGCGGACCGTGGGCCGCCAGGGGCGCGCCTACCTGCGCGAAGTTGATTGATGGCGCGTTGACCTAGTCCGCCAGCGCCTTCAACAGGGCATCGCGCACATCTTGGTAGAAGGTAACATCAAGCTTGGTGGCCATGTCGTCCGAGAGGTCTATCAGTTGGCGGCGACACGACACCGGAAGCAACAACGATGTCGCGCCCTTCTCTACGGCTAACTCGGCTATGGTGACAGCGTTATGAATGGGCTCAATAGTACCGCCCAGGGTCAGCTCGCCCACTACGATGAGCCCTGTACGTACGGACTTTCCGATAAGGGCACTAGCCAAGGCAATCAACACGCCGATGCCTGTCTTCGCACCTGATCGGGCGGCGTCAAACCCCCGAAGTTGTACCGAGAACTCACGCGCTCGGGGATCGCGGTCACCGACTAGCTGTGCCGCCCGGGCGTAGAGGTTTTGTTCGGCGTACCGAACAGACTCTTGGAAAGCCGGCGGAACAGGCCGATTGAGCACACGTACCCCACTGCCCGGCCCGATAGTCACCTCGATACGGAACAGACCAGGTTGCTCCTCAAGAGTCCCAGGGCTAATTGTCCAAACTTGACCACACTCCAAGGGTTCGTCGCCAATACCACCCTGACTCTGCAACTCGGGGCAAGAAACGAACTTCTCGACGCCATTAGGACCTAACGTGTAGCTGAAATGCGTGTTACGGAACTCAGCGGTGCCAATGCGCTTCTGCTGCTCTTTGACGCGGCGTCGCATCTCAAGGGCCAGCCTCACCGCCCACTCCAAATCCTCGTCAGGGACATGGGTTTCGGGATCTGGATACAACAATTTCAGTAACCCACTAACTGTCTTGTTGACGGCGGTAAGATCGCGCCCGGACAAGGCCCCACCGAAAAAGACCCTGCCTTGCAAGGCGGAAACACGGCTCTGTGCGCGCAGACGGGTGAAGCACTCGGAGAGGAAATCGCTGACCAGCCCGAAATGTTGGGTAAATAGGCTGGGATGCATTTTCGGAACGTCCCACCCGGGGAGGAATGCGTGAATCCGATCCATAAAGGCCGTGTCGTTTCGCATCTCGGGGGGCAGAGGACCGAAGAGATGGCCGATCCTCTGCTGATGTTCAACGTCAACCTCGAAATTGCCGACCATCACGATGGAGCCGTCTGCCCGAATGCTCTCCTTACCACGAGAGAACTCGCCGGACTCCATGTAACCCTTTAAGATATTCACCCCGTCCTTTTGATCAAATGAGATTCCCGAGATCTCGTCGAAGCAGACAACATCGTACTGACAGACCAGACCACGCTGCCCGGTGGCGTTGTTGACAAACATACGGGCGACAGTCGCCTTGCCACCAGAAATAAGATGTGCGTACGGGGAGATCTGCTGAAATAGGTGGGACTTGCCGGTCCCGCGCGGTCCGAGCTCCACCATGTTGTAGTTGCGTTCGACAAATGGAACCATGCGCAGGAGCACGACGTCTTTTGCGCGTTCGGAGAGCATCGCGGGCTCCAACCCAATGCTCCGAAGCAGAAAGTCCTTCCATTCTTCGGTCGAGAACCGTGTGCGCCCGCGAGCCAGAGTCTCCAACACTTCACGCTGGGAAAGCTGAATGGGACGTAGGGACTCAATACCGAAAGGTCTCCCATTCTTCTCCTGCGCGATAGCCGCGTCGTAGGCCAGTGTAATCTCAGCATAGAAGCCGCCGGTCAACATACGCTCATGCTGTTTGACCATCTCGGGCGAGATACGCACATCGGTCAGCCTCAGGCTTGGAAGGGAAGCAACATAGGAGTCGGTTCTGGCGTCGAGCCGGGCAGTGATGATATCAATGATGCGCACCGAGCCCTCTTCACGGGCACGCGCCTTGAAGAGTTCCTCTTCACCTGCCCTCACGGTACGTGTCGTCAACTGGCGCTGGACAATTTCGATACCCTCGAGAATTTCATCCTCATCCGTGGTAGCACAGTACCGGCCCAGCAGGAATTCCACAACATAGGTGGGCACGGGAAACTGACGGCTGAACGTGCGAACCAAGTCTTTGCGGACAACATAGCCCTCAAAGGCCTCGGCCGCTCTCCGATCGAGTTGGTCTAGTTCCATCGTTATCCCCCTATTGTGGTAGCCTGCTTCTGGAGCACCGTCCCCTGATCGTCAATAATCACGACCACCGCGGCGGCACCCATCATCTCGTCGTCGGGAACTACCAGAGATGCCTTACCATTGTCAAGATATCGAACGTTCGCAACCACACTGGATTCCGCCAACGCAGCCTTCGTGCGGATGTCAGCTCGCAAACCCGCAACTACGGGACTTACCTCTACCACACACCGGAGTCCCCTCCAGGTGACTTTGGTGATCTCGACCTTGATGGATGGTGACTCTGTCTGTGTGAAACGGATATCGATCACAGGAACCAAACACTCTTGTAGAGAGAGGCCACCGTGTGCGTATTCAAGGCCTGCACGGAAAGCTGAAATCCCCGGTGCCAACGCGACTTGAACAGACTTGCACCAGTCCCAGCCAAAGGACAGTTGGGCTTCCTGAGCCTGCTCCGTCAAGAGCGCACACCGTCCAGATCGACTCTGTGCCTCATGCGTCAGCAACACAGCCTTAGGCATCCCGCCTGGTACTAGCAACCATCCATGGTCGGTAACGACCTGAATTCGACGCCACCCGACATCCCGGAGTTCGAGCAAGCGTTCCACGATCTGATCCAGCTGCACACTGAGGTCGCGGGCAAGGCGAAGGCCATGCTGATGGCCGTAGTGGTCTAGGTTGCCGCACTCTGTCCAGGCCTTACCCGACGGGTCACCAGTCTCAGAGTTACTGAGGACCTGAAACCCGCTCTCAGCAAGAAGTTTGCGGAACTGGTACGTGTCCAGCGACTTACCGCTGCCGGCGACTGCAGGTACAAACTGGTCATCGGCAGTTTTCGCGTCTATGAGGTGTGCGATGGGCGAGACCCATGCCTTGCCTGATGCAGTGACCGGGGGGATGCAGGTCCAGTTGAAGTCAAGCGTGACCTCCCCCACATCACCTAGCAAACTGACCAGTTGTTGAGCAACGTCGTAGCGGAGGCCGTCCACGAAGACCGTGCAGACTCCTTCTGTTATCGGAACAGGGGCGGGGCGGGAAAAGTGCAGCCCCCCCCTGGCCTTTACGGCCTCTTGAAAGCTTAGTGCGGCACGCTCCAGCCATGGGTTATAAATCGCCCTCAGTACTCCCGCCACAGCCGCCGTATCTGCATTGGACTGGACGGCCGCCAGCGCTAGCATGGCCTCAGCGTCTACTTGCCAAGCGCCTCCAGTGTACTTCTCAGCTAACTGTTCAACAGTCTCCCCCACAAGTTCTTGTTGAGTGAGCACGGCCACCCTTGCAAGATGCTGCAGCGCCTTTGCCAGCGGGGCTCGACCCATTCGGGCCCAGAGCCATTCTCGACGATGCCTGTGGGCCTCCTCAGCGCGGAGTACGGCCTCGCGAGCCTCTGCTGGTGCCATGCCTTGAATCGCATTCAAGTCGTTGCGTAACGTATTTTCCGCGTCCCCATTTGCCTGCGGGTAGCCCGACAGGTCGTCAAAGAACCTTCGCACAGTAGGCAGTTGAACACGCTCGAGGTGGCCCAGTACGTTGGGAAAGCTCGTGTAGGCATCCTGATAGAGCTCCCATACCGCCGCCCAGGCACCCTGATGTGCAGCAAGGCGTTCTGCCGCCACCAACACCCCATCAGCCTCGGGATCAAAACCAAAATCCTTGCGACAGCGGGATACAAACACATCCCACTTCGCTCCAACCCATTCGGTGTGCGCCCGTTCGGGATCGTTTAGCCAGACCAGAATATCGCGTGACGGATTGGGTGCCAACAAGGAGTCGAGCCATTCAGCGTTGATAAGTCGTGAAGCGAGTTCAGCAAGAGGCCGCTCGAGGAGCACTCCTGAACTAAGAGCTCGCTCGAGGGCATCCTGCGTCGCCTTGTCCTGAGCCACGTTGAGGCCTAACCCGCCGTTCTTCGATGTCAGAAACGCGTTGATCGTCCAGTCCTTTCCATTCTCCTGGGTCCAGAATACGCCCCGAAATTGTAACTCCGCCAAAGGTTGCAGGTCTTGAGGACACCGCTCAATGTCGCGGAGATCGGCTCGGCTCACTCCTGGAAGATAGATGATGGGAACCTGGCCCTTCAGGTCCACCTCGGGAAGCACTCCAGCAATGGCACACTTTATCCAGATGGCGGGCCCGGTACGCTTTTCGGGCGCATATTGCCCATAAACCAGCAAGGAAGGCAACGAACGCTGCAACTGCGGAACGACATTGCTCCAGACAGCAGCATGGTCAGGCCACAGAACGGCTGCCGGCGCAACCTGAGAGGCTCGGTTGAACTTTGCTTTCGAGAGCAGCGATTGGCATATCGCGTCTCGCAGTGTCTGTGGGGTAGAGGTCATCCCTGTTTCCCCCTTGCCGCTCGTTTTTCGGCCAAGGTCAGGTGATAATCGTTTATGCGTTCGCCCTTGAACAAGTGATACCACGGGGAGGACGGGGGATCTTTTCCGCGATCCTTGTCCCACTTAATGTTAAGCTTCGGAGGCTTGTTATGACGCAAGACACCAGCAATTACGAAGGGGCGGATGTTGATCCGCACACCGTCGTTGAGGTCGGGGTTCCAGCCAATTGGTTGCTCCTCCAGCGGCTTCCAACGCACGAAAATATCATATGGGGCCTCCCCTTCCAGGATGGCTTCCAGCTTCGTTTTCAGTTGGAGCGCCGCCGCCAGGCGCTCCTCGGCCCCGTCGACCCCCTTCGCCACATCGGATTCCTGAATTCGAATCCAGTCACCGAGGTAAGTGTGAATCAGGCGCTCGAGATTCTTGGCGTCAAGCTTGTGGTAGTTGACCAGCACGCCGAACCCGTCCCGGAGGCCGTCCCAGATGTGCCAGATAAAGGGGCGGTGATGGAACAGCTTACAATGCTGCTCGAAGAACTTGTCACGCAACCAAAGTTCCAGGCTTCTTCCCTCAACGCCCACGGCTTTCAGGAGCTGATCTAGCACAGCGGTCCTCCAGCTTCCAGGGGTGATGGTCTCCCACGCGTCGATCAGCAAGGAAAGCAACCGTTCATGCGCCGGCCTCTCCCCGCGCACGGCACACAGCGGCACAATCCCGTCGTCATCCACATGCAAGGCCAGTGCCGCGTTGCTGGCAATCAAGGCACGCGCTCGATCAGAGAGCTTCATGTCTTCGCAGAGCTCAGCAGGCCAGCGGTACCCAAGCAAGCGAGCCACCGCCACATGCAGTGGCGAGGTTGAGTATCGAGGGGAACCATGAAAGACCCACTGGGTCGGATCGTCTGATTCGGGCTCAACCCGAAAGTCCGCGAATTTCTCCCTTGCGACCGATCTCCAGTGGCCGATGTCGATGGGGGCCTTTTCGAAGTACCGTACATCAACGCTCAGCTTTTGGTTGACCTGACGTACGGCGTCGTACAAAGCGCCCGACTCCGCAAAGGCCCACAGGGCAGGCAAGTCCGCTTCGTCGCGGGGGATAGCCACGCAAATGACGTTCTCGTAGATCTCACCCGTATACAGCGTTGCCCGGCATCTGTTGGTGTACGAAATGGCGATACCGTTCCGCCCCCAGGCCTCCCGGCCCGCGATGGTGGCTCCCAGGCCGCCGGTCAGTTTCGAAAGTGTTCCCGTGCCGTTCTCCCACAATAGGCAGGCCTCACGCCCGCCATAAGGTACAGAATCTGAGACGGTGCCCTGCTGAAACTCCCATTTGGGATCCAGGGGGTTGATCTCCCAGAACATTCGCCGGAACCGCATGGAGTCGCCGGTTGTGATACCACCTCTGACGTAGCAGAATTCGCCGAGGCTGGGGAGGGATGACGGCTGCCTCAGCAGAATGGAGTAGCTCGGGTTGTGGAGTTGCTCCTTCTGGCTTACTGTCACCAAGTCACCAGTAGCCAGGAAGTCGGCCTTCGCTGCCGGCGATGGAAGAGCGCTGGCGTCAAGTCCACTGATCATGGCGCCCTTGTCCGGGGTGGCATTGGTCAACGTGAGCAGTTGGATATTGAAATCCCACATCGGAGTTTGGAATCCCTTGGCTCCTAGGAGCGCAATCAGGTTCCAGGTCACCTGCTCCAAGAGCCGCTTGCGCTGCCTGGTGTAGCTCGCAAGGAACAGCCAGTTTTGCGGCATGACGATCTGCACGACCCCATGGTTCCGAGCCGACAACTCCAGGCAGCGCTCCAGGAATACATTGGCAAGGTCTTTCTTTGCATCAGGGTAAGTGCGCTCGCAGTACGCCTTCAGGTCATCCGCCTGCTTCGCATGGGCGAGATAAGGTACATTCGTAACAACTAGATGATAGGTGCTGCTTAGAATCCGCGCTGCCTCCAACAGCCCCTGTGCTCCCCACGCAACTTCGAGAACTTCGTTATCACCATCCTCTATTCTTTCCCGAGCCAAGTCCCGCTCACGAGAAAGGCCCTGCTCTACAAGCGAAACGAGAAAGCCCAACGATGGCGTCGCTAAGCCTGGCTCAAGAAACCGCGCGGGGTTCAGCAAACTTCCCAGCAACGGTGCCTGGGAAAAGGCCTGGTGGAGCAGCCGCATCTCCTGGCGCAGCCATACCGCATCCGGATGAGATGCCGGAACCAGCGCCTCCCACTCCTCCGGCCGCGCAGACACCGGCAGCCCGCAGCACGCTATGTTGGGGGCCGGCATCCCCTCCCGCACGCCCAGCGGGTTTCCATCCTCATCCGGATAACTCCAGGCCGCAAGCGCCAGCGCAAACACTGCGATCTCAACGCACCGCGGGTCGATCTCCAGGCCATACAGGTTTTGCGCCAGAACCGCATCCACCGCCTCGGCAGCGGACAGGCCCTCCGCGGCCATGCGCATCGGCACCAGCATGTGAAACGCCGTCACCAAGAAGTGGCCTGACCCGCAGCAAGGATCCAGCAACTTGAACTCGGCCAGGCTGTCCGGCCAGCCTTCGAACCTGCCGGCGGCGGGCGTGCCGTCTTCCAGGCGGCGCAGGTAGGTCAGTTCCACCGGGCAGGGTGTGTCCGGAAACCGTGTCACCCACCACGCTCCCAACGAGTTGTGCAGCAGAAACTCCACCATGTAGGGCTCAGTAAACAATTGGGTGACAGCTGGCAGTTCCTCCGCCCCAATCTTCACCCCCGACGCGTTGATCTCGTCCTTTCGCTGCGCTTGCCAGAACTGATACACCCACCCTAGGCTGTCGCTGGCGTGAAAGACTTCCTTTGGCAACCCGGCAAGCAACTGCTCTAGTCTGCGCTGGTGCTCCGGCGCAAAGCTCATTTGGAATACCGGCGACTCCGGGCGGAAGATCTGAGGCAACATGCGGGCCGCCAGTTTCCCAGCCAACTCCCAGCCGCTTGTCGCTCCCAGGCCCGTAGAAGGATCCTGCACCAACTCTTCGCACTCGGCCAAACTGACGGGTACCCCCGGTTCCCACAGCAAGAGATTGTTCTCTGCCAGAAACCGGGCAAACAGCATCCGATGCCAGTGCTGGTAGGCGATCTCCCGAATCAGGTGCTGAACGGAGTGAGAGTCGTCGGGGTACCGCACGTCCCCTAGTGCGCGGGCGTGCGCCCGCAGCCGGCGCCGGAGAGCCTTCTCTTCCTCCGCCAGGTAGTCCGGGGCACGGGAGTCGCCGACGCCGAGCCGAAAGACCGCAGCCTCGGCAGCCTGCTCCGCAACGTTACGTGCAGCTTTCACTGTGTTCTCGAGTTGGCTGCGCAAAGGTTTTGATAGGAACTCTTTGATTGCCACAGCGAAATCTACCCTTTCTCGTCCCTCGCCGCCCGTTTCTCCGCGAGAGTCAGGTGATAGTCGTTTACCCGCTCACCTTTGAACACATGGTACCACGGGGAGGACGGAGGATCCTTGCCCCGATCCTTGTCCCACTTGATGTTAAGCTTCGGGGGCTTGTTGTGGCGCAGGACGCCGGCCGTGACAAAGGGGCGGATGTTGATCCGCACACCGTCGTTGAGGTCAGGGTTCCAACCGATAGGCTGCTGTTCAATGGGCTTCCAACGCACGAAGATGTCGTAGGGTTTTTCTCCTTCCAGTATGGCTTCCAACTTCGTCTTCAGCTGAAGCGCCGCCGCCAGGCGCTCCTGGGCTCCGTCGACCCCTTTGGCGACATCTGCCTCCTGCTGGCGAATCCAGTCGCCCAGGTAGGTGTGGATCAACCGTTCCAGATTTTTGGCATCGAGCTTGTGGTAGTTGACTAGCGCACCGAAACCGTCCTTTAGCCCGTCCCAGATGTGCCAAATGAAGGGGCGATGATGAAACAGCCGGCAGTGCTGCTCGAAGAACTTGTCCCGAAGCCAGGCCTCCAGGCTGAGCCCCGCCGCGTCGGCCCTCGTCAGCAACTGGTCCAGCGTCGCGTTCCGCCAACTGCCGGGTTCTGTGGTCTCCCAGGCGTCGACCAGCAGGGCCATGAGCCGTTCGTGCGCGGGTGGCTCCCCGCGCAGCGCATTCAGGCAGACGATGCCGTCATCGTCCGCGTGAACCCGCAGGGCCTTGCACCGCTCGACCCAGCGGCGGGCCTCGTCGGACAGATCCATCGTCTCGTCCTGCTCGGCCGGCCAGATGTAACCCAGAAGCCGGGCCACTGCGACCTGCAGTGGAGCCGTGGAAGGTCGGGGGTGACCGTGAAAAATCCACTGCGTGGGATCATCCGAGTACGGCTCCGGCAACCCGTCCGCGTAAATCTTCGCCGCTTGTTCGCGCCAATACGAGAAATCGACGGCAATCTTTGATACGTAACCGTTGTTTATGCTCAGCTTGGGATTGATCCGCCTCAGTTCATCACGGAACGCCTGCGAGGTGCAGAAGCACCACACGGCGACCAGGTCCTGCGGCAATTTCGGGATGATAACTGGAGTTGAGTCGGCAAAGAACTCGCCCGTGTAGAGGGTAGCCGGCAGGTTCCGCATCTGTCCGATGGCCACGCCGCGGCGTCCCCAGGCGGCGCCACCCCGGACTACCGCCCCCTCGAAACGCTCTACCTCCGGCCATAGCACGACATCTTCCCTACCGCCATATGTCTGCGTCGTCGGGCTGGGACCCTGGAAGTACGTCAGGCGTTGGTCGCTGCTCAACTCCCAGTACTTTCGAACGAACCGGGCACTGTCTCCGGTCGACGTCCCCTGGACGCAGATCGCGTACTCCCCGAACAGACTCTGATCCGGTATGCTGTCGAGGACAACAATGGCGTCCGGGTTCTGAAGAAGGTGAAGTTGCTCCGCGGCCATCAGCGGGCTAGCCA
>Ga0134102_1001499_pt1 | contig 19806 bp, 18 predicted proteins | sample 13_3_2metaG_FD_94447 | JGI IMG/M metagenome (GOLD analysis project Ga0134102, IMG submission 94447) | Switchgrass degrading microbial communities from high solid loading bioreactors in New Hampshire, USA - 13_49_3.3_201_A3 metaG | ecosystem: Engineered > Bioreactor > Semi-continuous > Anaerobic...
CCAAGCAGCAAGCGAGACTCCGGGTCGCCTCCCGCGCGGAGGCGTGGGTTGAAACTGCTTCTCCGAGGCGAACGATATCGGGTCGTCCACGTCGCCTCCCGCGCGGAGGCGTGGGTTGAAACTGGGGAAACAAAAGAAGAAAAGGACGCGGGCGCAAGTCGCCTCCCGCGCGGAGGCGTGGGTTGAAACCCTCCCGGCCTCCGAGTCCTGCCGGGTCCTCAAAGTCGCCTCCCGCGCGGAGGCGTGGGTTGAAACTCGCATGTCATATGCGTGCTTGCCTCCTCCGATGTCGCCTCCCGCGCGGAGGCGTGGGTTGAAACGCGAGACGGCGAACCAATCTGTGATGAGGACCCGGTCGCCTCCCGCGCGGAGGCGTGGGTTGAAACACCTGCGTGTCAAGAGATATCTGCGTGCTGATGTAGTCGCCTCCCGCGCGGAGGCGTGGGTTGAAACGGTGATCCTCTCGGTATTATACGTGCCAGCGCGGAAGTCGCCTCCCGCGCGGAGGCGTGGGTTGAAACGCGAGACGGCGAACCAATCTGTGATGAGGACCCGGTCGCCTCCCGCGCGGAGGCGTGGGTTGAAACTACAGCCGCGAATATCGCACGTTGTTCGCGCCGCCCGTCGCCTCCCGCGCGGAGGCGTGGGTTGAAACAGAAAAGCGATTATGTCCTCCTTGTCCTCCTCGTCGTCGCCTCCCGCGCGGAGGCGTGGGTTGAAACTCCCTCCGCTGGCCGCAGCGGGAACAAACTACCCATGTCGCCTCCCGCGCGGAGGCGTGGGTTGAAACTCGGCACGTCGCCGAAATTGCACCTATGCGGCTCGTCGCCTCCCGCGCGGAGGCGTGGGTTGAAACTCCCGAGCATCGCCCTGTATCACGCGCCAAGCCACGTCGCCTCCCGCGCGGAGGCGTGGGTTGAAACGGGAGCTGATACGCTTGGACGTCCTCCGGCGCTTCGTCGCCTCCCGCGCGGAGGCGTGGGTTGAAACCATGCTCCTTAAGGACGATGGGCATCTGCCTTACCGTCGCCTCCCGCGCGGAGGCGTGGGTTGAAACAAGCTGCTGCAGAAGACATATGACATGATCCAATGTCGCCTCCCGCGCGGAGGCGTGGGTTGAAACAGTCCGAGCATATTGGACCAGCATAGAACGATCTAGTCGCCTCCCGCGCGGAGGCGTGGGTTGAAACTGAACGGCTCGATGGCCTCGAGATCCGACCGCCCGAGTCGCCTCCCGCGCGGAGGCGTGGGTTGAAACTTTACACCGGCATGACCCGGGCGCAGAAGAGGCTGTCGCCTCCCGCGCGGAGGCGTGGGTTGAAACTCCAATGACACAGCGCGGAAAGCCGAGCTCGCGTGTCGCCTCCCGCGCGGAGGCGTGGGTTGAAACACTGCTGCTACCTCCCGCTTAGGTCTTGCGCGGGGGTCGCCTCCCGCGCGGAGGCGTGGGTTGAAACTCGGATCGGTCATAAGCCCGGATCCGCACATAGTAGTCGCCTCCCGCGCGGAGGCGTGGGTTGAAACACGCGGCGGGAGTGTGCGGGATTACAGCGGCGCGTGTCGCCTCCCGCGCGGAGGCGTGGGTTGAAACTCTGCGTCCATCTCCCAAGTGTCACAGAAGGCCTCGTCGCCTCCCGCGCGGAGGCGTGGGTTGAAACACCTCCTCGAGACAGGCGCGGTAAAGAGCCGTCAAGTCGCCTCCCGCGCGGAGGCGTGGGTTGAAACATCGCCTCGCTGATGGCCCGGCGAGCCGCTGACACGTCGCCTCCCGCGCGGAGGCGTGGGTTGAAACGACAATCGCCAACTCCATGATCCGCCACTGCAGCGGTCGCCTCCCGCGCGGAGGCGTGGGTTGAAACACGACGTGATGTTCTACGTTCTCATCGGCTATGACACGTCGCCTCCCGCGCGGAGGCGTGGGTTGAAACTGCCTGAGCGCCTCGAGCTCCGCGTCAAGCCCCTGGTCGCCTCCCGCGCGGAGGCGTGGGTTGAAACTCGAACACCGTGAACACTCGCACGCGGTTGCCGAGTCGCCTCCCGCGCGGAGGCGTGGGTTGAAACGTCGAGGTTGATGCCTGGCATAAGCAAGCCTGCCAGTCGCCTCCCGCGCGGAGGCGTGGGTTGAAACAGGCGCTGGCCTGGCTTCAGCCTCGGCCCGTCCGGCGTCGCCTCCCGCGCGGAGGCGTGGGTTGAAACTGACAGTCTCATAGCGCACCCCGCACAGGGCAGCAAGTCGCCTCCCGCGCGGAGGCGTGGGTTGAAACGCGAGCGCGAACGTGAGCGTCACAAAAACGCTAGCGTCGCCTCCCGCGCGGAGGCGTGGGTTGAAACTGGAGATGATTGAGCCTCTAGGTGATGCCGTAGCTGGTCGCCTCCCGCGCGGAGGCGTGGGTTGAAACATCATCGCCGTCGTCCTTCGGCTTCCCCATTTCAGTCGCCTCCCGCGCGGAGGCGTGGGTTGAAACAAAGTCCAAGGCACGGCAGGGACAATCAAGAACAGGTCGCCTCCCGCGCGGAGGCGTGGGTTGAAACGTCACTGCCTCATTTGGAGTCACCCACTACCGAGTCGCCTCCCGCGCGGAGGCGTGGGTTGAAACCGTTCGACGCCTGCCCGCTATGGCCGTGTCCGCGATGTCGCCTCCCGCGCGGAGGCGTGGGTTGAAACTGTTGGGCAAAAGGGAGAAAGGCGGTGGTCGCATGTCGCCTCCCGCGCGGAGGCGTGGGTTGAAACCACAAGATTTTGATACTCGAGGCGGAGCCGGCGGAGTCGCCTCCCGCGCGGAGGCGTGGGTTGGGACGTGATGGCCGTGGCACCGCCCGGGCGGCGCACCGCCGGGGCGGCCCTCCGCGCCTCTCAACCGTGCGAAGGCGAAACTCGCAACCTCGCAACAAAAGCTCCGCGTGGGGAATCATAGAGGAGGTGATCTAGGATGCTGAAAACCATGAACAAAATCCTCGACCTCAGTCTCGGAGCCGTTCTACTGACAAAAGAGAAAATCCAGAAGATCGCGGACGAGTGCGTGAAGCGTGGCGAGCTCGGTCGCGCCGAGGCAGAGAGACTCGTCTCCGACCTCACGAAAAAGGGCGAAGAGGGGCGCGCGCGTCTCAACGAGCTAGTCTATGGCGAGGTTCGCAAGATAGTCGATGACCTCGGCCTCGCTACGAAAGAGGACCTCGCCGATCTCGAAGCACGGCTGCGCCACCCGCAAGGCTGACCCTGCCTTGGGCCCAAACCGGGAGAGCAGGCTCAGGCGCCGCCGAGGCACGCGAACCGCCCCGGTCGCCCGGGGACACACCACAAGCGGAGCACGCGCGCCGGCGCCGCTTGAGCCTCACCTCCTCCGGGGGGTCTCGACCTGATGGGAATTCTTCGGAGCTACGCGCATCTGGTTCGCTACCGCGAGATAGCCCGCGTCGCTGCACGCTACGGGTTTGGCTTTCTGGCCGACCTTGTGGGGCAGGCCGCTGGCTTCGCCTTCCCGCGGCAGCCGTTCGAGCCTGCCCGCCCCGGCGTGTACCGACTGTCACGCTGGGGACGTGTGCGCTGCGCGCTGGAAGAGCTCGGTCCAACTTTCGTCAAGATCGGACAGATCCTAAGCACCCGCCCAGACATTGTGCCGCCCGCCCTCGCCGCAGAGCTTGAGAAGCTCCAGGATCAGGCAACGCCTTTCTCGTTTTCTAAAGTGGAATCGGTTATAGCCAGCGAGCTGGGAGCAGTCCCTGACCAGGTTTTTTCCACCTTTGATCCCGAGCCTATCGCCGCCGCGTCCCTCGGTCAAGTCCACACCGCCCGCCTGAGAACCGGTGAAGAGGTTGTAGTGAAGGTCCAAAGGCCGGGTGTGGAACGCGTGGTCCGCACCGACATTGAGATCCTCAGGGAACTGGCGTCCGTGGCTACCCGCCGCTCCCGGCTAGGACGCGTGTATGACCTCGTGGAGATCGTCGATGAGCTGGCAGCCACGCTCTTTCAGGAGCTCGATTACACAGCCGAAGCCGCCAATGCGGACCGCCTCGCCCGTGCCTTGAGTACGGACCCGCGCGTCGTCATACCTCGATTATACTGGGAATACATCACGAGGCGCGTCCTCACCATGGAACGAATTCGCGGGACGAGGCTCACGGAATTGGGTGCAGCGAAACACGCAGCGAAGCCTGGTCCCGGCGCCGATGCCGTCGAGGCCGCCGAGGCCACCGCTCCGCCGGAGGCCGCCAGCGCGGGACCCGAGACGGCAAGTGCCCCGGGCAATTCCCGGGAACCGCAACTCGACACGCGTGCCATATCCAGAGCGCTTGCCAATACCATCCTTGAGCAAATCCTGGTCCACGGGGTGTTCCACGCGGACCTGCACCCTGGGAACGTGGTAGCGCTCCCTGACGCGCGAATCGCCCTCCTCGACTTCGGGATGGTGGGAGTTGTCCCGGACGATTTGAAGGAACAGTTCGGCGGCTTTCTCCTCGCCGTCGCGGCCCGCTCACCCGCGCGCCTTGTGGCGGTCCTCCTGAAGCTGGGTCTCGCGCCGGCCGGAGTAGACACAGGGTCGCTCACACGTGACGTGGACGCGCTCTTGCGAAGGTATTACGGTGTGCCCGTCTCCCAGCTCTCAGTCGCCGAGCTCACAAAGGACGTGCTCGATGTATGCGCCAGGCATCACATCAGAGTCCGACGTGACTTCGCTTTAGTCCTGAAGGCCCTGACCGCAGTTGAAGGAACCGTTCGCTACATCGACCCATCGTTCAACCTGGTGGAGGCGGCCGAGCCTTTCGCGAAGCGTCTCGTGCGCGAGCGGATGAAGCCTGCATCTGTTCTGAAAACCCTCGGTAAGGCGGGTGCCGACTACGCAGAATTCCTGGCGCACCTGCCCACAAGACTTGATCGAGTGCTGGACCTTGCGGCAAGCGGACAGCTCAAGGTCAAGTGGGAGTTGGAGGGCGCGCGCAGGGTTTTCAAAGAACTGACCCTCCTGGTCAACCGGCTCGCCCTGAGCGTGGTGCTGGCGAGCATCATCGTCAGCACCGCTCTCATCGCCCAGTCCGCGCCTGCGGTGCTGATATGGCGATTTCCTTTGGCCGAGGCAAGTTTCGTGCTCGCTCTAGTCTTCGGGGTTTGGCTTGTTGTGTCCATCCTGCGGTCGAGACGATTCTGATGCCTGTCCCCCTCTGCCCTCGCTCCTCGTCCGCTTCTCATGCGCTCATGACGCTCTCCTCAGGGTCTGGGATGAGTTTCCGGGCGAAACATCCGATAATCCATGTCAATTCCCCTGGACATAAAGAGTATAATCTTATATATTTATATTGTAGCCGTTCTCTCATTCAGCGATGACGGCATGGCACTCTTGAGTTTTCCCACATCGTTCATGTGGACCCGGACCGGTTGAGACTCCAAAGAGCGTCGCCGCGCCGCCGCCGCTGCAGGAATTGACGGCTGCTCTTAACCGGCGTGCCTCTCGCCACAACGAGAGTCCTTGCTTGACAGAGGGGGTTCCAGTGTGGTTCACCCGGGCATCGACAGGGCAAAGCCCGTGCCCCTATATCATCAGTTGAAAGAGTCTCTTCGCGAGCGAATAGAGGCCGGGGAGTGGTCTCCGGGGTCGCAAATCCCCACGGAGAAAGAACTTGCCGCCGAGTATGGCGTGAGCCAGATAACTGTGAGGCAAGCCCTCGCGCGCCTCGTCACGGAAGGCCTGGTGGAGAGGTGTCAGGGGCGGGGCACATTTGTGTCACAGCCTTCGCTCGTGCAAGACATCCTGGACCTTGGAGGTTTCTCGGCGGGATTTGCCAGCGCCGGCGTAGGGATCGAGACCCGGTTGCTCGGTGCCGGCATCGTTCCTGCAAGCGAGGGCGTCGCCAAGCACCTGAAGCTGAACCAGGGCAGCCCCGTCATCGAGGTCCGTCGCCTCCGGCTCACGGGCAACGGTGTGCCCATATCCCTCCAAACGTCTTACATGCCCAGCGACCTCTGTCGCCCCGTCCTGGAGCGCGACCTTGCGCGTGAGTCTCTCTTCACCCTTCTCACCGACGTGTGCGGTCTTGAGCTTGCGCGGGCAGAAGAGGTGCTCAGCGCGGTCGCGGTCGACGAGTACGAGGCGAAGATCTTGCTCGTGGCCCCTGGGAGCCCCGCCTTCTTAGTGCGAAGGACGACGTTCGACAAGAACGGAACCCCGGTTGAGTTCGTAAAATCCGTGCTGCGAGGTGATAGATGCAAGTTTACAGCGACGCTGACTCCGAGGGCAAACGGACGAGCAAGCGGAATGCGGGTGGAAACGGGGATGAGCGCGAGCCCCGCGGAAAGAGGAGAGCAGACGATCGGGATCAAGACGCAGGTATCCTGACAGTATTCACGTTTCGGCATGTTAACCTTTCGGTCGGTTCTGACGCAATGCCCACAAGGACAAGGAGGAAAGGCCAATGGGAACGAACCCCAAAGTTGAAGGTGACCTGCGCAAGACTTACTGGACTCCTAGGCGTGTCGCTCGGATGGCAATATTCGTGGCGCTGAGCGCCGTAGGCTCAATCATCAAGATTCCGAGCCCGACCGGCACGGTAGCGCTTGACTCATGCCCCGGCTACTTCAGCGCAGTGTCTTTCGGCTGGCTCGAAGGCGGGATCGTCGCCGCGATCGGGCACATCTTCACGGCAGCCACGACCGGCTTCCCGCTCAGCGTGCCCGTTCACATCCTGGTCGCCGTTGAAATGGCCGTCTTCGCCGCAGCCTTCTGGTGGATCAACAAGAGGCTTGGCATCATACCTGCGATAATCGCGGCCACGTTCCTGAACGGGGTGGTGGCTGCCTTCGTGATGGTCCCGATCGGCGGCATGGGGCTTGCGGTCGGGCTCCTAGCACCGCTCACGGTGGGGTCCGCCGTCAACATCATCATCGCAGCCGTGGCGTACGCGATCGTCAAGCGCAGCAACATGATCTGACGAAGCATTCGGCCACAAAACGAAATACGTAACGGCGACAAGCACGATGCAATTAGCGGTACTCGAACTAGCGGTATTCGTAGGTGACAAGAAGTCATGCCAGAATCAAGTCCGCGTGAATTCGAAATGTCTCAGATAGAGCGAGAGCTGGCAGAACTGGCAGGGTTCGCCGGGGCAGGCCCGAGAGACATCGACCTGCCCCCGGATTCTTCGCCCGAAGCGGCAGGAACGATCCTTCGGCACCGCGTCGCGAAGTGTCGCGACCTGACGCTGGTTCGGCTTGCAGGTCCTTATTACATGGTGATCGCGTGCGACTCGGACGGCGGGATAGGCCCGAAACCGCACGACACGGTGAAGGTACCGGGCTACCTCGTCGGGCGGTTCGCGGCGCGCGTGCCACTCATGGAGATGCTCGCCAGCGGCGCGCGCCCGCTGGTGATTGTGGATGCCCTGAGCGTAGAATTGGAGCCTACAGGCAGGGAGATCATCGAAGGCGTGAGGTTCGAAGCTAGTCTTGCAGGAATCGAAGGCGATGGAGCGGTCACCGGTAGCACAGAAGACAACGTGCCCACGGTCGCAACAGGCGTCGGGGTTACGGTCATAGGACTTGCCGAGGAGCGCCGCTTGAGGCCAGGCACTGGTCTCCCAGGCGACATCGTCGCAGCTGTCGGGATCCCTAAGAGTGCACCCGGAGATGCCGTGACGGTCGATGATCCTGAGATCGCAGACGTCCCCACAGTGATGAAGTTGGCACGCTTGGCGCAGGTTCACGACATCCTGCCTGTCGGCTCCAAGGGAATTGAGTATGAGGCGCGCCAGATGGCGGCATCGGCCGGCCTTTCCTTGGTCATGACCCCAGACCCCGGCCTGAATACAAAGAAATCCGCGGGTCCCTCCACGTGCGTCCTGGTATCAGTCGCCGCCAGCCGTGGCGGGTACGCGCAGATGAATACGGACATGGATACGGACGCGCACGCGGAGGCGGAAGCGGAGGCAGAGGCAGAAGAGGCGGACGCGGAACGCGCGGCGCTCCGTGAGATCGCCCGGGCGGTGGGGAAGCCCGTGGCCCTTGTCGGCCGTCTCGTTCGTACCTGACCGCGCGTGAGCGTCCCTGAGTGCACACGAGTGTGCCGTCGTGCTCCCAGGTGCGTCTCAGTACGGCACAGCGCGCGCCAGAGCGCCGGCGGCAAGGCGGCAGGGCCGACGCGCCGACGGCATCCGAGGGCTCGGCGGGCCCGGCCCGGGGAATCCACCCGGCCTCCACGCAAACTCACACCAGGCTGGGCTTGCCCGGGGCGTAGCACGGCAGGTCGCCGCCCAACACGAGGATTGGGGAGTGTATTGCAGCACATGCCAGAAGCAACGATCACGCAAAGCTCAGGGTCAGGGATCGTCCAGGTCGAATCCCTTTCGTACAAGTATCCGAAGGGCAAGGCCCCTACTCTCAAGGGCATAACTTACGGAATCGATTCCCCGCGCTTCGTCGCCATCATGGGCCCGACAGGCGCGGGCAAGACCACGTTCGCCATGACGCTGAACGGCCTGGTCCCCCAGCTCTTTGAGGGCGACATGTCAGGCCGCGTCGCGGTAATGGGCATGGATACGCAGAAATTCCGCATCCAAACGCTGGTCTCAAAGGTCGGGCTGGTTATGCAAGACCCCGAGACACAGATCTTCGGTATCACGGTACGAGAGGATGTGGCCTTTGGCCCAGGCAACATGGGGCTTCCTCCCGCCGAGATCGAAGCGCGGATAGCTGAGTCTCTCGGCGCTGTCCGCCTCGCCGGGTACGAGGGCCGATTCACGAGCGAGCTCTCGGGAGGGGAGAAGCAAAGGCTCGCGACAGCCGGGGTGCTTGCGATGCGTCCGCAAGTGCTCGTGCTGGACGAGCCCACGTCAGAGCTTGACCCGCTGGGTCGGGACGAGATCTACGCAGCCGTCGACCGGCTGCGCCGCGAGCGACACCTTACCATCCTGGCGGTGGAGCACTCCAGCGAGGATATAGCCGAACGCGCCGACGAGGTAATCGTCATTAACAAAGGCGAGGTGGTCTGGCGCGGGCGACCGCGCGACCTTTTCTGCAACGTGCCGCTCACGATGAGCTTGGGTATCAGGCCACCCCAGGTATGCGAGTTCGGGTGGCGCCTGCACGAGGCCGGGCTCATAGACGCGAGCGACGTCCCTCTCACCGTCCGGGAGGCGGCGGACCTCGCAAGACGCATCCTGGGAGGGCGAAGGATTCCCGCGGCGCATAATGCCTCGAGCGCGCGCAAGACGTCAAGCGACGACGGCAAGGCGCCGGTAGGCCCGCCACCGTCGCCGTCGAGCCCGGACGTTGCGCATAGCGGGCCAGACGCCGCGTCCGCATCTCCCATCGCGATCAAGGTCGTGGGGCTCGAGCACAGCTACGGCCCGGGCACCCAGGCCCTTCGAGGCGTCGACCTCGAGATACGTCGCGGCGAGTTCGTGGCCCTCGTCGGACAGAACGGGGCAGGCAAAACCACCCTCGTCAAGCACTTCAACAACCTTCTCAAGCCCACGAAAGGCCGCGTCGAAATCGATGGCGTCGATACCAGGGGCGAGACCGTGAGCAGCCTCTCACGTCGCGTGGGATACGTGTTCCAGAACCCTGACCACCAGATATTCTGCTCCACGGTGGGAGAAGAAGTAGGGTATGGCCTGCGCAACCTCGGGCTTGCGCCCGACGCGGCGCGCGAGCGCGTTCGCGAGGTGCTGAGCTTCGTGGGCCTCGAGGATGTGGCCGACCGCCACCCGTTCATGCTGGGCAAGGGAGAACGCCAGCGTGTGGCGGTGGCGTCCGTACTGGTCATGAAGCCGAACATCCTCGTCATCGACGAGCCCACCACAGGTCAAGACTGGACCGGAGCTAAACAGATGATGCACCTCGTCCGCGACCTCCATCGGGCGGGACATACCATCGTCATGATCACGCACGACATGCGGATCGTTGCAGAATACGCCGAGCGGGTCGTCGTCATGCACAAGGGGAGGATCGTGGCGGATGGCACGCCGCGAGAGGTCTTCCGCCAGCGTGACGTGTTGCGCTCGGCCTACCTTGCGCCGCCGCAAATATCGCTGCTTGCGGAGGAACTGGGCGACGTGGGCATGCCTGCCGGGGTGACCACGGTAGACGAAGCGGTTGGGCTTGTCATGGCGGCTCTGGGACCGCTGGGACCGGCGCCCGCGAATGCCGCAAGCCCGGACGACCGCAGCCGCGACCGCACCTGCGACCGCAGGCCGTAGTCCAGCGGTCCGTGCGAAACGCTTCAAGGCACCCGATGCTCGTTTGATTCCGAGGTTGGCCATCGATAAGGACCCACATTCACCCTTTCGATGGCGGCGGCAGCCGGCCGCGCCTAAAGAACACATCGCAGGAGGAATCACATGTTTCTCGAGTACATCCCAGGCCAGTCAATGGTCCACCGCCTCGACGTCCGAACCAAGGTCGTGGCGTTCATATGCCTGATGGTAGTGCTGTTCCTATTCAGGAGCCCTATATACAACGCTGCTCTCGTGCTCGTCGTGGCAGGCGTCGCGGTCGCAGCGCGCCTTCCCGCGCGGAGACTCTGGGGGGTGCTGGGCCCGCTCATGCCGGTGTTCGTCATAGTGATGGTCATTACCGGCTACACGTACCCGGTCTCGGCCTTCACTACCGATGCCGCGCGCAGGGTCCTGTTTTACTCGTGGCCCGGAGGCCACCTGCCCGTGTCCGTGGGGGGCGTCCTGTACGGCGTGACCCTGCTCCTCCGGATCCTTACGATGGTGGTTGCATCGTCAGTTCTCACGCTCACGACGCCGTTGGACGACTTCCTTCAGCTTCTTCGGGCCATGCGGGTTCCGTATGAGATGTCGTTCATAATCACAACCGGGATCCGTTTCGTGCCCACGATGGAAAAGAAGGCGGCGATGGTCCTCGACGCGCAGAAAGCACGAGGCGCAATGGTGGAGATAGGCGGCATGATACAGCGCATCAAAGCATACGTTCCGGTCATGGTGCCGATGATCGTCGACTCGATCCGGATGTCAGAAAACCTCGCGTGCGCCATGCTCAACCGTGGTTACGGAGCCACGCGCAGCTGGACGACCTTGCGCAAGATGATGATGCGCCCACGCGATTACGTCGTCCTCGCAGTGTGCATCGCCCTCACCGCGGCCGCCGTCGCGGCAGCGCGAGCCGGTTATGGAGCACTTTGAACTTGGAGCCGATAACTACACAGGAGGTTACTTCGATGAATCACGCTCTATTCGAACGCGCATACGGATGCCTCATGGGGGTCGCTGTAGGCGATGCGATGGGAATGCCCTCCTCGCTGATGACACCGCAAGAGATCGCAAGCCAGATAGGCCGCATAGACCGCTTCCTTCCTGCCCCGCGCGGCCACGTCATCCATGACGGTCTCCCAGCAGGGAGCACGACCGACGATACCGCGCAGACCGTTGCCGTGGCTCGCGCCATCATCGGCGATGGCGGCAAGGTGGTGCCTGAGAGCGTGGCACGGGAGATCCTCGCCTGGGCTGAGTCCGTCGGGGCCCTCGACGAAGGAGCCATGGTGCTCGGTCCCAGCTCGCGGGCGGCCCTGGCGCTTCTGCGCGCTGGCGTTCCTCCCGCAGAGGCCGGGAAGTCCGGTGAGACCAACGGCGCGCCCATGCGAATTAGCCCGGTCGGCATCATTCATCCGGGCGACCCCTACGGCGCGGTCGCCGACACCGAGCTGGCCTGCCTACCGACCCACGGGACGAGCATCGCCATCTCGGGCGCAGCTGCGATAAGCTGCGCCATTGCGTGCGCCATGGGTGGCGAAACCACGCTCGAAAACGTGGTCCGCGCGGCGATGCGGGGAGCCGATCTCGGGGCTGCCCGCGGGCGGCTCGTGGCTGCGCCATCTATCGCGAGGAGGATTGAGTGGGCCGTGGACCTCGTTCTTTCAGCACGTGACGAGTCGCGGGCGTGCCGCGACCTGTACGAGCTCGTGGGAACCTCCGTCGCCACCGCGGAGACTGTGCCGGCCGCGATCGCACTCTTCGTGCTTGCCGGAGGCGACCCGATGAAGACCGCCATCCTCGCCGCGAACACCGGCGGAGATTGCGATACCGTGGGTGCCATCGCAGGCTCGGTGGCCGGCGCGTTCGCGGGAATCGCGGCTTTCCCAAGCGATGTGATCGAGACCATCGAGCGCGTGAACAGGCACAACCTGAAAGCAGTCGCAGCCAGCCTCGTCGAGACCATGAGGTCCTGACCGACGCTCCCGCCCGCATGGGTGTCATCCTCGCACGGACCTCGTGCCAGCCACGCGCCAAGCCAGGCGGCAGCTCTTCGACAGACGGAGGCAACTGCTGCTTGGAGACCTCGCGCCGGCCATACCCCAAGCCACACCACGGCCACATCTGCCGCGCGGCCCCTGCCGAACGGGGCCGTAGCGGCTCTGCGGCGCCGTGACCACGCTGTGCCTGCACAATACGTCACAAGTGCGGGCGGCCGCGCTTCAGGCCTTTAGCCCTCTTTTAGTCCTTTCGGGAGACCACTCGGGAGACCACCCCGGCAAGCCGCTCGAATGCCGGCTTGAGCCACGGATAAAGCGCCCGGTACAGGTCATGGTACTCGTCATAAACGGCTACCACCGGCGGGTTGGGCTCGGTTACGCCGTCGGTCTCTATTGCCAGGTCACATGCCTCGGGCACGCTGGTGAAAACGCCCGTTCCCACCCCGGCCAAGAGTGCTGCGCCGTACGCGGGGCCTTCAGCGACCTTCAGCATTACGAGAGGTGTCCCGAGCACGTCAGCGATGATCTGCCTCCACAGCGCGCTTCTCGCTCCGCCGCCGGAGACCCGTACCTCCCCCATGGAAACACCGAGGGCCTTCACAAGCTCGAGGCAATCCCGCAGGCTGAAGGCCACGCCCTCCATGACTGCCCGCGCCATATGGGCCTTCGTGTGCCGCAGCGAAAGCCCGAAGAACACACCCCGCGCATTTGGGTCAGGATATGGCGTCCTCTCGCCAGCCAAGTACGGAAGGAACACGAGTCCCTCGCATCCGGGCTCTGCCTGTGCGGCTTCGGCCGTGATGAGCTCATAGGGGTCGATGCCAGCACACCGGCCCACCTCCATTTCGGATTCGCACAGCATGTCACGGAACCACCGCATCGAACCGCCGGCCCCGAGCGTGACCCCCATCGCATGCCACTTGCTTGGGACGGCGTGGCAGAACGTGTGGAGCCGCCCCTCGGTGTCGAGGGCGGCCTCGTCCATATATGCAAACACGACGCCGGAAGTGCCCACAGTCACGGAAATCGCTCCGGGCCTGACTATGCCGCTGCCGACGGCCCCGGCAGCCTGGTCGCCGGCTCCCCCAACCACCGGCGTGCCCTCGGCAAGGCCGGTTTCGCATGCTGCCTCCCGCGTGACCCGCCCCGTGACTTCCGGGGATTCGTAGCATCGCGGGAGCCAGTCCTCGGGGATCCCGAGCGTGTTGAGGACATCCCGCGACCACCTGCGGCCCCTCACGTCAAACAGGAGGGTGCCCGAAGCGTCCGAAACCTCAGTTGCATATTCCCCGGTAAGCTTGAACCTGATGTAGTCCTTGGGGAGAAGGATCCTGCGGATCTTCCCGTACAGCTCGGGCTCGTGGTCTCTTACCCAAATAACCTTCGGCGCCGTGAAGCCGGTCAGGGCGGGGTTGCACGTAAGCTCGCGAAGACGCGCCGCCCCACCAACCGCCTCGGTGATCCGTCGACACTCATCCGCCGTCCGCTGGTCGCACCAAAGGATGGCCGGGCGAAGGACTTTCCCTTCCCTGTCGAGCAGCACGAGACCGTGCATCTGTCCGGTGAGCCCCACGCACCCGATGTCGGCCGGCCTCACGCCACCGCTCGCGCATGCGCCGCGTATGGCGGCGCAAGTGGCGGCCCACCAGTCGTGCGGGTCCTGCTCAGCCCAGTTGGGATGCGGGGTCTGAAGGGGGTAAGTTTCCGTCGCCGAGGCCACGACGCGCCCAGCCTCGTCCGTGATGATGACCTTCGTGGCGGAAGTCCCGATGTCGATGCCCAGCAACAGGGGCAAGACTCACACCCCCATCCTCTAAGCAGCATTACGTTTGAGTTTGGTTCTCATGAGTTCAGTCCAGTTACCACTCAGCAGTTCATTTCTGCCGGCACAGTCTCACAGGCTCTCTCAGGCGCTCCATGGTTGGCCTTGTGACGGCCCTCCGCTTGCCGGCTTTGGCACACCAACCATCCCACGTCGTCCGATCGGCCCAAGCCCGTACCACTGGGGGCATGGCGATCCCCCGCACCTCCGGCTACCTGGGGTGACGACGCTTGTGTCCCGCAGGGAGAAATCGCCCACCTGCTCTTGAAGACCAACGGAGCTTCGAGATGAAAACCAGGTCCAGCGTGATAAGCCCGAAGCTTATAGCTACCTGATGGCAAAAGCGCTCGTTTTGTTCAGTAGGAACGGCCTGTAATAGCCTAGTATGTCGGACATTGGCAAGACATCGTCAGCCAGCCCAATCCCCAATACGTCCTGCAGGTAGTGCCGGCGGCGCTCAAACCGCGTCCATACACTCGGGAACTTGGCCTTGAGGACTGCTCGTAGTTCCTCATCAGCCAAAACAACACCATCTTCAAGGTTTGCTCCGAAATACGGAGGTTTGGGACAGATGATCAAGTCATACTGAATGTAGTTGCCGCTTTGCAGCCTTACACTAGACCCTTCCATAAACGGCGTTGACACCCATTCGTCGGCTGCAATGAAGTGGCCAGGATTTAAACTCCATCCAAACTTGGACCTAGGCAAATGAGTTTCGACCATATCCCAAATTCGGCTGCCTTCAATGCCGATCCGCACGGTTTGAAACCATCTGACCGCTGTAGCAAAATAGGGTATTGCTATCTTCTCCAGCCAATCATGAGCATGAGGTGGAATATCCCTCTCATCACGGGCGATGTACGCGGCCCTACACGAGAGTGCGCCTTCGATCCCGTATGCTGCTGTCAGAAACTCTCCCAGTTTCACCTGCCTGTCCGTGGGACTGACAAGTCCGAAACGTGCTTTTTCTCCCGTGGAAAGCATTGGATGAACAGAAAGGGGCACTCCTCGATTCTGAAACTGGGCGGCAAGTTCTAGCTCTGTCTTCCCTAAGTCTACGCAATCCATAAGGGCCAACATCGAGCGGGCAACGAGACACGCCGCGTACTCAAAGACGACGATCTGTTCTGGCTCCAGCACTACCCGCAATCCACCATAGGGCGACATAAACAGTGATGTGGCATTTTTGACCCGGCTACCTCTATCTGCTCCACAGCTGTCGCACGAATCCTCTCCCACCACTTCCCATATAGCTTCAACTACGTAATGGGGTATCTCTATAAGGTCAGCGCCGCGCCCTTCGTCCGCCTCAAAGCACTTCCAGCCCACGGTTCCTACTGTCATCCCGTGTTGCAAACCAGCGGCCCTTAGGATTTCCGTGAGTGACTTAACGTCCTCCCGTGGTTGACCAATTAGGCTAAAGCTCGGGAAATGAACGCCTTCTAGGTCTACCACTGTGTATCTGATCATGTCGATGTTTTCGTTTCCCAAGACTGCTTGGGGCGTGCCGGACAGACCCACGATGAGTAGTGCCTCTTCAAACCGGGGGCCAAATCCTGCCAGATAGGCGAAATTGGCCGCATGCTCCCGGTCGGCATAGACAATGACCTTATCAAGCCCCAAGTCTTTCATTTTCCCTCGTAACCGCTGAAGCCTTGCTTCATAGACCTCTGGACGCAACTGAGGAAACCCGACGGGGATTGCACTGACCGGTGGCTTCAATTCAAGTAGCTTTACCTCAGTCAACACGCTGTACCACACCCCATAGTACAGTCCATGGTATGTCCACGCGTGACTAACGCAGCCAAAGTTCGCTGTACGTGCTAAGGAGAGCCGCACGCCAACCCGCAAGCTGGGCTTCCCGCCACAGACTCGTCGTGCTTTACCATTCGAATTGAAACAACCGCCTGGATTTCCTATCTGGATTTGACATCCATCAAGACCGCTACCATTAAAATGAGACCCTTGATGATCTGTTGCCAGAACGCCTCGACATTGAGCATACTCAACCCATTATCTATACTTGCCATGACAAGCGCCCCCAGCAAGGCGCCGGGAATGCTGCCGGAGCCTCCTTGAAGGCTCGTTCCGCCAATAACACAGGCGGCTATGGCATTGAGTTCAAACTGGTTTCCTGCATTGGCGGTAGCTGCATTGAGTCGCGCAGTCAATATGACCCCTGCTATGCCGCTCAAGGCTCCCATCAAGGCAAAGATCTGTACTATTACACGCCGCACATTGACACCTGATAGACGTGCAGCTTCTAGATTGCCTCCGATGGCGCAGGTATAGCGGCCCAATTGGGTCCTCTTGAAAACGAACGAACACAACGCCGCCATGATGATCAAGAATATCACCGGAAGTGGTACCCCACGATAGCGATGCATAATAACGACAAATCCGACAACCAGTACGCAATAGATCGCTGTAAGCAGGGCCTCTGACCACAATGGCCTCGCCGGGAACCCATACTTGATCTTGTTTCTCCTCGATGCAACGGTGAACCAGACGATCAGGGCCACGGCCACAGCAGCCAAGGCTATACCGGCGGTGTGTGAGAGATACGCCTGACCAAGGCTTTGAAAGCTTGGGTCCATGGGCCCGATGTTGATCCCTTTCGTGATACCCAGAATAGAGCCCCGGAAGACCAGAAGCCCCCCTAAGGTGACAATAAATGCCGGAACCTGGCCGTGGGCGACCCATACCCCTTGCCATATGCCAATCATCGTACCTATTATCAGGGCAGCCGCAACGGCAATGAGCGTTGAGGGCCAGCCCGGCTGCAACCATGCAACTCGAACATGTGCGCTCAATGCCGGTAGCCACTTGATCTGCAGCATTGCAGCGATTGCACCCGTCAGCCCTGCCAGTGCCCCCACGGATAAGTCTATGTGGCCAGCGGTAATAACGAAAACCATCCCGATAGCCAGATATCCGTTGATGGCTGTCTGCCGAAAAAGATTCGACAGGTTGCGCGGTTCCAAAAAAGTACCCTGTGTGGCAATAGCCAGGGTCACCCAGATGGCTAGGAGTGCAAAGACCATAGTATATGCCCGGAGATTGTCTTTGATCTTGCGTCTAGCAAGCTGCTCCGAAAGAGTCACGCCTACACCGATCTGAGCTCTCTCTAACTGCGCCCTTTCCACTCTACCACCGCCCCCTGTCACGAACTGCTAGTTTACACTTGCCCTAGCTCCCATGGTGGCCAGCGACATAATCTTCTCAGGACTAGCTTCTCTCGCCTCTACTATCCCCGCCATTCTACCTTCATGCATCACTAGGATTCGATCACTCATCCCTAGGATCTCCGGCAGCTCAGATGAAACCATGATAATCGCCATCCCAGCAGCGGCGAGTTGGTCCATAAGCTCGTATATTTGATACTTAGTACCTACATCGATCCCTCTAGTAGGTTCATCGAGCATAAGTATGCGTGGATTCGTCATTAGCCATTTGGCGACGGAGACTTTCTGTTGATTGCCACCACTTAGGGTCTCGACCTTAGCCTCGATCGATGGCGTCCTGATGTTCAGCTTCTCGACTAATTCCAGAGCAGAAGCGAGCTCTAGACTTGCGTTGACAACAGGACCGTTGCTGAGGTTTGGTAATGACGGGAGTGTCATGTTATGGCTGACAGAATGGATTGTGATCAGGCCCGTGTTCTTCCTGTCTTCCGTGACAAGACCCATTCCCAAAGCAATCGCGTCACGGGAGGAACTAATCCTACATTTTCTCCCTTCGATAATGATTTCGCCTGACGGCTGAAACCCATATTCACCGAACAGACTCTGCAGAAGCTCCGTTCTGCCAGAGCCCATCAGACCAGATATGCCTAGGGTTTCCCCGGCCCTGACATCGAACGAGATATCACGAACTGCATAGAGATACTTCTTGTCGGGCTTTCTCACTGTCCAGTTTCTGACGGAAAGAACTACCTTGCCGGCTCTCCTAGTTTTCGGAGGAAACCTGCCGGTCTGGGCGCGGCCTACCATCATAGCTATGACTTCATCCTCGGTCAAATCGCTGGTTGGCTTTGTCCCAACGCACCTGCCGTCCCTAAGAACGGTGATCCGGTCAGCAATCTCAAAAAGCTCCCTGAGCTTATGGGATATATATATGCACGTTACACCGCTGTTTTTCAGCTCTCGTAACGTGCGCATGAGGTTCGCGACCTCCGCATCGTTCAAAGCTGAAGTGGGCTCATCTAGGATTAGAAGTCTGACGTGCCCCCGCAAGGCTTTAGCAATTTCTACCATCTGTTGCTGTCCTACCCCTAGGCTTCCCAACACAGCACTCCCAGGGATGTTCGCTCCTATCCTGTTAAGCAGCTGTCGAGTTTCGCGATGCAGTTTCATTTCATCGACGATTCCGTATTTAGCCGGTTCAGCGCCCAGGCAAATGTTCTCGGCCACGGTCAACTGCTTAACCAAGGCCAATTCCTGATGAATGATACGTATGCCTTCCGCCTCTGAGTCCCGTGTCCCCAAGAACCTGACCGGCTTGCCCTGGAAAAACACTTGACCTTCATAGGTTCCGTACGGATAGCTGCCGCTGAGTATCTTCATGAGTGTGGTCTTGCCCGCCCCGTTCTCGCCACAAAGCCCATGGATCTCTCCCTCCCATACTTCCATGGAGACGTTGTCAAGGGCTCTGGTCCCAGGGAAATCTTTGGTTACACTGCGGACTTCGAGAAGCGTGCTGGGTCGTTGTTGCACCGCTCTCCCCCCATTCCCAAAACGCCCCTACGAATCACCCCACATGAACCACTGGCTGCTCAGGCCACCTGTCAAGACAAAGACCGACTAGGGCCCGCCCTGTCGTCCACGGCAGGCTCCTAGCGACCCTCAAACAATCCTCACCCTCGGCCCGTCGCACGGGTCAGCCAAATCACAGACCACTGCTACGACGCCAGGGGTGTGGCACAGGTACCCGCAAGCCTTTGGCCGCGTTTCGAAGTGCTTTCAGGTACGCCTTTCAGTCGATCGTGGGGCGGCTCCTTGACGGCTGCCTCTTTCCGTATCCATCTCAGGGAAGTCGCCTGCTTCAACTCCGCGCTCATCTATCTTTGGGTTGCCGCGCCTTTCCCTCACATAGCCTACGAATCGGATTCGCGAGGAAAGGCGCGGCACCCCTTCTAGAACGTCTTATCCTTTCGGCCACTGATCCTTAGGGATATTGCGGTAGACATCCTCTAGCTTGTGGAAACCACCTTTGACGATGACTTCATACAGGTTGTCTTTTGTAACAGGCACCACGTCTACAAAGATGGCATCCTGTTCAATACCCTTCTTCTCATTGACATACTTACCATTGATTTTGGAAGGACGCTTCCCCTGTGCTAGCTCCATGGCGGCCTCTATGGCAGTAGAGGCCAATATCCGTACATCCTTGAATATCGTTACGGTCTGAGTTCCTTCTGCGATTCTCTGACAAGCTACGAGGTCAGCATCCTGACCACAGGTGGGCACCTTACCGGCAAGCCCCTGTTCCTTGAGTGCCTGTACAGCACCGCCGGCCGTGCCATCATTGGAGCATATGATAGCATCTATCCGGTTACCATGGGCAGTAAGGGCGTTTTCCACATGCTTGAGGGCTTCCTCCGGGCTCCATGCGTCGCACCACTGCTCTCCCAATAGCTGAATATCTCCCCTATCGATCAGACTGGCGTTTGACACCTCATTTCTGTGAGGCCTCGTCATCATTGGGTTTCGAGGCATACGAGTCTCGCGTACCACAACATTCCTCCCCCGGGTCGTTCTGTCGGCGTGGCAGTTCGGTCAC
>Ga0134102_1001514_pt1 | contig 19682 bp, 11 predicted proteins | sample 13_3_2metaG_FD_94447 | JGI IMG/M metagenome (GOLD analysis project Ga0134102, IMG submission 94447) | Switchgrass degrading microbial communities from high solid loading bioreactors in New Hampshire, USA - 13_49_3.3_201_A3 metaG | ecosystem: Engineered > Bioreactor > Semi-continuous > Anaerobic...
ATGGACAAAGCTATCGCATGAAGCAATCACTGATGAGACAGTTAAGTTAACAAAAAAATTCCCCACCGGTGCCTGGGGAAAAATCTTTGCAAAAATGGGGAATTTTCTCTTGCAAAAAACAGTAAGGCATTAGATAGTATTAATATGCTTAGTTTCAATTCCTCATAGGTAGACTAAAAACTGTTATTGGTGTTATTTTTGCTGTTATTTGCTGTTATGTTTCAATTCCTTATAGGTAGACTAAAAACTTGACATTCTGCTAATGAACCCACTTTTCTGTATGGGTTTCAATTCCTTATAGGTAGACTAAAAACCCAACGGGGCAACCTGTTGATTTGACTGGGTGTCAGGGTTTCAATTCCTTATAGGTAGACTAAAAACTGTTAGATTGCTTGTTAGCTTCGTTATCATTGCCCTGAGTTTCAATTCCTTATAGGTAGACTAAAAACCGGCGCAGCTTCTTTGTATGTAACGACATTGGGCAGATGTTTCAATTCCTTATAGGTAGACTAAAAACTCCTATACCGCCATTCCCCATATTACGTCCATCCCAAGTTTCAATTCCTTATAGGTAGACTAAAAACAATGTGTAAATCCGTCCTCTTGCTGCAATTGTTTAATGTTTCAATTCCTTATAGGTAGACTAAAAACATCAACCTGGTCACAGTAGTTTTTCACAATTTCTAAGTTTCAATTCCTTATAGGTAGACTAAAAACCTGTTTCACGAATTCTTTCCATTTATCCCACAATGGTTGTTTCAATTCCTTATAGGTAGACTAAAAACAGGAGTATGGGAGTATGTACCGCTTGGCTATTTTTATGGTTTCAATTCCTTATAGGTAGACTAAAAACTATAGATTATCATAAAATTGCTGTTATATTGTCCAAAAAGTTTCAATTCCTTATAGGTAGACTAAAAACAAATATTCTGCGTTGTGAAGTGAAAAATGAACAGGAGAGTTTCAATTCCTTATAGGTAGACTAAAAACAATCATTAAGGAATATCTTGGCGAAACCCGAGACAAGTTTCAATTCCTTATAGGTAGACTAAAAACACTCCAATACCTGATGTCTGAAATAGTTTTCACGAGGTTTCAATTCCTTATAGGTAGACTAAAAACCTCAAATGCTTTGACTATTGCCTCACTCGCTTTTTGGTTTCAATTCCTTATAGGTAGACTAAAAACAGGTGCGAAAGGCGCAACACCGATTATTCTTTCGGGGTTTCAATTCCTTATAGGTAGACTAAAAACAATGTGTAAATCCGTCCTCTTGCTGCAATTGTTTAATGTTTCAATTCCTTATAGGTAGACTAAAAACAAAGAAGGATTTTTGGAATCGACGTCGTATATATAAGTTTCAATTCCTTATAGGTAGACTAAAAACTACCAAAGGAAACCTTGCACCCTACATAGCTATGTCGTTTCAATTCCTTATAGGTAGACTAAAAACCCAATATAACTCTACAGATTCGACTGCATTGTGCAAATGTTTCAATTCCTTATAGGTAGACTAAAAACACAAAAAAGCTATGTTGCTGCCTACAGCTTTAGTATGTTTCAATTCCTTATAGGTAGACTAAAAACCCATGATAAATCATCTGTAAAGGATTTGACTAACATGTTTCAATTCCTTATAGGTAGACTAAAAACGATATAGATGAACTATTTGAAATGACTCAAATACTCAAGTTTCAATTCCTTATAGGTAGACTAAAAACAGCTTTTGAAGTTCCTCGGTATCCTCGGCATATGCCGGTTTCAATTCCTTATAGGTAGACTAAAAACCAGGACCCTCTGCATTCATTATCTCTTGCAGTTCCATGTTTCAATTCCTTATAGGTAGACTAAAAACATGTATATAGATGACTATGCTGGTACAATCGGCGAGAGTTTCAATTCCTTATAGGTAGACTAAAAACGCGAATCTTCGCGGGATTTTGAAATATACAGGAATGCTGTTTCAATTCCTTATAGGTAGACTAAAAACATTCGGCAAGGGAGGTGGTATACTACTTTTTAACGAGTTTCAATTCCTTATAGGTAGACTAAAAACGGCCTGCCGGTGATGATTGAAAAAGCTACAGAAAAAAGTTTCAATTCCTTATAGGTAGACTAAAAACCTTATAACCTCCTAATTGGGCAACATCTGTATATTTGTTTCAATTCCTTATAGGTAGACTAAAAACTAAATTGGCATCCTGAATTGCTTTAGCAATGTCATGTTTCAATTCCTTATAGGTAGACTAAAAACTCTCATGCGGTGTCAAACCCCAAAATTCCTGTATCGTGTTTCAATTCCTTATAGGTAGACTAAAAACGAGTTAATGGATTATCGCCTAACCCTGAAGGAACATAGGTTTCAATTCCTTATAGGTAGACTAAAAACTTTGCGATGCCATCGAAGAAAGCGTTGCAGAGGATTGTTTCAATTCCTTATAGGTAGACTAAAAACCGACTAAATATGGCTGCTTGAACGATTCTCCACCGGTGTTTCAATTCCTTATAGGTAGACTAAAAACGTCTTTAGAATAGGCAACAATCGCTGATTATGCGGGTTTCAATTCCTTATAGGTAGACTAAAAACCTAAAGCTGGTGTGGATACCTTTTCAATCCAAAGAAGTTTCAATTCCTTATAGGTAGACTAAAAACATGCCATGTTATATTCGAACAAACACTGGCTTGAGAAGTTTCAATTCCTTATAGGTAGACTAAAAACCAAATACCACTTTTATTATCAAGGGGCGTATAAGCCGGTTTCAATTCCTTATAGGTAGACTAAAAACAGTCTGGCCTATGGTCAACTGTTTGTAAGACACCGAGTTTCAATTCCTTATAGGTAGACTAAAAACCGAATATCAAATACTGCCCGCAATGAAAAGGAGGGGTTTCAATTCCTTATAGGTAGACTAAAAACTTTGTTTATAAGCCCAATCCACGCATTGGGCTTTTTGTAGTTTCAATTCCTTATAGGTAGACTAAAAACTGTCCTATTTCATGAGCTATAGTGAAACGTATGCGTGGGTTTCAATTCCTTATAGGTAGACTAAAAACCAGGTTACCCAAAGTATCAAATCTCGGGTAAGCAGCGGTGTTTCAATTCCTTATAGGTAGACTAAAAACGCTTAATAACTGGGATATATACAAGATGTTTGGCGAAATCACGTTTCAATTCCTTATAGGTAGACTAAAAACAATGTTTAAGTACTTCTGTGCAGTATGTGGAAAGACGCGTTTCAATTCCTTATAGGTAGACTAAAAACGTATTTGCTAAAACAAACTTTATCTACAAAAGATTTGTTTCAATTCCTTATAGGTAGACTAAAAACACCCAGAGGATTTTCAAAGGCTTTTACTTCTGTCATGTTTCAATTCCTTATAGGTAGACTAAAAACCCTTGCTGCTGCTCAAAATGCACAAACAACAGCAGAGTTTCAATTCCTTATAGGTAGACTAAAAACTACTATTCGCGCCTGATCTTTACGGGTTGCTACCGAAGTTTCAATTCCTTATAGGTAGACTAAAAACTTTTTTGGTATACGAATAAAGTAATCATCTTCTGTGAGGTTTCAATTCCTTATAGGTAGACTAAAAACATAGAGAGAATGATGCGAGAAAATCAAACATTGTAATCGGTTTCAATTCCTTATAGGTAGACTAAAAACGCTTGTTAAGACATTATTTATAGTTATACCGCAGGGTTTCAATTCCTTATAGGTAGACTAAAAACAAGTCAGGTTTTACGAGAATGAGCACAAAAAACCATGGTTTCAATTCCTTATAGGTAGACTAAAAACCAACATGGACGTTGCAAAGCACAACTGCCAAGGTCACGTGTTTCAATTCCTTATAGGTAGACTAAAAACTCAGCTTTACACTTGTTTTGCTGGGTTTAATCAAGTTTCAATTCCTTATAGGTAGACTAAAAACCTTTGTTTCGGTGGAACCGATGCTGGGGCCAGTGGATTGTTTCAATTCCTTATAGGTAGACTAAAAACAAATACTAGTGAGCGCATTGAACCTCTATCATTGCTTAGTTTCAATTCCTTATAGGTAGACTAAAAACCAACGCATAGCTGATTAGACCTGCGTCTCCGTAGAATGTTTCAATTCCTTATAGGTAGACTAAAAACTTTTGGAGGAATTCAAGAAATAATGGTTCAATACGATAGTTTCAATTCCTTATAGGTAGACTAAAAACAATCTTGCGTAAAGATTTCAGAAAGAGCTGCAACAGTGTTTCAATTCCTTATAGGTAGACTAAAAACACAAGTATCAACGTCCCAAGCAACGCATTACATACATGTTTCAATTCCTTATAGGTAGACTAAAAACCCTTACTAGCATCAAGAATAGTCTCCAGTCCAGTCTCAGTTTCAATTCCTTATAGGTAGACTAAAAACTCTCATCGCCGCCATGAAAAATCGGCGTTAAAGCAGTGTTTCAATTCCTTATAGGTAGACTAAAAACTAATGAGGATTGGCGAGGTTTATTAAAACAGCTTGGTTTCAATTCCTTATAGGTAGACTAAAAACTCGAGGAAGAAGAGGAAGATGAAGCGGAGGAAGAAGTTTCAATTCCTTATAGGTAGACTAAAAACAAGGGATTTGGGTCTCCATAAAAATCTGATGGAACAAGTTTCAATTCCTTATAGGTAGACTAAAAACTTGCTGACGGCAAAATAACAACACAGGAAAAAGACGATAGTTTCAATTCCTTATAGGTAGACTAAAAACAGTACTTCAAGAAATTGTGCTTCATCTGATGTGAGAAGTTTCAATTCCTTATAGGTAGACTAAAAACTCGCCTAGGCTGTGGCATCAAGTACAGATGCTTCCCAAGTTTCAATTCCTTATAGGTAGACTAAAAACTATTACCGAATTTGACTGGTATTACCTTCTCCTTGAGTTTCAATTCCTTATAGGTAGACTAAAAACTGCACAAGTGCGCAGAAAAGCACAGATTACGAGAAGTTTCAATTCCTTATAGGTAGACTAAAAACAGCCGAGGCAAATGCAAAAGCATACACAGATGCCGTGTTTCAATTCCTTATAGGTAGACTAAAAACTTGCTGACGGCAAAATAACAACACAGGAAAAAGACGATAGTTTCAATTCCTTATAGGTAGACTAAAAACATTGAAACAATTGCCGAAGAACTGGCGGCAGAAATGTTTCAATTCCTTATAGGTAGACTAAAAACTTTTCCGCACTCGATGAATTAATAAAGCTGGTAGCTTGTTTCAATTCCTTATAGGTAGACTAAAAACTAGTAGAAGAAGAAATTCAGCAATTGCCACCAACAGAGTTTCAATTCCTTATAGGTAGACTAAAAACGCGCGAACATCCGGCCAGCAAAGTTTACAACTCGATGAGTTTCAATTCCTTATAGGTAGACTAAAAACTTTTTGCTTGGCTTCCTGGTTAATATTCACCTGTGCCAGTTTCAATTCCTTATAGGTAGACTAAAAACTTTTTCTGCCAAATGGCTATTCAATATTAATTAAGCCGTTTCAATTCCTTATAGGTAGACTAAAAACTCCTGCTGTAGTATTGGCCAGTTTAGCTCTCACCAAGTTTCAATTCCTTATAGGTAGACTAAAAACCATAGCTAGAATCACCATACAAAAATGACCAACCTATGTTTCAATTCCTTATAGGTAGACTAAAAACTAAAGGTGTACAATCCCAACAGAGCAAGAAAATTGGTTTCAATTCCTTATAGGTAGACTAAAAACTTGCGGGAGCTGAAGAAAAGGTATCCGAATGCACAGAGTTTCAATTCCTTATAGGTAGACTAAAAACCAATTATTTGCGCTTCTATTTCTCCTCGTTTGGCTAAGTTTCAATTCCTTATAGGTAGACTAAAAACCGGGCGAATTGGGTCTAACGTTGAATACACCACTGGCGTTTCAATTCCTTATAGGTAGACTAAAAACCCATCTTGCCCATTCTTGTGCCATCCCTCACCACCAAAGTTTCAATTCCTTATAGGTAGACTAAAAACGATTTGATTGATGAATCGTCTATTGATGATGAAGCGTTGTTTCAATTCCTTATAGGTAGACTAAAAACTTGCAATATTAAAGCCTGATTTTGGGCGCACAACGATGTTTCAATTCCTTATAGGTAGACTAAAAACAACAGTCATTGCGTTATCATTGATGAGCTTCATGCAATGTTTCAATTCCTTATAGGTAGACTAAAAACATTCGTGAGGAAGGATGGGAAGACAATCCTTCTAGGTTTCAATTCCTTATAGGTAGACTAAAAACACTTCGTAATATGTGCCATACTTTTCTTCATAATATTGTTTCAATTCCTTATAGGTAGACTAAAAACTTCCAGCGGTGACGGCAAGGTGATGCTGAACTACAAAAAGTTTCAATTCCTTATAGGTAGACTAAAAACATATAGTCCGTACGGTTTCGTTTTTGTAAATTTCCTTGTTTCAATTCCTTATAGGTAGACTAAAAACAGCTACAGCAGAATCTGATTGCTTTGGGATATGATTGTTTCAATTCCTTATAGGTAGACTAAAAACTTCCAGCGGTGACGGCAAGGTGATGCTGAACTACAAAAAGTTTCAATTCCTTATAGGTAGACTAAAAACGTAGAAACCTTATGAATAGGTTTAAGTTAGAAGCATTGTTTCAATTCCTTATAGGTAGACTAAAAACTGGGTTTGGGTATCGGCACCATCATCATCCCCTTTGTGTTTCAATTCCTTATAGGTAGACTAAAAACAAGCATGAAACCTTACGAAAGGATTCGCCAGCGAATGTTTCAATTCCTTATAGGTAGACTAAAAACATTCTTTAGCCCATCTTTGCCGGTTCCGGGAATAAAAGTTTCAATTCCTTATAGGTAGACTAAAAACTTTATCGAAAAGAATATGGCTTGGGTTTTCTTTATTTATGTTTCAATTCCTTATAGGTAGACTAAAAACTATAACATGTTTGCACAAGCCCTATTCACAAAAAATGTTTCAATTCCTTATAGGTAGACTAAAAACAGGTATTTTTTGTCCCTTTTTTGACTTGGACTGGCATGTTTCAATTCCTTATAGGTAGACTAAAAACCATAGCCTGCATCAAAGGACAGTTTGTAGCCTTTGAGTTGTTTCAATTCCTTATAGGTAGACTAAAAACAGAAACAACTGACCGCTGATACAAACCGATCTACCCATGTTTCAATTCCTTATAGGTAGACTAAAAACTGTAGTTATCGTAATGCTTGTTGTTGAAGCCTACGAAGTTTCAATTCCTTATAGGTAGACTAAAAACAGATAAAATCACAACACCAGAAGCGCTTTCCTATCTCTGTTTCAATTCCTTATAGGTAGACTAAAAACAATAAAGCGCAAATTAATTTTTTGAGTTTATCCATATGTTTCAATTCCTTATAGGTAGACTAAAAACGTTTTATACTCAGAATTTACTTCCGGATCTTGAAGAAAGTTTCAATTCCTTATAGGTAGACTAAAAACTGTTTATTTGTTTCCAATATTTACCACAAAAACAAGTTTCAATTCCTTATAGGTAGACTAAAAACTGGATAGCCTTCTTTTTTGCTTACTTATCTGTTCTGAGTTTCAATTCCTTATAGGTAGACTAAAAACCAATGATTTGACTTTAGTCTTATTGCTTAGGAAAAAGTTTCAATTCCTTATAGGTAGACTAAAAACTCAAACGAAAGCCCAGGAACGAGGTATAAGTGTGCAGTTTCAATTCCTTATAGGTAGACTAAAAACTTTGCAATATCGTTCCACTTGCTAGATAGCCATCCAGGTTTCAATTCCTTATAGGTAGACTAAAAACCAATAAACACAGTAATTCAGCAATTACAGCAGCCTAGTTTCAATTCCTTATAGGTAGACTAAAAACTTTATTTGGCGTAAAAGATAAAATCAAAATAGCAAGTTTCAATTCCTTATAGGTAGACTAAAAACTTCCCAAACATCAGCGTCTTTCCAGTCAATGATAGGGTTGTTTCAATTCCTTATAGGTAGACTAAAAACTGCTGCTATGAATTCCTCTTTATTGGGATCAATTTCTCGGTTTCAATTCCTTATAGGTAGACTAAAAACGTTGTGGTCAAAAAAGACAGTCAATGGCGGGAGTGGATGTTTCAATTCCTTATAGGTAGACTAAAAACAGCCTTTTTGCTCATTCTGTTACCTTCCCTAGAAAGTTTCAATTCCTTATAGGTAGACTAAAAACCAAAAGAGGATTTATCGCAAAAAACGCTTTTTGAATGTTTCAATTCCTTATAGGTAGACTAAAAACACCACAGCCATTCCTCAACTCTTTCGGGCCGTTTTGTGTTTCAATTCCTTATAGGTAGACTAAAAACAAGCGGTTGTCTTGAATGATTTCTTGCTGAAGATCTAGTTTCAATTCCTTATAGGTAGACTAAAAACAAAGTTATAGAGTTATATGGTAAACATAAGATACTTTTGTTTCAATTCCTTATAGGTAGACTAAAAACATTTGAGGGTTGGTTGTACTTTATATCCCCCGGTTACAAGTTTCAATTCCTTATAGGTAGACTAAAAACCTACGTTTGCGTCGATGTTCACTGTACTATCCCTCCTTCGTTTCAATTCCTTATAGGTAGACTAAAAACTCGGTTCGGGTAGCGACAATGGAGATAAGGCTCTCTAGTTTCAATTCCTTATAGGTAGACTAAAAACTAATCTTAGGAAAACTGCTAATGCTGAAACAATCAAAGTTTCAATTCCTTATAGGTAGACTAAAAACGATTTCCTAATTAGCGAGTATACCAAAAACTTATTTGAGTTTCAATTCCTTATAGGTAGACTAAAAACAATTTTTGAGCAATAATAGAAGCAGCCTTTTGAGGATGTTTCAATTCCTTATAGGTAGACTAAAAACGGCCTAAAACCATTGTGGAACAAGTGGAAAGAATTTGTGTTTCAATTCCTTATAGGTAGACTAAAAACCTGATAATTCAGCAACATTATCTGTAAGCAACAATACATGTTTCAATTCCTTATAGGTAGACTAAAAACCAATATACGGACATGCTTGCTATTGTGAGGATATTTGAGTTTCAATTCCTTATAGGTAGACTAAAAACATCTTTGCTATCGTTTCTTTTATAAAAATTTCTTTCATGTTTCAATTCCTTATAGGTAGACTAAAAACACGCCGTCCTGGCGCCGGAGGAATGGTAGGTAATCCATGTTTCAATTCCTTATAGGTAGACTAAAAACCAATATACGGACATGCTTGCTATTGTGAGGATATTTGAGTTTCAATTCCTTATAGGTAGACTAAAAACACCGGTGGAGAAGGCTCCACGCCTACGAGGCGTAACTGTTTCAATTCCTTATAGGTAGACTAAAAACATCTGTTTTTATCTTGTTTTCATCAAGATTTATTGGGATGTTTCAATTCCTTATAGGTAGACTAAAAACCCAATTTCGATGTAATCGCTTCCTTTAGTAGCCCTAAGTTTCAATTCCTTATAGGTAGACTAAAAACTACAACCTTAGCTACAATCCACTTTATGACCAAGGTTAGTTTCAATTCCTTATAGGTAGACTAAAAACTTCAATAAGTTTTAATGGCTTCACAGTTGGATGATTATGTTTCAATTCCTTATAGGTAGACTAAAAACCATTCTATGATATGTTCTGGTTCCCCCGAAGGCTAGGTTTCAATTCCTTATAGGTAGACTAAAAACCAAAAACACAAAAGCAATACAAGTTACCAAGTGGAACATGTTTCAATTCCTTATAGGTAGACTAAAAACTTATATACTGCGTAATGCTGTATGTCAAGAGTTTTTGGGTTTCAATTCCTTATAGGTAGACTAAAAACGCTGGTGCAGGGTATGATTTTTTCGATTTCGAGCAACGTTTCAATTCCTTATAGGTAGACTAAAAACTTGGGAGAAGATACGTACTAGTAAAGATATTGAATGTTTCAATTCCTTATAGGTAGACTAAAAACAGAAGTATGTCTTCTTTGGCTCTGCGTTGTTTATCGGTTTCAATTCCTTATAGGTAGACTAAAAACTGGCGATAGGATGATCAATCCTCATAAAGGTGGTGAAGTTTCAATTCCTTATAGGTAGACTAAAAACCCCAATCAAAAGCCATAAATAAGGATTTCTTAATATTATAATTTATCAAGAAATCCAGCATCATGTCAAGCAATTTTTAAGGAAATACCAATATATCAAGATCTAAACAATTCTCTCTATTGTCGTCGATCTCCAGGGATTTTTGCATCATTGGAGATCGACGACTCTATAGTATGTTATCTTGACCACCTTTTTTTATACCTATTATTTCTCTATTAGAGTATTTCGTTGTCCTGAATGTATAAAAAATAACTGAGTCTTCATCATCATGTATTATTTTTTGAATTTCCATTTTTAGTTTTTTGTAATTAGCATCCGATATTTCGCCTTCAAATACTGAATTCTGAACCCAATATAAGTATTTTCTGAAACACTTAAGAACCTTTGCAACACGTTTTTCATTAATGTCATAGACTGCAATCACAAACATATATTACCACCTTGCTATGAAAGGTTCATATTCCTTCTCACCCATAAGATGCTTCTCTAATTTGTATAGTTCCAAACGTATAAGCCTTTTGTATGAAACATTTCTTCCGAGTCCGCGATGTTTAATGGTGGTCCGTAATCTTTCATCCAGTTGTTCAACAAAAACCTTTTTCCCTTTTTCATTTAGAGTTATTCCTCCCATATTTTTTGAAAAATCCTTCTTTGTAATCATCTTCTTATCAATCAGTGTGAATATCAAACGGTCAATTATTATCGGCTTGAAAATTTCAGCTACATCTAAATTCAATGAGAAACGTCTAAAATTTGTTGCATGTAGATATCCAATTCTCGGATCCAAATGGGTCTTATATATTTCACTTAGAACCTGAGTATAAAGAATTGAATTCCCAAAGCTTATTAAAGTATTTAATTCATTTTGAGGTGGTCTTCTTGATCTTTCCTCAAACACAAAATCCTCGTTTTGAATAATTATATCAAATGACTTATAATAAGTTTCCCGTACATGTCCTTCAATCGACATAAGACTATTAATATCTCTAGCATTTTCTATTTCTAATGATAACATATCAATGTCTTGTATCACATTGTCCAAATCCTTATCTCTATTACTATAATATTTGACAACTTGTCTGATATTACGATATGCACCATAAACAAGTTTTTGAGCTATATCTATGCGCTTGTCAGCATCAAGATAATGTTCTGCTTGTTTTAATATCATATATCCAGAATTTAAATGTTCACGTGGATAAAAAGTTCCCATATAATAGCCATAATAGTTAAAATAGTGAACAAGGATCTCTTTTTGAGATAACAGTTCTAGCAAACTCTTATTAAAAGTCATATTCCCCAACACATAAATTTCTTGTATATCTTCTATAGGTAAGTATCTCTTACCTGTTTCAGTTTCAAGATATACCGTATTATCCTTACGTTTTAATTCACCATCAGAAAATATATAGATATTCTTTTTCATTTTTATCCACTCCCTACGCCCAGCATAGTTCTCTATATGCACAATTGCGGCAAAATGGTATTTTCCTAGGTTCTGGAGGTATTTCTTTGTAAATGAGAAGCATTATATCCTTTTTAGCTCTTTCAATCTCAGAGATCAAATCATCATTCAAAACAACTTGTACCTTCTTCTTTTCTAAAGGAAAGAGCAATTCCCCTGTTGCCTTTATACCGGCTAACGATAATTCATAAAGATAAAACGTCAATTGCATTCTGGCACTATGTTCATACTTAGAGCTCTTTTTTACCTCTCCTATTACCAGTTGACCTTGATCTCGTTTAATTAAATCCAGTCTCATGTTTTCAATAGAAATTTCTTTTTTTGTACGTTGATATACTTGTCCCTGCAAAAATCTACCTAGATCTATATTTGCATCATCCTGTTCAGGTTGTATGTTATGAGCCATAAGCCATACTTCACGCTTGCATATATAGTAATACCAAATCAAAGTCCCGTTAACATCCACATGATTATAGTCTGACATATCGATCATTCCTTATCTATTTTTAATAAATAAGTGCCTTACCACTCTTATCAATAAACCCTGTATTTTCATCATAATAACGACTTACATCTTCAGGAGGTATCCAATATAGATCACATTGGACTTCTCCTCTTACTTTAAATTCCAATGGCTTGTTTTCTAACATTCTGGATATTCTAACTTGTATAATAAAGTCATTCATTTTAGCCTTAATTAGCCTCAATATTGCTCTGATTTCAAAGGGACTGAGTTTACCGTTAAATTTACTTGCATAATTTTTCCCCAGGACATTTGATAAATCGTAATCAAAATTTGATTGTCCGTCATATGATAAAACTTTTTCAAAGGCATCCGCTAAGCTGCTGGCAAATTCATTTATTTCTACAAAAACGTCACAAACTTCCTCAATATTTTTTATTAATCTAAACTTTTCAACAGCTTCAAAATCCAGTTTCATCATACCGTCCCATATTTCTATGGATTTATCATCCACACCATCGTTTAGAGCCAATTGATAATATTCTTCTGCCAATTTCCCATACTCATTTTCAAGTATTTCATCCTTCCCTTTTAACAGATACTCAGTATGTTTTCTATGGGATAATCCATATACATACTGATTATCATTTCCCAACTGAACTATATATACCGGCAAATAATTTCCTTTCCGTCCAGATCTATTAACTCTACCCGCGGTTTGTATCAATGAATCTATAGGTGCAAAATCTCTAAAGGCCATATCAAAATCCAAATCCACCCCGGCTTCAATCGTCTGTGTTGACACTAGTATAACAGGTTCATTTTTTTCTAATAAACTTCTTACTTTAAATATTACTTCTTTCCTTTTTAGAGGAATTATGTTGGTTGAAAGATAATATACGGGAACATCAAGTTTCTTTTCCTGTAACTTTCTTTTTATACCTTCGTAAATTTCTATACTCTTTTTTATTGTATTAGCAACAACCAATGCAGCTTTATCTGTCGGCCACTTTTTAAAGAAAAGTTCAATAAATTCTTCATTGTCTAATACTTTATCTAGTATTGGCACAAATTTTGTCCTACTTAATTCCATAAAATATGACTCATAATCAGGCAGCAGTTGAATTTCTTCATTTTCAATATTGATTTTATCATTAGACAGAAGCATTTTACCGAACTCAAGTATTTTGGGCTGGGTAGCTGTCATTAATATAAATTTTGTACCATAATATTTTGCCAGCAGCTGTAGCGTAGCACCTATCAAAGGCATATACTCTTGTGGTAACGATTGCACTTCGTCCAAAATTACAATGCTACCGGCAAGTTTATTTATTTTTTTCAGTGGCCTGTTCCCACCTGTAAAGATAGATTGAAATAATTGCACAAATGTTGTCAGAATCACATCCCCGTCCCATGATTCTGTTAGCATTAACGCTTTATCTACAGGTGTATCTTCATTTAAGCTTACGTTTGATGTAAAATCTGATAAACTATAATGTGTAATCATTCTGACATCGTCTTTAAAAACATTTTGATACTCGAGCTTATTCTGTTCAATTATGTTAATAAAAGGAATAGCAACAATTATCTTTGGAATATAGCTCTCTATTTTTTTTATTCGGTTCTGTAAATAGAGAGCACATTGCAGTGAAGAAAGTGTTTTTCCTATTCCTGTTGGAGCTGTCAGAGTAAAAAAATAAGTATTTTTTATTTCTTCATCAGTCAAATTATCAATAACCTGCAACATACTCAACCTTGCTCTTTCTCGTTTGTCATTCAATGCAGGCTTGATATCATTCTTCCGTTTTAGTTTTAAATATTCTGTTACCCGTTCATAATCTATTATCTTAGGATCATAGGATTTTATACGTGCAGAATCAAACTTATCTGTATCAATTAACAATGAAAATATATAAATTAACAGGAAATACCATTTTGAATCTCTAATTCGGCCATTTCTAAATCTAGTCGGCATATATTCAATCAATAATTTATTTCTTTCCAACGGTACAATACTCAAATAATTGTAAAATTCTTTAAGGTCTAACACTTCATTAATTCCCAACTCATCTAAAATCAGCTTTGCTTTATTACTTAAATGCTCCCCTAATAATTTTACATTATTCCATACGTTGCCAGAAAATAATGCCGCTTCTACTCTTAACGAACTATGATGCCTTCTGGTACAAATATAATATAGAAAAACAATTATCTGTTTTTCCTTTTCATCAACTTTAAAAGCTTGTATTTCTTTCAATAAAAAATTGTATAAGATACATGCAGAAATATGGGCATGATTTTTTAAACAGTTATCTTTGCCTTCCTGTAAATATTTTTGAAAATAATCGCTATACTTTCCCATATCATGAAAATACCCCATATATTTACTCAATTCCCTAATAAGTGCGTTACTTATAGTTTCAAATCTTACTGTTGGAGGTATTTGCGCATATATCAATTTAGCTACAGATTTTAAATGCGCATTTAACGGCTGCTTATATCCTTTTTCCCTATCAAAATGAGCTAGATGCTCCATTTGTTGTTTCTCACCCCTTTAAAAGGGAGGCATTGAAGTGTCTTTCTGGAACACTTCAATGCCTCAAAACTATTCCATCCACATTATATTTTGTCCATCTTCCAATGCTACATAGGAATCTACAGCTGCGATAATATTCACACCATCAATATTTGCAATAATATCTTTTAGACCTCTATGGGTAATCCGCCTTTTTGCATCAAACTCTATAGGCAATTCTTCTTTTATAATTCTTTTCTTGTACCCTGTTAAACTTTCAGTTTGTATATCTTTTACTTTATCTGCAGGCATTACAGAAGATATAATCGCCTCATTTTCTTTAAAAATTTCTTCCCCTTCGAGTATATTAATGTTTTCAATCCATCCAAGATTAAAGGCTGTTCCTAAAGCGATAGAAATGTTATAACTCTTGTAATAGGATTGTACGTTGTCATTAAACAATTCCTTCATTTTGCCCATAATTTCCTTGTCCTTATGATATACCCAGATTTTATAGTCTATGCAATCCTCTCTAATATTTTGAGGAATTACCAGCTCTATAGGCGTTTGACTATGATGTTCTTGATAACCGTTTAAATCATTAGGTTTTTCCACCAAAAGATAATTTACCTTTTGCATTGTTTTCTTTATGGGTCTTTGAGAAGAGACAGCGACTTTAAAGTTATCAACAGAAAAATCGTCATAATAGCTGTCCCTTTCCAATCCCAAGAGCCCCGCTATCATTCCGCATATCGTTGTCCTAGGAGGTATAAAGTATGAAAGAGATGAGGAATTGGAATAATATTTTCTAAAGTGAGCCATTTTTCCCATAAGATGAAAAGATATTATTTCCATCATTAACCCTCCATTTTAATGGGAACCAATAAGTCTATCTCTTCATATTCAGGTAAATTAACCAAATTGTCTTCAGCTGCAAATGGATGTCTCCAACCTACAACTTTTTCAATATAACCCTTTTGGATCATATCTTGCACCGTCTCTTTTAGTCTGGCAAAGTCTACCTTCAAATCATTCATATTGCGTATAGGTTTGCCATTTTTCCAATCAGTATGAAGAAATCTTCTTAAGTCTCCAAGGTATCCGTCAAATTCGGGTCTATATATAATCTCAAGGTAAAGCAATGGTTCTTGTCCCTGCTTGCTGTCAGTCTGGTTGGACATAATGGATTGAACAATAGCCTTCCTAAATATATCTCTGTCATTTTCACACATACCGGTTCTCCTAGCATTAAACTTGTTAATGGTCCCATAATGAGCTATTAAAGCATAATATATTTTGTATTTTTTGCCGAACGTAGAGCTATCATCATTCATAATTGACGTTATAGTACTTGACTTGACTAAATCCACCGGATGGAGTGAATAACCCCAGCTGATTTGAATGGGGCCGGTAAAAGTTTTACTTACTCCCTCAACAGCCATAGCACTCCCGAAAAGACGGATATCTATTAGCTCTCTCTTTATTATCTCAGTCAGGAATTCGTTGTTGAATTTTATAAATTCTTTTTTCTCTTTATCTTTTTTATTCTTCATTTGTTCTGCTTTTTTAAAATAAGTATTAGCGTAATCTTTGCTATCACCAAAAACTTTTTCCCATTGTTCTTTTAAATCTTTATTCTCGGAAAATAATCTATCGATCTTTTCATTATTCTCTAACCATTCAGTTATTATATGATTAAACATTACATCCATAGGCACTTTTTGATCAGCCAATGTGTCTACAAATATCCTATAACCCTTGTTTTTCAAATGCTCCCTAATATCCCTCTTTCTCCTAACATCACTTACCAGTACTGTAAACGTTTCATAGTCCATCCTAGGTTTATTCTCTTGATCCGGATCACCATTAGGATTGGATAGCGTAGATTGAAACAGGAATAAAAACTCGCTATTTTGATTTAAAGTCATATTATTCATCCCCCTTTAGATTATTTTCTTCTAAAAGCTCTTTTTGAGCTTCTTCTTCCTCCTTAGTTACGTCAAGAGGTTTAGCCCCTACCAAATATGAATATCCCGCCATGATATAGAACACATTTTCATGTTCATCTAAAGGCCATGATTTATTAGATAAACTATAATAGTAGTTAAATCTGTTCATAACGGCTTCCGTAAATATGGTCATCTTGTCATACTGAATTAATTTTTCCACAACATCATTATAAAGCCATTTTACTTCATTAAGCGACATACCCTGCATTTGAATTTTCTTCAAAATAGGCTTCGTCTTGTGATTTTTTTCTATCTGTGCCAGCGCAACACGATTAATTAGAATACCTAAATAGAACATAGCCCGTTCAGCATTACAAAGACCCTGTTTATTCAAGAAAGACTCAAGCTCCGATATCCACTTATTTACCTTTTCTGAGCTAGTTTTAAAGTTGTCCATAATATCCTCCTCCTTGATAAATTTAAAAACACCTCTATCCAACAAATTTAATTGCTGGCATGTTTTGATCAAAATAATATAGGATAACATAAGTTTTTGTATAAAAAGGTCTTCTCTGCCGTTCATATAATCAAATAAACCCATATTAGTATAATTATCTATTTCAGATTTACTCAATTGTTTAAGTCCTTTGTCTAGAGCCTCGCAGGCATATTGAAACAGTACCTTGTAATTTATCTTTTCTCTGGATAATATAGCCTTATATAGAGACAAAACCCTGCCTACATCAAGTTGTTCATTGTTTTTATTTTTCCTTACAGGTATCAACTTATATATGTACCCTAAAGATATCCTGTGTTCTTTTTCGTTTAAAATAATTCTGTTCTGTTCTAAAGTTTCAATAATTTCATCTATCCACAGCTTAGGCACGTCCTCTATAGTTTCTAGTACAGTAACCGAATTGCCATCAGTTCTATAAATAACAAAATTTACACTATATTGGTTTATTCCACCTTCCATTGCTTCAGACTTTATTTCACTAACCCATGCTCTGGTATCATCGTTATTGAAAGCAATATCTATTGATTTCTTTAAATAATTAAGATATTTATAATCAAAAGCTTCCATCAATGCCTCAGGGATAATAAAAGCATTTTCACCTGCAATTTTACTGCTAAATTGGTCTGAAACTACTTTTTCTCCCCTTTTTAATTTCTGATAACATCTGTTACAAATAGAATAATTATTATCGTGACTATAGTCATTTGAATATTGAGATGTATTGATTTTTTTAGTTATAAATATCTTGTTTATACCTGTTCTATCAAAATTTTTTGTGTATTCACTACTCACATCAGTTTTTCTTTCCTTACATAAATAACAGACTCTCTTTTCCCCCTCTTTATTAGATTCAAATTCACCTAGTTTATTTTCTATTTTAACAACCTTTAGATAGTCATCATGTTTTGGAAGTATAACTTCTCTATTTCCCCATGTAACTTTTGGAACAACCATAACAAATTTATTAGATCTATTAGAATCTTCTATAAAAAGTCTTATAAAGTACTCAGGACTATATTCTTTGTCATTAATCACTATTTTTTTATTTTTCATTTTTATATCCTTAATATTTCCATTCTGTACAACTGAAAACTTTTTTAGATTTAATGTTCCATTACCTTTTTTACTAGATATAGTTATCATATCATTTTTCTCTAATTCTTCTATAGTTTGTCCCAACTCACTATCTTCCAGCCCATTCTTTCTAAGAACATTGTATAAATCACTAAGGGTACTGTTTAAAAGATAATGAAGTGAATCAACTTCCCGAGTCAAGTAATACTGAAATGAAGATGCTGCATTATTTCCGAAGTAATAATATTCATACCGATCATTATGATGAAATTTCTTTGCTACATCAAAATATATAATCTGTTGTTGAAGATCAAATATCAAAAAGACTATATACGGTTCATCATCATTTTTTACTTTTTTTAAGCTTTTTAAGTCTTCTATTAAAGAACTAACCTCTCCTTTGCTGTTGTCATATAATTGCTCACCAATCATCGCCGTAAGTTTTGGAAGGTTCATACAATACACCACCTTTAAAATAATTAATCATTTAACCTGATTCTTTCTTAATCTGAATACATCCAAATCCCTGACTATTCTTGCTGCCCAAACCGCTATCCAATGCCATTTGCAACAGAGATTTTGGACCTGTTAAAATATACTCCCCCGAATACCCTTTGATAATTATTCGCTTATACTTAACTATGGATAGTTTGGGCTGATTTAGTGCTTTTATTGTAACTTTACCTTCCGGAGCCGGTTTTTCATAAAAGGCTTCATACTTATTTTTTAAATTACTCTCAATTAGTGTATTAAAATATGGTTCACCAGGTTGAAAATAGCAAGTATACTTTTTCCCATCCATTTTTGAGACTGTACTATAAACGACTATTGGTGATAATGTCTGTATACAAATCTCATTACATTCTACGATCTCTTTTTCAATTGTAGTTTGAATTACCCTCAATTTCGTTTTTCCCAATTCAATACTGTCCTTGAGCAATAATCCTGATATTAATGAATTATAAAACTCCACGTATGGAGAAGATACAATGATGCTTATATCTCCCTCGAAAATGATGCTTTTATTTCTTTGATCAATAGTATAATCTCCCATTAATCTTGAATATGTAAACATCTTAAAAATTCTGTTTTTATTTCTAAATCCCTCTTTATGCAGAAAATTTGCTATATCATTTCGGACAGAATTGTAAATTAAACCCTGCAATATATAATTGTACTGTATAGGCAAAACCAAGCAATTACTATTAACAGGTTCGAAATATATTCGTAGTTTAATATAGCTCCCCTCCTACTCTCCCGTTTTAATTTTAAGCTAAAATTTTATTTAACCTCTTTTCTTTTATATTTAGACCTTATAAAAACTATTTATTTAAAAATATTGTAAATAAACTATACCCAGCCACCTTCTCCTCCTCCGAAATTCCATGTCCTACCCTTACATACATTATACCACATAAATAGACACTATATTTGCCTTATAAAATTTTCTGTAAAAAATTTTTTTAATTTTTCCCAAGCACTCTTACCTTTTCAATCCCTGTACCACCTCAAAACACCCAAACCCCTGGGAGTTTTTGCTGCCCAATCCGGTTTCATAGGCAACTTTTATGAGCCTTCGGTCGCCC
>Ga0134102_1001523_pt1 | contig 19538 bp, 12 predicted proteins | sample 13_3_2metaG_FD_94447 | JGI IMG/M metagenome (GOLD analysis project Ga0134102, IMG submission 94447) | Switchgrass degrading microbial communities from high solid loading bioreactors in New Hampshire, USA - 13_49_3.3_201_A3 metaG | ecosystem: Engineered > Bioreactor > Semi-continuous > Anaerobic...
GGGATACTCAGGCAGGTTACAAAGCCTGTTAGATATATAGGAAATGAATACAATATGGTGGAAAAGGACCCTTCAAAGGTGCTGATACGCTTTGCTTTTGCCTTTCCGGACGTCTATGAAGTGGGCATGTCTCATCTGGGAATGAAGATACTATATCATTTGATGAACGGTAGGGAGGATACCTACTGCGAGCGCGTGTTTGCGCCTTGGACCGACATGGAGCAGCTGATGAGGGAGAAGGGGATTCCGCTGTTTGCCCTGGAAAGCAAGGATCCAATTGTCGGGTTTGACTTTGTGGGTTTTACGCTGCAGTACGAAATGTGCTATACCAACGTAATAAACATGCTCGATCTGGCGGGGATCCCCCTTAAGTGGTGGGAGAGGGGGCAGCATCACCCGTTTGTCATTGCGGGGGGGCCTTGCGCGTATAATGTGGAGCCGCTGGCCGACTTTTTTGACCTGGTGGTCATGGGGGATGGAGAAGAGGTAATAAACGAGTTGCTGGATGCCTACCGCCAGTGGAAGATGCAGGGCGGCAGGCGTCAGGATTTTTTGGCGGCAGCGGCTCATATACCGGGAGTTTATGTACCATGTTTTTATGATGTGGAATATAACGATGACGGTACCGTCCGCTCAATTAAACCCAATCGGGAGGGGGTACCACCCGTCGTTCAAAAGCGGGTGGTGGCGGACCTCGATAAGGCTTATTATCCCGAAACCATGATAGTACCTTATATGGACATAATCCACGATCGCGTCATGCTGGAGGTGTTCAGGGGGTGCACCCGCGGCTGTAGGTTCTGCCAGGCAGGCATGATATACCGCCCGGTAAGGGAGCGGTCGGTTCCAAGGCTTATGGACCTGGCGGACAAGCTGATAAACAATACGGGCTACGAGGAGCTATCGCTTTCTTCCCTGAGCACCAGCGATTATTCCGATTTGGAAAACCTGGTAAAGCAGCTGATGGAACGCTTTGCGCCGCAAAAGGTATCCTTTTCACTTCCGTCGTTGCGCATCGATTCGTTTGCAAGGGAATTCATAGAAGAGATGGTAAAGGTGCGCAAGGCGGGTTTGACCTTTGCCCCCGAGGCGGGAACCCAGAGGTTGAGGGATGTCATCAACAAGGGGGTTACCGAAGAGAACCTTCTAAACAGCGTGAGGCAGGCCTTTGAACTGGGGTGGGATACCGTAAAGCTGTACTTCATGATAGGGCTGCCTACCGAAACCGAGGAAGACCTGGAGGGCATTGCCGACCTGGCAAGAAAGGTCAGGAGTTGCTATCTTGATGTAACCGGAGGTAAAAGGGCGGGCAGATTGAGGATAACCGTCAGCGTGGCGTCATTTGTGCCAAAACCATTCACCCCATTTCAATGGGTTGGCCAGGATACGGTGGAACGCATGAACCAGAAGCTCGATTTTCTCAAGGACAAGCTGAGGATCAAATCGGTGGAGTTTAACTGGCATGATCCGCGTTTGAGCTTCCTGGAAGGGGTGTTTGCCCGGGGGGATCGCAGGCTGGGCAAGGTGCTGCTGAAAGCATGGGAGATGGGCTGCAAGTTTGACAGCTGGGCAGAGCACTTTAAGTACGATACCTGGCTCAAAGCCTTCGAGGATGCCGGCGTAGACCCCGGGTTTTATGCAAACAGGGAAAGGGCCAGGGAAGAGGTATTGCCCTGGAGCCATATCGATGTGGGGGTCACCCCGTCTTTCCTGTGGCGGGAGTACCAAAAGGCCTTAAGGGGCGAGCTGACGCCAGATTGCAGGGAGAAGTGCTGGGGCTGCGGCGTTACCAGGCTGGAAGGAGGGCTGTGCCGGTGAGGTTGGTGGTAAAGTACGCCAAGCAGGACGCAGTAAAGTATATATCCCACCTGGACCTTATGAGGACGCTTCACCGCGCCTTAAGGCGTGCTGGGATACCGGTTGCATTTTCACAGGGGTATAATCCCCAGCCCAGGGTTGCATTTGCACCTCCGCTTTCTGTGGGGATGACCAGCCAGGGGGAGTACATGGACGTGGTGCTGGCTTCACGAATGAGCCCCCGGGAGTTCTGCCGGAGGCTGAACGGTGCACTCCCCCGGGGGATAACCATGCTAAAGGCGGTGGCAATCGATGAATCGCTTCCATCGCTGATGAGCATGATCGAGAGGGCGCTCTACCGTATAATCCTTAAAGCCCCCGGCTTGTCGATGGAAGGGGTATTGAAGGATTTCCTAGCTCAGCCCCATATAACCATGACGAAGAGCGGTAAGAAGGGTGAACGGCTTGTAAACATTAGACCTATGATACATCGCTTGGAGGTAGTTGGCCGGGAAGGGGAAAAGGTAATCATGGAGGCTATGCTAAGCGCTGGCAGCAGGGAATCTTTAAACCCCGGGCAGCTGGTGCATCTGTTGTTAGAATTTGCCGGCACGGGAGACGGCTCCAGCTATTTGTCAGATATCCATAGGCTGGATATGTTTTTGTACAGGGGAAATGAATGGATAACCCCACTGGAACTGGGGGAGGATGATGGATGTGGCCAAGCAGATTGTGGTGGATATTCGCTATGACCAGACGCGGGTGGCGGTACTGGAGGACGGAGAACTTGTAGAGTTCCATATGGAGGACGATGAAAAGCAAGGGCTGGTGGGCAACATATATCGCGGGCGCGTGGTCAATGTATTGCCGGGCATGCAGGCTGCCTTTGTCGATATTGGGTTGGAAAAGAACGCCTTTCTGTATGCCGGGGATATAAACGCCGATAATACGGTGTTTGATTTCGGGGATAAGAATGGCGGCAAAGTGATCAAGAACATTTCGCTGCGGGACATCATCAGGGAAGGACAGGAGATCACGGTACAGATTTTGAAGGAGCCCATGGGCACCAAGGGTGCCAGAGTTACCACCCACATCACCCTGCCGGGCAGGTATATGGTGCTCATGCCCACCCTGAACTATGTAGGCGTTTCCAGAAGGATAGAGGATGAAGAGGAGCGCCAGCGCCTGAGAGGGGTTGCCGAGGCCATTAAGCCCGAAAACATGGGGGTCATAGTGAGGACTGCAGCCAGGGGCAAGCGGGCAGAGGATCTCATTCCCGACGTAGAGGTCCTGTGCAGGTTATGGGAGGGGATCAAGGCAAGGGAAAAGCAGGGTGTGGTACCGCGGCTCCTGCATAAGGATGAAAGCCTGCTGTATCGCACCGTACGCGATATTTTCTCCTCCGATGTGGATAAACTGATCATAAACGACTACTACCATTATCAAAAAGTTGTTGAGCTGGTCAATGCCGTTTCGCCGCTGCTGGTCGACAGGGTGGAATACGCTGATATTCAGAGAAATTTGTTCGAGATTTACGGCATTGAGGAGAAGATCGAAAAGGCCATCCAGAAGAAGGTGTGGCTTAAAAGCGGTGGATATATCGTAATAGATGTAACGGAGGCTTTGACGGTTATAGATGTGAATACCGGCAAGTTTGTTGGCAAGGCCAACCTGGAGGATACCGCCTTCAGGACAAATCTGGAAGCGGCCGAAGAGATAGCACATCAGATACGCCTGCGCGATATAGGAGGTATAATAATCATAGATTTTATCGATATGGTCGAAGAGGAGCACAAAAAGAAGGTGCTGGAGGTTTTGGAACAGGCTCTGAAAAAAGACCGTACCAAGACCAATCTAGTGGGGCTGACCGGGCTGGGATTGGTGGAGCTGACCCGGAAGAAGGTGCGGCCCAGGCTTTCGACGGCATTTTTGAAGCCTTGCCCTTACTGCAACGGAACCGGAAGGGTATACTCCGAAGCCACGGTGATAGCTAAAATAGAAAAGGAGCTGGAGCGGCTGTTTAGCGCTCACGAGGCCTGGGGAGCGCTGGTGGAGGTGCATCCCAGCGTAGCCCATGCATGGGAGGAGGACAAGGAAGCTCTGGAACAGCTTGAGACCACGCTTAAAAAGAAGATATGCATTAGAGCTGATGAGAGCCTTCACGTCGAAGACAGCAGGATACAGCTGCTTAAAGGGCCGGGAGATTTAGAAAAAACGGTTCGTTTCTCCTGAACGCTGACTCAAGGGGGTCCAGCAGCACGTCTCTGCATGCGCATGCTATGCGCGCCCGTATACGGGGCATGTCAGAGCTGGCTGATGGACTTTTTTTATTTTTGGGAGGAACTTTTTTATTTTTGGAAGGAACTTTTCATCTTAATAATGCCGTCCGTTTAGTCTGTTTATCATTTGTTGAATTTGAACACCGGTAATTGGCCCGATGTGCGCGGCTGTTTTTTGGGTAAAAACCGGCCTTTTGAGCAAATAATAAAGAATAAAGCGCTAAAATCATATAAAGCGTAACCCATATATTGGAATCTTTTAAGGGTTGGCATATGATGAGGACGCTTAAGAATACAGGGAGGATGGGATGGAACCGGGTAACTTTGGAATCACCGATTACCAGCTATATCTGTTCAACCAGGGGACCAATTACCACAGCTATAAGATGCTGGGGGCCCACCTCCTTAAAAAAGACGGAGTGGAAGGCACGCGCTTTGCTGTATGGGCGCCAAACGCTCGAAGGGTCAGCGTGGTGGGCGACTTTAACCGGTGGGATGGAAGGGCTCATGTGATGAACAGGCTGGGGGATTCAGGGGTATGGGAACTCTTCATCCCGGGAGTTAAGGAGTTTGACCTGTATAAGTATGAGATAGAGAATTATTACGGGCAGGTGGTTTTGAAAGCCGATCCCTATGCTTTTTATAGCGAGCTCAGGCCGTGTACCGCATCCGTGGTGTATGACCTGTACAGATATAAATGGCGGGATGATGAGTGGATGTACCAAAGGGCGGCTACGCCCGTATACGATAAACCCATGCTGATCTACGAGGTGCATCTTGGATCATGGCGCAGGAAGGTTGGAAACCGATTTTTAAGCTACAGGGAACTGGCCGAAGAGCTTATCCCCTATGTCAAGGACATGGGATATACCCATATAGAGCTTTTGCCCGTGGCGGAGCATCCCTATGACGGCTCGTGGGGCTATCAAACTACGGGGTACTATTCGGTGACCTCCCGGTATGGCACACCCGAAGATTTCATGTTTTTTGTGGATGAGTGCCATCTGGCCGGTATAGGGGTAATAGTGGACTGGGTGCCGGCGCATTTTCCCCGGGATGGACACGGGCTGATACGGTTCGATGGTACGGCGCTTTACGAGCATGAGGACCCGCGAAGGGGAGAGCATCCCCACTGGGGCACTTTGATATTCAATTACGGGCGCAATGAGGTTCGGAGCTTCCTCATCTCCAATGCCGTATTTTGGTTTGACGTGTACCACGTTGACGGGCTTCGCGTCGATGCCGTGGCGTCCATGCTATACCTTGATTACGGTAAATCATGGGGCGAATGGCTTCCCAACAGGTATGGGGGCAAGGAAAATTTGGAGGCTATCGAGTTCATGAGGAAGATGAACGAGGTGGTGTTCCACTACTATCCCAACGTGCTCATGATTGCCGAAGAATCCACCGCCTGGCCCATGGTCACCCGCCCCGTATACTTGGGCGGGCTGGGGTTTAACTATAAATGGAACATGGGCTGGATGAACGATATACTCCGCTATATGTCGCTGGATCCCGTATACAGGAAATGGCACCATGAAAACCTCACCTTTTCCATGGTGTACGCATTTTCGGAAAATTTCATCCTCCCCTTGTCCCACGATGAGGTGGTGCACGGCAAGCGTTCCCTTTTGGATAAGATGCCGGGGGATTACTGGCAGAAGTTTGCCAACCTCAGGCTGTTATACGGATATATGATGGCCCATCCGGGCAAGAAGCTTTTGTTCATGGGAGGGGAGTTTGGCCAGTTTGCCGAATGGAAATTCGACGCCAGCCTGGACTGGCACCTGCTTGATTACGAGATGCACAGGAAGCTGCATCATTATGTCAGGATGCTCAACCATTTTTACCTTGAAAACAGGGCCTTGTGGGAATGCGACCACGGATGGGAGGGCTTTCGCTGGATCGACCACCACGACTACAGCCAGAGCATAGTGTCCTTCATCAGAAAGGGGAAGGAGCGGGATGACTGGTTGATTGCGGTGTGCAATTTTACGCCGGTTGTTCGCCATGGCTACAGGATAGGGGTGCCTCAGCCCGGAGGGTATATGGAGGCCTTTAACAGCGATGATCGGTCTTACGGCGGTTCGGGGCAGGGCAATTTCGAAGTCATCATGTCGAAAGAGATACAGTGGCATGGCTTTAGCCATTCCATCAGCATCACCGTTCCACCCCTTGCGGCGGTGTTTTTCAAGTATACCGGTAAAAGGAGGCAGGAGGATTGCTGAAAGTATTGTTTGCCGCATCCGAAGCAGCGCCATTTGTAAAAACGGGAGGCCTGGGTGAGGTGATCGGCTCCCTGCCGGTTGCCCTGCGCCGTCAGGGAGTGGATGCCAGGATTATCCTGCCTAAATATAAGGCCATTCCTCCCAGCTTAAGGGAAGGGATAAGGCATATAAAGCACATATACGTCAAGCTGGGCTGGAGAAACCAATACTGCGGCATCGAGGAATCGGAATACAGGGAAGTCCCGGCCTATTTTATCGATAACGAATATTATTTCGGGCGCGATTGCGTATATGGATATTCGGACGATGAGGTAGAGCGCTTTGCTTTTTTCTGCAGAAGCGTGCTGGAGGTGCTGCCCCATATCGGTTTTATGCCGGATGTCATACACTGCCACGACTGGCAGACGGGGGCGATACCGGTGCTGCTGGAAGCCCATTATCGACATAATGATTTTTATAAGAGTATCCGCACCCTGTTTACCATCCATAACCTGAGGTACCAGGGCATCTATGATAGGAAGATACTGAGCGACCTCTTGGATCTGGGGGATGAATATTTTACGCCCGATAAGCTGGAGTTCTACGGCAACGTGAACATGTTAAAGGGTGGGCTGGTGTATGCCAACCTGATAAATACCGTAAGCCCGACCTATGCCCAGGAGATACAGATGCCGTTTTTCGGCGAAAGGTTGGATGGACTGCTGCGGGCAAGAAAGCACCAGCTGTTTGGCATATTAAACGGGGTGGACTACGATGAATACAATCCCGCCACCGATCCGCTCATATTCAAAAACTATGACCAGGACCACCTGGAGCACAAAGTGGAGAACAAGATAAAGCTTCAGGAACAATTAGGGCTGTATGTTCGCGAGGACGTACCCATGATAAGCATTATAGTGAGGCTGGTGGCACAAAAAGGGCTGGACCTCATAGCCCATGTACTGGATGAGATACTCGCAATGGACATACAGCTGGTGGTACTGGGAAGCGGGGAATGGCAGTATGAAGACATGTTTAAAAATGCTGCCGGCCGTTATCCTGAAAAGGTTTCGGCCAACATCTTTTATGACAACGTCCTGGCGCATCGAATATATGCAGCTTCCGACCTGTTTCTCATGCCCTCGCTGTATGAGCCCTGCGGACTGGCCCAGCTCTTCAGCATGAGATATGGCACCATCCCCATCGTGAGGGAAACCGGCGGGCTTAAGGATACCGTACAGCCGTACAACGAGTTTACCGGCGAGGGAAATGGCTTCAGCTTTACCAACTACAATGCCCATGACATGCTGTATACCATAAAGAGGGCCGTGTCTTTTTATCATAATAAAGAGATGTGGTATGGCCTGATGAGGAGGGCCATGCAATGCGATTACAGCTGGAATCGTTCTGCCAAGGAGTATATAAAGCTGTATCAGCAGTTAAAGGCACACCAATGAGGCCGGCACAGTGATCGGGCAAAGGGGATGTAGACTTTGGCGTGCTCAAAGCAGACTTTGGCATGTTTAAAACGGACAGCACGGTGGATACGGGGAAGCAGGCCGAAATGAGATGTTTTTATATGGTCAAAGCGATGAGCAAAGCGGATTGGTGCAAGATATCAAAGTAGATCCGTGCAAAACATCAGAGATGATGGGGCAAATTATAGGGTACGTAGGGCGGGAAACGGATGCTGCCCTATATGTGCATTTTAGGCGGGTTCGTTTTGCAGGATTGGGATGAAAGCTACAAGGTAACCGAAAGGATGGTCCGATATGGAATACATTTGGATATATCATAATTCCCACGACAGCGATTACAGGAAACCGTTTGGCGCGGTGCCGTGTCAGGAGACAGTTACTTTGCGGGTAAAGGTGTGTACGCAGGATGATATAAGATCCGTCACACTGAGGTTATGGCGGGACGGCATTGGAGAAACCAGGATTCCCATGTTCCTTGCGTGGCGGCATGAAGACCAATACGTGTACGAAGGGAGCTTAAGGTGTCCAGCAGATCCCGGTCTCGTATGGTATTATTTCATAGTTGAGACTGGCAAGGGATTGTATTATTATGGCTGCAAACCCGATGGGTTGGGAGGGGTGGGCCAAATCACCGATTATCCTCCCCATTCATATCAGGTGACGGTGTATAAGCGGGGCTTTAAAACTCCTGACTGGTTTAAGGACAGCATCATGTATCAGATATTTGTGGACCGGTTCTATAACGGAAACCAGGACGGGCAACCGCTGGTTTACAGGGAAGACTGCATAATACACCGGGATTGGTACGAGATGCCCAACTACAAGCCCGATCCGGTTACCGGCAAGGTGCTGTGCAACGATTTCTTTGGAGGAAACCTGCTGGGCATAAAGGAGAAATTGCCATACCTCAAGGAGCTGGGTGTCAGCGTCGTATACCTTAACCCCATCTTTGAAGCCTATTCCAACCATAAATACGATGTGGGGAACTATAAAAAGATAGACCCCATGTTTGGGGATGAGGAAACCTTTCGGGAGCTTTGCCAGGAAGCCAGGGAATCGGGTATATACATCATCCTGGATGGGGTGTTCAGCCATACCGGCAGCGACAGTATATATTTCAATAAAAAAGGCAGGTACCCGACCCTGGGGGCCTATCAGTCCAAGGATTCTCCCTATTACCCGTGGTACAGATTTATACAGCATCCCGACGTGTATGAATGCTGGTGGGGAATAGATACCCTGCCCAACGTAAACGAGATGGACCCATCGTATCGGGATTATATCATCCATGACGAGGATTCCGTGGCCAAGTACTGGCTTAAGAGGGGAGCAAAGGGTTGGCGGCTGGACGTGGTGGATGAAGTGCCGGATGAGTTTTTAAAGGAATTCAGGAAGGCCGTAAAACAGCTGGATGAGGAGGCAGTGGTGATAGGAGAAGTATGGGAAGATGCCTCCAGAAAGGTGAGCTATGGCAGGAGAAGGGAATATTTGCTGGGCGAAGAGCTGGACTCAACAATGAATTACCCTTTCAGGGACATGGTATTGAAGTTTTTCCTGGGTGAGTGGGATGCCGCCTATTTTAACAGGGCCATGATGAGCTTATATGAAAACTATCCGGTTGAATGCTTTTATTCGCTGGTCAACCTGGTGGGGTCCCACGATGTGCCCAGGATAAAGACGATTTTGGGGGAAGCGCCTCCGCAGCATTCCCTGTCCCGGGAACAGCAGGCCCGTTACGTTCTTACCAGGGAGCAGGAACGGCTGGCCGTCCAAAGGCTCAAGCTGGTATCGTTGTTTCAGATGACGTTCCCCGGGGTGCCCTGCATATATTACGGAGATGAGGTCGGACTGACGGGATACGGGGATCCCTTCAACAGGGGCACTTATCCCTGGGGTCGGGAGGATACCGAGCTTCTGGAATGGTACAGGAGGGTGGCTGCCTTAAGGAATGGCCTGGATGCCCTGAGAACGGGGGAATTTGTACCGGTCTATTATGAGGGGGATGTGTATGCCTTTGTCCGCAGCATCAGAGGGGGCAAGGATGTGTTTGGGCGGGAGCGCAGCGACGGCTTTGCCCTTGTGATGGTGAACCGTAGCCGGTACAAGGCCTATACCGTAAAACTTGATATGCAGAGGTGGGGTATAAGCAAACTGGTGGACGTAATAAACTTTGGTATGGAATTCTTCACAAGAGAGGGATACCTGTATATAGATGTATTGCCCCTCAAGGGCAGGGTTCTCATAGGCTTTTGATTTATTGATTTTTTGTTACATTTTAATAAATTTTTGGCCAGGGAACCGACAAATTGGCAATTTTTATGATAACTTATTGATTTTGTAAATATTTATATATAAACTATAAATAGGGGTCCCCTGCGCTGGACGATAGGGAAAGCACAGCGATTGGCCGCAACAGCAGAAGTATTGCTCTCGGCGAGGGGACGATAGCCGGTAACCATCAGGTTAAGGAATTAGCTAGAGGGTGTAATCTTGGATGAGCCAATCAGAACTAATGTATGGATATCTGCGAGAGTACTTTGGGCATGATGATTTTCGTCCCGGCCAGCGTCAGGTGGTAGAGGCCATACTTCGAGGAGAAAATGTCGTGGCGGTGTTTCCGACCGGGAGCGGGAAATCGCTGTGCTATCAGCTCCCTGCCCTCATGTTCCCGGGTACCACCCTGGTTATATCGCCCCTTATATCCTTGATGAAAGACCAGGTGGATCAACTGGGGCAGCGGGGTATTCCTTCCACCTTTATAAGCAGCATCATCTCCGAAGAAGAGCTTGCCAGGCGCTTGGACAACCTGCGCCGGGGGAAGTACAAGATAGTATACATTGCCCCCGAACGCTTTTATTCAGAAGGGTTTATTGACACCCTTAAGGGCCTGAAAGTGCCGTTTGTAGCCGTGGATGAGGCCCACTGCATATCCCAGTGGGGGCACAATTTCCGTCCCGCCTATTTAAAGGTCAAGGATTTGATACAGCAGCTGGATGGCCCGGTGGTGGCAGCTTTTACGGCTACCGCCAACAGGCATGTGCAGCAGGATATTATACGATTGCTCAATTTGAAGAAGTATAGGCTGTTTGTGAGCGGCTTTGACAGGCCTAATTTGGAGTTCAGGATAGAGAGGCCCCGGGATAAACAGGGGTTTATTCTTAAGTATGTCAGGAAGAATTCGGGCAAAGCGGGCATCATTTATGCCGCCACCAGGAAGGCCGTTGAAGATATCTATAACCTGCTCGTCAGCAAGGGCATACCGGCTGGAATGTATCATGCAGGGCTGAGCAGCCGGGACAGGGTTATGGCTCAGGAGGACTTCGCCCGGGGCAAGATATCGGTCATGGTGGCTACCAATGCTTTCGGCATGGGAATAGACAAGAAGGATATAAGATATATAATTCATTACAACATGCCCAGATCTTTGGAGTATTATTATCAGGAAGTGGGACGGGCCGGGAGAGATGGCAGGCTGGCCTCCTGTATACTCCTGTATGCGGAAGAGGATTATCATCTCAACCGGGCCCTTATAAATATCAATTACCCTCCCGTGGGCCTGGTGGAGAGCGTGTACAACAGGGTGCTTGAGGCGGGTGACAAGGGTGTACCCTTAGATGCGCTCCTTAAAGGCAACATATCTAAGCAAATCCTGCACAGCGCCATACGTAAGCTCATCGAGTATAACTACGTAAAGCTGAAAAACGGTGTTGTATACCCATTTCTAAATGGCAGGAAGTTCGAGCTTACCCAGGAGGAGATAGACCAGCATAAAAAGGTGGAGCTTGAGAAGCTGGATAGGATGATGGAGTACTGCCTGAGCAAAAGATGCTTGCGATACGACATCCTGGAGTATTTTAACGAGGAGCCCACGTTCACCAAATGCGGAAATTGCAGCGTTTGCGGTTCGGCTGCCGATGGTACCAAGAGAAAGTTCATAGACGACCTGCTAAAGGGTATACTGAGTTCCCAGGGAGATACCTATAATGCCGAAGAAAATGACAGGGCGGACGAGGCATTGCTCGACCTCCTTAAGCAGGTGAGGGAGAGAATTGCCAGAAAAGCGGGGATACCGCGCCAGGCGGTGTTTGACGACAACATCCTTGAGCGGATGGCCGCTTTAAAGCCGGTTACCAAGAAACAGCTCCTTAAAATCGATGCCGGCATAGAGCAGCACAAGGTTGAGCTTTTTGCCGATGAATTTCTGCTGGAGATACACCGCTATATCCGTCAAAAGACCATCGTTTGACCCTAACTTGTATTTTACACTTCTAGCCTCCTGTACTGGCTTTCCGCCAGGTTGTACAGGATTTTCAAGCAGGGAATGGACAGAAGGCCCAATGCAAGTCCCAATACGGCATATATGATCCACTCGGAGGCCTTCAGCTTAAAAAATATAGCTATTAAGAGGACGGATAGAGCCAGAACGGCCAATGTCAGCAACATGCTGAACAGGCCGTTTAAATTTTGCTTTACGGCTTCCTGCGGGTTATCCCACTCTAGCCTGGGATGTATGAGGTCAACCAGCAGGTTGAGGGTATTGAGGAGCACATTTCCCAGCAAACAGAGAACGAATATTGTGAACATCCTTATAACGGACAACTGCACTACTATTCCGACAACCACGGTGGTGATCACAATTCCTACGCCTGACATGGCCATGCTGTGGAGTAGCTTGGCAGTCACCTGTTGCCTTGCCGGCACGGGGATCATCTTGGATATCCAAAAAGTTTTGCCTTCCCTTGATATGGAAGTGCAAGCCACGATATTGATGCTGGATGCAAACAAAACCAGCCCGGCACAGCCAAGAGTAGTCCACATGAGAAATTGCGGCTGCCTTATTTGCATGAGCAGGTCCTTCATTTCTTCCGCCCGTGATATAAAGGGCATCAACATTATGAAAGGTACCATTATCGTGCCCGCCAACCCGTTCATGGCGTAGACTGGCGTTCTTAAAAACAGCTTCCATTCCCTCCCGAACAACGCCATCACGGGGGATGAAGCTTTTTCCACCTGAACATTTATCCTTTCAACTAAGAGCTTTTTTCTGCCGCGACTTGTTTCTTGTCCGGCCAGCAGCCCCTTGTAGAATATCAGATTGGCCACCCACAGCAGGAACCCGAATAGGGCCGCGGATACCACGAGATATAGTGCAAAATACATCCAGCCTTCTAAAGTTTGCCTTGCCAGTCCGTAAGTGGCCCATATGCTGGGGGGGAACCCCCGACCGATTAGTTTTATGATATCGGCCCGGGCCACTATCATATCCTGTATGAATTGCTGGGAGCTGTTTTTGGGCAATTTTTGTGCAAAATAGTTTATCGTCAAGCCCAGTAGCAAACCCAGCAGGCTGCCCACCACCGCCAACACATCTCTGTTTTTCCGTATGCTCACAACCTGCATCAGCAGGAGAACGAATATTGATACTAACACCAGGGGAATTACCGGCGTGAGCAACAATACAAACAGGCCTTTGAGCCAATATATCAATCCCGGCTGCATTCCTATGCCGTAGATGATGATTGCGGGAAGCAGCATGGGCCAGGTTACCAGATATTCGTTTACCACGATTATTATAAATTTGCTGGCCAGTATATGGTAGGGTTTTAACGGTAAGGGAACCAGGAGCTCCATATCGGTTGAAAAATAGAAGGCCGATATCACGTAAAATATGCCGAATATGAATACCATGAACTGACAGGCAAGGATAGCGATGAGAAGGACCAGCTCGGGACTATTGAGCATCTGCCCGCCCTGGTACACTGCCTGTAAAAACACGGCATAAAGCGATAATACGGATACCCCGCTCAATATGATGGACAAACCTATTAGGATCGGCTCCCATAGGCGTTTCTTCTCCTTTGTGAACCTGTAACGCAGGGCTGAAATGCCGAAATTCACATTAAGGCTGGTAATTAACAAGCTTATAAACTGTTTCATTGTTCCGTCAACTCCAAGAATATGTTCTCCAGGGTTTCGGCCTGCTCTCCGCCGCGTAGCTCATCAAGGGTGCCCACCGCTATCAATTTACCTCTGTGGATTATGCCTATCCTGTCGCATAGCCGTTCGGCTACTTCGAGTATATGGGTAGAGAAAAACACGGTGTTGCCCTTTTCACAGTGTTGCCTCATGAGCTCCTTGAGAAGGTGCGAGGACTTGGGATCTAAACCCACCATGGGCTCATCCATGATCCACAAAGCGGGCTCGTGAAGAAGGGCTCCCGCCAGAACTATCTTCTGTTTCATGCCGTGGGAATAGCTCTTAATGAGGTCTCCTACGGCATCGACGAGATCGAACATCTCCAGGAAATAATTGATCCTCTCTTTTCTCCGGTCGGCCGGTACTTGGTACACATCGGCCATGAAGTTTAAATATTCCATACCCGTCAAGCGGTCGTACACCACGGGGGTATCGGGTACATATCCAATACTTTTTTTGGCCTCTATGGAATTTTTCCGGGTATCGTAGCCGTTCACAATGATGCTGCCTTTGTCGGGTTTTAAAAGGCCCACTATCATCTTTATGGTGGTGGTTTTTCCCGCGCCGTTGGGTCCCAGGAAGCCGAATATCTCACCCGGCTTTACAAGAAGGCTCAGGTTATCGACGGCCTTGACCGTTCCCCGATTGTAGCTCTTGGACAGGTTGCTTATTCTGAGCATAGAAATGCCCCCTCGTTCAAAGTTAAGTACATTATACCAGCCATTTGCAGTAATTGCAATTGATGTTAGGCCAGCAAGGCCCAAACTGCTTTGAATGATGGCGGTTTGTCTTATCTTCCTGATTATGTTATAATTTTCGTGGGAAAAGGGTTACATTAAAGAAAGGCTTTAATGCCGGTTTACATCGCTTTACGGAAGGATGTCGACGGATGGAATTGACCTTTTGCGGCGGAGCTGCCGAAGTGGGAGCCAGCTGCTATTTGCTGCGCATAGATGATAAGAATATCCTCCTGGATGCGGGGGTCAGGATGGACTCATCTAGGGATAGCCTTCCTGACCTTCGTATCCTTCAAGAAAAAGGCGGCGTGGATGCGGTATTTATCACCCATGCCCATCTGGATCATACCGGTGCCCTTCCAGTAATAAGCAGGGAGTATCCCAGCGCTCCCATTTATATGACCCATGCAACCAAGGACCTGGTGCGCCTCCTGCTCTACGATAGCCTGAAGATCATGGAGCAACGGGAAGGCGAGATACCCATATATGCAGAGGTTCACGTAAAGCAGATGATGGACAGGATAATATGTTTTTCTCCCGAATTTGCCGTACAGCCCTTTAAGGATGCCGAACTTAAGGTTACCTTCTATCATGCAGGGCATATCGTCGGCGCAAGCTGCATCTATATACATGGCAAAGAGGGCAGCGCATTCTATTCGGGGGATATATCCCTCATCAATCAGTATACGGTGAGCGGAGCTTCAATCCCGAAGCTTCGGCCCGATGTGGCCATACTGGAGGGCACTTACGGGGATAAGCTCCACGCCAACCGCCAGATGGAAGAGGAGCGCTTCATCCAGATGGTGGGCCAGGTCATAGATAGAGGGGGTAAAGTGTTGGTCCCCGCTTTTGCTGTAGGGCGTGCCCAGGAGGTCATACTCATGCTGAGGCGGGCCATGAACAGAGGGAAGCTGTCCAGGTTTAAGGTATTTGTCGATGGCATGGTGCGGGAAGTGTGCAGGGTGTACCGCCTGAACCCAAATTATCTGCACAGCAGTTTGGCCAAGAGGGTGTGGAAGGATAAAGAAGTGTTCTTTGACGACTGGATACAGCCGGTGACGGACAGCAGGGACAGGGAGGCCGTGATGAAGTTTTCGGAGCCCTGCTGTATAATATCCAGTTCCGGCATGCTGACCGGTGGGCCCAGCCAGTGGTATGCCGAAAGGCTGGCCGGGGATGAGAAAAATTTCATCGCCATAACGGGCTATCAGGATGAAGAGGCTCCCGGCCGGCAGCTGCTTGACCTGGTAAATGCTCCTCCCGATGAGAGGTTTCTGGTGCTGGGTGAAAGGCGAATCCCTGTCAACTGCCAGGTTGACAGGTACAGCTTATCTGCCCATGCTGATAAGGTTGAACTTCTGGGGTTGGTGCACGCCCTGTCGCCGCGGCACGTATTTCTGGTGCACGGGCAGGAAGAGGTCATTCAGCACTTAGGAAGGGAGCTGCAGGCCGATTTACGGGGTAGGGTTTATGTGCCCAGAAACGGAGAGGCTTATGATTTCCGTATCGGGCGCCCCAGAAAGCAGCTCGAACGGGCTTTAACCCCTTCGCTCAATAGAGAGGATATGCCCGGCGAAGGGGATATGGAGGCTTTGTGGAGGCATATAATGGCTCATGGCGGGCAAAAGCGGGCCTATAGCCCCGAAGAGCTGCTTTACATTTGGTCGGGAAGGGAGCCGGTGCAGGAACAGGTAAGCGAGCTGGCCGACATACTGTTGCGTTCCGACTACTTCGAGCCCGATAGCTGGCGCCCTTTTTTGTACCGGCCACTCTCTGAAGAGCAGGTAGCCCGGCGGCTGCAGGAGCTTCAAGGGCCGATGGAGGTTAACCGCATGCTTGCGCTGGTGGATGAATTTTTCCCGCCCCAGGCGGGATTGTATAAAAAGGGAGCCAGGTTTGATGAAAAGGTTGCACTGCTTTACTTCAAATTTCCCAAGGTTGCATCCCAGAGATACAAGGAGGAGATCCAGCGGTTCGAGGAGATGACCGGCTGGCGGGTTGAGCTTAACCGGGAGTGCAATCTTGAAGCTGCGGAGGACCTGCTGGTAAGCCTTTTGCCCGAAGGGGCTTACCTGTCGGGAAGTTTGTCGTATTACCGTGCTCAGGGATGTTTTAAAGCCTCCATTGAAGGGGATGTGGATGTTGAAGATATAAGAAGGCGGTTCAGTGAGGCTACCGGCCTTGATTTGGTCGTTGAAGGACATGCCAAACAAAAAACATTCGAACCGGTGGCTGCGCGGCCCGGCCAGATGGAACAGAACAAGGCTTTCGGGCTCATAGAAGAATCATTTGCGGGTAAGCCCCACAGGCTGTATAAAAAGGGTTTGAAACGGGACGAAAACGGGCCCTATATAGAGCTGACCTTCATATCTCCTGAGATAGGCCAGCGGTACATGGATATCATATTGCAGCTCGAGGAGAAGACCGGATGGCCCATGAGGATCAACCCCAATCCCAACCAGAACGAGATCATCAAGTTGGCCAGACGGTTGCTGGAGCAGAGGGGTTTGCGCCTAAAGAAGAACCCCGGCTTTTTTCAGCTGGAAAAGGAGGTCAGGGTCATACCGGCGGATGATTGGGATTACGAGACCCTTGACGATATAAAAAAGGAGTTTGAGTCTTATACCGGGTACAGGCTGGTTGTTGAGAAAAATTGACGTTAGATTTAAAATATTATTATGGGTTACCATCTCTGTCCGTATTAATTTCCGGCAAAAATGTGAAGCTTGATATGGGGGTCATAGATGTATCGTTAGATGGCGGTAATTGACATTTGCAGTACTAAAGGCGTTTCTTAGTTGGATATCCAGAATGGATTAAAGTACCAGTGAAATGGGGGATGCAATATGAAGATAAGAAAAGCTATCATTCCGGCAGCTGGTCTAGGAACCAGGTTTTTGCCGGCCACAAAGGCCCAGCCCAAGGAGATGCTGCCCATCGTGGACAAGCCAACCATACAGTATATAATAGAAGAGGCCATTGAATCGGGGATAGAGGAATTTCTCATCGTTACCGGCAGAAACAAGAGGTCTATTGAGGATCACTTTGACCGTTCTCTGGAGCTGGAAGAGGCCCTTCGCAACAGCAACAGGGAAGACCTTCTCAAATTGGTGGATGATATCTCAAATATGGTGGATATTCATTACATACGCCAGAAGGAACCTAAAGGGCTAGGGCATGCCATATACTGCGCCCGTTCCTTTATAGGGGACGAGCCCTTTGCCGTGCTGCTGGGGGACGATATAGTCTATTCCAAGACCCCCTGTTTGAAGCAGCTCATCGAGGTTTACAATGAATATAAGACCACCGTTCTTGGATGCCAGCATGTACCCAGGGAAGATGTCAACAAGTACGGCATCGTCAACGGCATACCCATTGAAGACAGGGTTTATAAGGTTAAGGAACTGGTTGAAAAGCCCGATATCGATAAGGCGCCGTCTACCCTTGCAATTTTGGGACGGTATATCATTACGCCCAGGATATTTTATCATCTGGCCAATACTCCGCCCGGAATCGGGGGAGAGATACAGCTTACCGATGCGCTTCAGGCTCTGGCTCTGGAAGAGGCCATATATGCCTACGAGTTTGAGGGTAAAAGGTATGACGTTGGCCACAAGCTGGGCTACTTGCAAGCCACGGTGGAGTTTGCCCTTCGCAGGGAGGACCTCAGGGAAGAGTTTGGAAGGTATTTAAAGGGCCTGGTACAAAAAGAGCTGAGCGATATCTAAAACAAGTGCATGGCTTGCATAAATAAAACTTTCTTGCTCGTTAAACAATAAAACCGGAATTCCATGAGGTATGCTACAGGAAAGGGAGGAAGTTTGGATGGACTATAGAGATAGGTACAGGTTATGGATGGAAAGCCCTGTAATAGATAAGGCCACAAAGGAAGAGCTGGCGGCCATAGCCCACGATGAAAAGGAGCTGGAGGACCGATTTTACAAGGATCTGGAATTCGGCACTGGCGGACTCCGCGGCATCATAGGTGCGGGGTCCAACAGGATGAATAAATATACCGTTGGCAGGGCCACCCAGGGCCTGGCCAATTATATAAAGAAGCAAGGGCCACAAGCCATGAACAGGGGCGTGGTGATCGCCTATGACTCCAGAAGGATGTCAAAGGAGTTTGCGCTGGAGGCGGCTCTGGTTTTGAACGCCAATGGAATTAAAACTTATCTGTATGATGAGCTGCAGCCTACGCCGGTGCTGTCGTTTAGCGTGAGGGAGCTGGGCGCCATGGCCGGGATAGTCATAACGGCCAGCCATAACCCACCCGCTTACAACGGCTATAAGGTGTATTGGGAGGATGGGGGACAGGTACCGCCCAGCCGTTCCGAGGAGATCATAAAAGAGGTTTATGCCGTAAATCGCTTTGAGGATATCAGGATCATCACCAGGGAAGAGGCTGAAGCCCAGGGGCTTTTTCACCTAATAGGGGAGGATGTTTTGAGCCGCTATATCGAGAGGGTGAAGCAACTCTGCATAAATAAGGAGCTGGTAAAAGAAGTCGGCAAGGATCTCAAGGTCGTTTATACCCCGCTGCATGGAGCCGGTAACAAGCCGGTGAGGCGTGTGCTTGGGGAGCTGGGTTTTAAGAACGTCATGGTGGTTCCGGAGCAGGAACTGCCCGATCCCGAATTTCGTACCGTAAAATATCCCAACCCCGAGGAACCGGAAGCTTTTGCTTTGGCCATACAGCTTGCCAAAAAACACGATGCCGACATAATAATAGGTACCGACCCGGATAGCGATAGACTGGGAGTTGTGGTGAAGGATGGAAATGGCGAATACGTGGTGCTGACCGGCAATCAGCTGGGCGCGTTACTGGTCAATTACGTGCTTGGGTCACTGCAAAGGGCAGGTAGGCTACCGCACAACGGAGCCATCATCAAGACCATCGTGACCAGCGAGATGGGACGGGAGATTGCCAGGTCATACGGTATGGAGACGGTGGATACCTATACGGGCTTTAAGTTTATAGCCGAGAGGATCAAGGAATTTGAGGATACCGGCGATAAGGTATTTTTGTTTGGATATGAGGAGAGCTACGGTTACCTGGCGGGA
>Ga0134102_1001546_pt1 | contig 19318 bp, 17 predicted proteins | sample 13_3_2metaG_FD_94447 | JGI IMG/M metagenome (GOLD analysis project Ga0134102, IMG submission 94447) | Switchgrass degrading microbial communities from high solid loading bioreactors in New Hampshire, USA - 13_49_3.3_201_A3 metaG | ecosystem: Engineered > Bioreactor > Semi-continuous > Anaerobic...
ACTGCATGCTATGGCTTAAAGCTATACATAAGAATGGCAGATGACCATACTTGATCATCTGCCAATAATTCATAGGTTACTTCATTTTACTTGGTTAACCCCAACATTTGACGTAGAGCCTAACAAAACTCCTTCCCGGCATTTAACTCTTACCAAGAAGGAGTTTTGTTCCCTATCTCAGCGACAAAATCTACTATATTATCATTTTTTCATTTATTAACTGTAGTTTTACCATCCAGTGTCATCTGAATTATAAGTCCATGCCGTTTCTATTCTTCTACATAGCTTGCGCTTGTGTCGATGATAATTGTATTAGTCTCACCGTCCCAAGTTACACCTATATCAAAGGCTTTGGCTATGTCTCTCAGTTTGAAGTAGTTGTTGTCGTTGATGTTATAAGCTGTCAGGGATATTTCTTCGCCGTCTTTATAAATCTTTGAAGTAGTCAGGGTTGCAACTTTGGCTGTACCGTCACCCTTAGCTAACTCGCCGCCTACCGGAGTGTAAGGCGTATTTGAGATAAGGTTGATTGCATTGTTTTCTCCGTCCCAGGTGACTTCGAAGTTCTTCTCTGTGTTGTTCACGGCTTGCGCCAAGTCTCTCAGCTTGAAGTAGTTGTTGCCGTTGATGTTATAAGCTTCAAATTCAATGGATGTGCCATTAACTAATACAGTAGACGTTGTCGGTACTGCCTCTACTGTAGCAGGTGCCGCAGGAGCAGTGTCTACAGGAGCAGTTTCTGCAGGAGCAGTTTCTGTTTGACCACCGACTATAACATAAATACCGATATCACATTCGTCGCTCACCTGACTGTTATTAGCAAAGTACAAATAATATGGACCCGGTTTGTCCAGTACAATCGTACCTTGATAAGCTTCGGCAGCTACAGGCTCGTTACCGTGATTCTCATAGTCATATATAAATGTATCATACCCTGTTATATCAACTTTAGGTTCTGAGGCTTCATCAAGATAATAATACTGATAAAAACTTATACCATAACCGTACTTATCAGTCTTTTTCAGTGTTACTGTCACCGGAGCATCAGCATAATATAGCTCATAATAATCTTCAACAGCAACAGGCTTGTCTGAAGCTTCAAGGGCCTTGTCTATTTCTTCCATGTCAAAGGATTCATCCGTATAAATATCACCTATCCTTGTGACATTTGATATTTCTATTGTGTCGTTAAAAGTAGTTACAGTACTCGGCTCACCCTCTCCGTAAGCCGTTACAATTAGTGATAGCATAAACACTAATGCTACCATGACTGATAAAAATCTTTTTTTCATTGTGTTCTCCTTCCTTTCTTTCTTTTAATATTATTTTTTTATAATATTATTTTTCAGCCGCTTATGCAGCCAATAAAGCTTGTCTTATGTTAAGCATCTTATGCCAAGTATTATATCAATTATGTCAACAACTTTCAACCTGAATTTTCCTCACATAGTAAGTCCTGCTGCTAATTTATTAAATATAGGAGTAATTAAAACTTGAAAATTTTTGAATTTATGTAACCTTGTGGAACAAGGTGCCTGTCCTCTTATCTTATAAAGCAGTGGCTTAATACAGCGGAAACAAAGCGGTGATGCAAATTGTAAAAAGGACACTCTCCCAGGAGTGTCCTCAATCACAAACATTGATGTAATTAACGGATAAATTCAGGTAAATGTATGAAACATTAGGAAGCGGTTTTTATCGTCCACAAAAACAATTTTTGGAGAATAATTTTTAGCTTCCTCTTCACTCATTAATGCATAGGCTATGATAATAACAATATCTCCCGGTTGTGCTAATCGCGCAGCCGCACCATTTAGGCAGATGACACCGCTGTCTTTCTCTCCGGGAATTGCATATGTCTCAAACCGTGCTCCATTATTATTATTTACAACCTGTACCTTTTGATTAGGCAAAATCCTTGCTGCTTCCATAAGGGCTGCATCAATAGTAATACTTCCCGCATAATTGAGATTTGCTTCAGTAACTGTAGCACGATGTATTTTTCCTTTCAGCATTTCAATAAACATTTTTTACACCTCCACCAATATATTGTCGATAAGCCGTGTTTTCCCAAACTTTACTGCCAATGCAACCAAGGTTTTTGACTTCAAAATATCCACTTCTTCCAGCGTTTCTGCATCAACAATAGAAACATAGTCAATTCTTGCCAACGGCTTTCCTCTAATCATGTTCTCTATTTCATCTTTAAGTTTTGCTGCATTCCTTTCTCCCTTTTCAATAAGAGTCTTACAGTGATTCAAGGACTGCCAGAGTACTAAAGCCTGCTTGCGCTCTTCCTGATTCAAATAAACATTTCTAGAACTCATGGCCAAACCGTCTTTTTCACGTATAATAGGGCATACAACAATACTTACATCCATGTTTAAATCCTTGACCAGCCTTTTAATAACGATGGCTTGTTGAGCATCCTTTTGACCGAAATATGCTCGTTCCGGACCTACGATATTAAACAGCTTGGTTACTACAGTGGCAACTCCTCTGAAATGCCCCGGACGTGATTTGCCGCAAAGATGTTTTGTAATTTCCTCAACTTCTACATAGGTCTGATATCCAGCCGGATACATTTCTTCTGCTTCCGGAGCAAATAAAACGTCTGCACCCGCTTCTGCCGCCAATGCAATGTCCCGTTCCAAATCACGCGGATAGCGTTCAAAGTCTTCACCTGCTCCGAATTGTGTAGGGTTCACAAAAACACTCACTACAACGATATCATTTTCACCGGCAGCCTTTTCTATTAAAGAAAGATGTCCTTTGTGAAGGTAACCCATTGTAGGAACAAAACCTATGGTTTTTCCGTCTTTTTGTTGTTTTCTTAAATATGCTTTTATTTCATCAATATTTTTATAAACTTTCATTTTTGCCCTCCATACAGCTTGTCAATTTGTTCCGCATCCATATGAAAACTATGTTCATCACCGGGAAAAATGCCTTGTCTTACTTCTTCTATATAAGTCGCAAATGCTTTTTCCATTTCTGCCCCCAGACCGGCATAGCTTTTTACAAATTTAGGGCTTTGTTTGTGATACAATTGCAACATGTCGTGTACTACCAATACCTGACCGTCGCACTTGTTCCCTGCCCCAATCCCTATAGTAGGTATGGTAAGCTGTAATGAAATAATTTCCGCCAGTTCGGCAGGTACGCATTCAAGCACTAATGCAAAAACTCCTGCATCTTCCAGCCTTTTAGCATCTTCAATTATTTCTTTTGCCTTTTCTTCCGTTTTGCCCTGTATAAAGTATCCGCCTATAGTGTTAATGGATTGGGGTGTCAACCCAAGATGGCCCATCACAGGAATTCCGGCTTTTATTATTGCTTTTACATCCTCTATAATAGCTTGCCCGCCTTCCATTTTAACCGCCTGTGCTCCACCCTGCTGAACCAGCCTGCCTGCATTTCTGACACTTTCAATTGTTCCCATGTGATACGAAAGGAAGGGCATATCCGTAACCACCATGGCTCTTTCCACCCCCCTGCTGACAGCCCTGGAATGGTGAATCATATCTTCCATGGTAACCATTGTGGTATCATCATATCCCAATACAACCATACCGAGTGAGTCTCCGACCAATATCGCATCTATTCCGATACGATCCATCATTCTTGCGGTAGGATAATCATAAGCAGTCAGCATGGTTATTTTTTGCTTTTCCTTTTTCATCTTTTTAAATGCAGATGTTGTAACCCTCTTAACCATTTTTTAACATCTCCTTAATCCTCGCTGCTGTTTCATTGTCAATTCTTCCTGCTCTTTGAGCCAATTCCGCAGTCTTTAGACCTATTGTAAAAACAGCGTCTTCCAACTGCTTTGCTGTAACTTCACTCCCCACCAATAAAAAAGCCTTCTTGACACAGGTCAAGAAGGCACAGATTTTCACTACACATTACATATTCCACTTTCTTGGCCTGTCTTTGTCTGCATAGATCAAAGCAAGCATTTAAAATCACATAATTTAATTATTAATTGCCGTTTTTAAAAGTATAGCTCCCAAAATTTCAGGATACTACCTTTAGTATTAGAATACCAGAATTAATATATTTTGGCAATATCAATTTGTCTCCAGTTTTTCTCTTTGCAACAGGACTATGGACTCCACACGGCTTGGGTAGATGACATGGATGTATTTAGCCATTTTCGGAACCATCTGTTCGTGGGAACATATCAATAAATTATCCGGTAATTTTTTTAAAATAACAATTCAAGAAAACATATCGACTTAAATCTCATGACATCATTTTTGTTATAACCTGATTATGAGTCGCTTAATAAGTTTGGAGCAGACTCGGAACTACTGCTATGCTATGTATGTAATCTAAGGGAACTCAATAGAATGAAATACTGCTCCTCATCTTGGAATCAAATATTATGCTACTATTACACACTGTTACTTTTCTTCCGTGCTTGTCTTGGCATTATTTACCGCCCAATAAAAGTACAACATATTTCTAAAAAAGACAAACGGGGACAAACATACCTGCCCCCTTGTACTTTTTTTAGCGATAAAAAATAACAATTTCATTTCCATCAATAAAAGAGACAGGGGGACGGTTCCCCTGTCCAGAGACATGGGAACCGTCCCCCTGTCCAACTCCTCAGAATCTTATTCACCTTATCCTTATTCAAACCGGTAATAGCAGCAACCCTCCTCTTTGGTTTTTAATATACCATACTGAGATGGTAGCTTGCTTTCTTGTTTCCTACAAAAACTTTACACTACGTTACTGTCCGTCGTTGGCTGGCTTTCATTTCATCATACTTCATTTATAATTTTCTAATGTATATTCACCTGTCTTCCTAAACAGCAGATGAATGTGAGCACCCGTATGGCAATACCCATATAGGCAAGTATAGGCAAACCCTTGCGTTTCGTTTTCTAATATGGGACAAGGTACCTGTTCCCCTGTCCCATTTAATGTTACTCACAAGAGACCCTTTTTGGTAAAAGGTGGGTTTGGCAACTTACATTCTACCAAAAAAGAGGGGCTCTTGTTCATTTTATCCTATAAGAATTTTACGCCGAATTCCGTAAACATTAATATTACAAAGTGAATTTACTTTTTCAATTAACCTGCCCGCATCATTACTTTACAAATATAAGGAAATCCCATGGTTTTAATCGGAAATTATTCTCACCCGCTGGAAGAATGATACTCTCCCTTGTGAGCACATTGGTGCCTTCAAACTTCTGTTTTAGCGTAATTGTCGCATCAATATCTTGTGAGGACAGATTCAGAACAACAAAAATCCGGTCGTCATCCTTCACCCGTTCATAGGCAAGAACCTTCTTATCCGAAGTTTTCATAAATTCTATGGTACCACCCTTCTCCCCGTTCCAAAGTGCCGGATGATCAAGCTTGAGCTTCACAAGGGTGCTTATTAACTCCTTATTTGGCAGCGAAGACCAATCAATCTCATCCTTTTCAAAAAACTGAAGCCTTTTATTGTGATTAGCTTCCTGCCCGGAATAAATCAGTGGCATTCCCGGAGCTGTGAAAATTAATGCTAGCATCGGATATTGAGCCTTGCCCAAACGTTCTTCAACCGTTCCGTTCCATGAATTTTCATCATGGTTGTCTATAAAATGGAGTGGATAGGTGTCACCGGGATATTTTGACTGAAGTCCCTCAAAATAACTGATCAGCTCATCAGGGCTGTAAAGTCCTTTAGCAATTTTGTTTAAATTTCCGAAGAGACCCCAGCCATAGTTGGCGTTAAACACGTATTTCATAAAGTCCATATTTTTATCATCTTCTGCCAGCAGGAATACCGGTTTTATTTGCTCCAAAGCTTTCTTTGCCGATTCCCAGAAATCAAGAGGTGCTCCACCGGCATAATCACAACGAAATCCATCCACATCGTATTCTTTTACCCAGAAGCACATGGCATCTATCATTGCTGCCCTCATATCCTGATTATCAAAGTTTAGTTCCGCCACATCATACCAGTCTGTTCCTGGTGGGTGGATCACATTCCCATTAGAATCCTGTGCATACCAATCCTTATGCTCTTTAATCCAGACATGATCCCAGCCGGTATGATTAGCCACCCAATCCAGCATTACCTTAAAGCCCATTTCATGGCATTTATCCACTAAGGCTTTAAAATCTTCAAGAGTACCAAACTCGGGATTTATATTTTTATAATCGGATATAGAATAATAAGACCCAAGCGTCCCCTTCCTTTTTTCAACCGCGATTGGGTAAATAGGCATAAACCATAATATTTTAACACCCATCTCCTTAAGGCGCGGTAAATGTTGTTCAAACGCTTTAAACGTTCCTTCCCTGGTATACTGTCTTACATTAACTTCGTACATAGTGGCATTGTAAGACCAGTCAGAAACGGGAACAGTTTTTTCTTTCAATGCGGGAGTTTCAGAAGGTAAAGAATCCGGTGAACTGCTTGTTTCCTTTTGTTCAAAAGATTGCAATGATTGACTATTGTTATTCTTGTCCTGAGTACAACCTGATAACATTTGTGAAAGTAAAAGAAAACACATAATCACTAATGAAATCAACCGTCTGTTTTTAATCATAGCCTATGACCTCCTTTTAATATATTATTGTAAAATAATGTAATTATAGTAATATAATGCCATCTTATTGTACTCTATTTCATATTATTATGCAAGCGCTTGCATAACTATTATTGGAAATATTTGTTTATAATAAAAGAGTTCATATGGCTCACTTTTTCCGTCGTATCTTTATCAAATTCTGAATTGTATGAAGAAACTGGAAAAGCGAAAAGGTTCTAAGCTCAATTTTCCCCAAATGTAAACCCTCGGTATGTTTTCGTAAATGCATATCGAGGGCTTAAGCCGAATTGTCAGATTTGCTTTCAGTTTGAAATCAGCTTTCCAGACTTTACTTTTCAGGTGTCAATAATATGCACTCCAAATGTAACCATTTTCACACAGTCTGCCGTCCCCTTGTCTATTTTACAGAGCTATCTATCTCTCTAATTACCTTATCATAATATAAACTGCTGCCATTAACGGCCTCAAGAGCCCAAGTAACAGCTCCGGCAACTGGTGGATGCTCAAGTATCTTAAATGAAATTTTCTTGTTTCTGTTCTCAGAAATCACATCATCTTTTAACCTAATAATGGCTGCCGGATTCTCACCCTTTACAAAAAGCGATCCTGCAAGCACTATATCTACGTTTGCACATCCATCAAAATTGAGTTCTTTAAAAACCGCATTAATAGATATCGCATATTCTTTTCCCATATCATCAAGTATTTGAAGGGCGATTTCGTCTCCTTCATTTGCAGCCAGAAATACCACTTTAGAAAAATCCTGTATCTTTATAGACTGATTACTTATTTTTTCAATTATTACATCCATCAGATCATATTTAGAGGTGACATGTAACATTTCAAACAAAAAATCAGTCATACGAGTATTTTTTTCCCCTTTGAAAAGTGCATTATATACACTGCTAATAGCGCTTTTACTCAGTAAAACACCGCCGCCAAAATCACCTGTCAATTCAAACAGTCCCCCAATTTGAAACATTTTCTCGTAAGGGTCTATACCGACTACAGAAAAACCCGTACCATTAATAGCGCATATACCATAGCCGTTGCAGCAACCTGCTTTAATTCCAAGATATGCGTCATTGCAAAGGATAAAGTCTTTGATTCCGATATCTTTAAGAATACCGGAAATCTTATCATGCTGGCTTTTTGTGTCTACTCCGGATAATCCAAATACGCATTTCACAAGCTGATTTAAGCCAATACAGTTTTTTCGTAGTATATAAAAAATCATCTCATGCAGTTCTTTCTTTAAATCATCAAAACCATACTTCAGCCTCTCGTGGTTTGTCGTTCCCCAGCTCACGAAATCAATTTTATTGCCATTGGTATCAAACAAAGCACAGTGTGTTTTTGTACCACCTCCATCCACACCCAAAACATACCTTGACATCCTTTCCACCTCCCTAAAGATTGATAATATTCAATATTTGACCAGGTTTCTCAAAAACATATTTTGCTTCTATCCTTTCGTTTGACTTAGCCCCCCAGAGAGCTAAACCAAAATCCACTCCCGCGCCATGGGCACACCTCATATCATAAAGTGTATCCCCTACATAGATTACTTCTGAAGGTTTCATTCCTGTCATATCAAGAAATTTTCGGATAGGTTCCGGATCAGGTTTATGTTTACATGTATTATCAGCGCAAACCGCCAGTTGAAAGTAATTTCCCAGATCAAAAGACATAAAATCTTTATTTAATTCCTCTTTTGTTTTCGAAGTTACTATGCCAAGCAATACACCTTGCTCATATAATCTGGCCAATGTATTTTCTATATCGTCGAAAACTTTTACACTATGATAAAAATCATGCAGATATTCATTCCATTTCATGTTGCAATACGCTACTTTTTTTACGCCGAGTTTTCTTAAAGCTATTTCACCTGGAATACCTAGTACAAAGGCAAGATTTTCCGCTCTAAAAACATGGCCTGTTTCCTCTTCCAGTACTTTTTGAAGCGAAGAAAGTAAAGCAATTTCTGTATCAATAAGCGTTCCATCAACATCAAATATTATGCAATTATACATATTTATAGCTCCCCCACTGAACTGCGCATTACGAAGCGATAACACGATTAAGAGAAGTGACTTCTTTTTGCAGCCACTTCCCTTATGCAAACAATAGCACTCCTCGTACACTGATTTGCAGATTATTGTTAATTCATTGTTTATTCTGCGCCAATATACTGGTCAACGTTTTCCTTGATAATTAATTCATATGGAACGTCATACATCTTTTCAATCTGTTTACCGGTTGCAGCATCGAGTGCAACATCTAAAGCTTTCCGGCCTTGTTCTCTGGCATTCTGGAATACTGTGGCAGCAAGCTTGCCTTCTTTTACGGCATTGAGCGCATCAGGGATTCCATCAATACCACCAATCAATATTTTACCAGCTTTTCCCGAACCTTCAATAGCCTGTAATGCTCCTAAAGCCATTCCATCATCTTCGGCAAAAATTACATCTATCTGCATGCCTGACTGAATAAGGTTTTCTACAGCTGCCATCGCCTCTGCTCTCTGCCAGTTGGCAACTTTTTCTGCAACGACTTTCATATCCGGATATTTCTGCAATACTTCCTGTGCGCCTGTATGCCTCATAACTTCAGCATTTTGTCCTGTGGGACCATGTATAAATACTACATTTCCTTTACCACCGGCTTGTTTCGCAAGTTCTTCCATCAGCATCCTTCCGGAAGCTATATCCTCTGAACCGACATATGTTGTCCTATCTTCTGTTGCTACAGTACTTGCACACAACTCAATCATCGGTATACCTGCTTTTTTAGCCGCCTGGACAGCCGGTACCTGCTGTTCCCTGTCAAAGGGAATCATTACGATTGCATCTACTTTTTGTGCTATCAAATTGTCGATTTGACTGTTTTGTTTCGCCGAATCAGCTCCTGCATCCAAAAGGATTAATTCAACCTGGTCTTCCATTCCCTTTTCCTTAAGGTAAGCAGACATTTCATCTTTTAACTTTGCAAGATGTTCATCGCTCAACGTAAACCACGACAGACCTATTCTAATTTTCTCAGTTTTCGCAGCTTTTGGTTCGTCCTTAGGAGTTGTTGTTTCATCTTTTTTCTCTGCTGGTGACTGCCCACCGCAACCGCTCATCAGGACCACAAGCACTAATACTGTCATAAAGATGGAAACAGCTTTTGTCAGAATTGATTTCATGATAGTTTCCCCCCTCAAATTTTCAAAATATTCGCCTTGGGTAAATATATCTAAAGAAGGTAGCACATATCTACATTCTGCAAATTTTACCGTTCATTTACACCTCCTTAATTATTTTTTGTAAAATTTTTTGCAGAAATGTACATATGGTCATGCCACACTTTTTAGATTTGATTCGGATTTACGTTGTATTCATTTGGTCAACCCATACTGCTCCGACGATAATGACACCCTTGACTATCTGCTGAATATAAGATGAAACATTCAGTATATCCAATCCATTACTTAGTACTCCCATGATTAACACTCCAACAATCGTACCATAAATCGTTCCTCTTCCGCCCGAGGTACTTGTACCGCCCAAAACAGCGGCAGCTATAGCGTCAAGTTCATATCCTGAACCTGCATTCGGTGTGGCCGCATTTGTTCTGGATGCCAGCATGATGCCAGCCAACCCGCAGAGGGCTCCCGCGAAGGTGTATACAAACAGTTTTATCCTTGCCACATTTATACCGGATACCTTTGCTGCCATTTCATTCCCGCCTATTGCATAAATGTGCCGGCCATACTTTGATTTATGAAGGATTACAAAACCTACGATACCTATAAACAGTAATATATATATTGGCAGTGGTATACCAAGGAAGACACCTTGTCCAATGTATTGATATTCTTTCGTTAACTTGATAATAGGTCTTCCGTCAGTATATACAAACGTTACGCCTCTAGCCACCGTCATCATGCCTAATGTGACGATGAATGGGGATACTCTGGAATAAGCAACGATAGAACCATTTACTAATCCGCACAGAGCACCTACTGCGATGCCCATCAAAATAATCAAAGCCAATGGATAGTAGGGTTCCGGATGTGCATGGTTTGTAGCAACTACACCAGCAAGAGCAAGTATTGATCCAAGTGAGAGGTCTATACCCCCGGTTACTATAATCAAAGTAACCCCGATAGCCAAAATACCGTTAATTGAGATTTGCCTTAATACATTGATAATGTTTTGTACTGTAAAAAAAGCTGGACTTATAATTGATAGTATGCCTACCATAAGTATAAGTACAAAGTATATTCCGTATGAACTAAAGAAATTTTTTGCGCCAGTCTGTACTTTTTTCGTATTTCCAGATTCAACCTTCAACTTCAGCACTCCTCTCATATTGACGCTAGTCCCATAATGGCTTCCTGCGTTGCCTCTTCCCTGCTCAGTTCCCCTGTAATCGCGCCATCGTGGACTACGATTATCCTATCGCTCATTCCAATCAGTTCCGGCATTTCAGAAGAAATCATGATGATTGCCTTCCCTTGCTTTGCAAGATCTACCATGATGCCATAGATTTCAGCTTTTGCGCCCACATCAATTCCCCTGGTAGGTTCATCCAATATAAGCACATCCGGTGATGTAAGCAACCACTTGGCTAATACTACTTTCTGCTGGTTTCCCCCGCTGAGCGTATTTGTTGAACAGTCTATATTGGTTAATTTTATTCGGAGCGTCTTAACCAATTCTTCGCATATGTTCTTCTCTTTTTTGGTTTGCACCAGTGAAAATTTGGATAGCATTTTCAACCAGGCCATCGAAATATTGTGCCTGACTGGCAGGCATAAAACCAGTCCAAGTGCTTTTCTGTCCTCTGTAGCTAATGCAATTTTATTTTTGATGGCATCTCTCTCATTTCTTATAAAAATCCTTTTGCCATCCTTGTATATCTCTCCGGAGTAAGAACCTCTCATTCCAAAAATTGTTTCAACAATTTCTGTCCTTCCTGCTCCAACAAGTCCTGCAATACCTAATATTTCTCCTTTATGTACTTTAAAGCTAATATCTTTAAACAAACCTTCTTTTGTTAAATTCCTTACTTCCAACGCTACTTCGCCTTTTTCTGTGGCCTGCTTCCGATAGAAATCTTTCAATTCCCTTCCTACCATCATCGAAATGAGCTTTTCTCTTGTAACATTTTCAGTTTTTACTGTATCGATGTACTGTCCGTCTCTCATGACTGTAATTTCGTCAGAAATCTTGAATATCTCATCCAGTTTATGTGAAATATAAATGATGGCAATCCCTTTTGCTTTTAAAGAAACGATAATATTAAATAACGTAGTCACTTCTGCCTCTGTTAGCGCTGACGTAGGTTCATCCATAATGATCAAATCCGAATTGTAAGATACAGCTTTAGCAATTTCAATCATTTGGATTTGTGCAATGCTTAAGCTTTTCATTTTGCTTTTTGGAGATATCCCTTTAATGTCCAATGTTTCAAAGAGTTCTTGTGTTTTACTGAAAAGTTCTTTTTCGCTTACAAAGCCAGTTATTCTATTTAAGGGTTCCCTCCCGAGGAAAATGTTTTCACTTACTGACAGTTCAAGCACAGGATTCAATTCTTGATGAATCATTGAAATTCCTAACTTGATCGCCTCATGCGAATTACTTATTTTTATAGCCTTTCCCTTATAAAGAATCTCGCCTTGATCTGGTTGATAAATACCTATAAGAATTTTCATAAGTGTTGACTTTCCTGCCCCATTTTCACCGATGACAGCATGGACAGTCCCTTTTTTAATATTCAGGCTGACACCATCCAAAGCTTTAACGCCCGGAAACTCTTTACTTATACATTTCATCTGAAGGATGTACTCTTCGCTATTCAAAGTATCACCTCTTTTAGTTTTAGCCATCAATTGTAGCTTTCAATCCATAACCAATCGCCATTTGTTTCACATAGGCCATGAATGAATCTTCACAATCCGGAATATCATGAAGCTGGTATTCAATGCCAAGCCCACGGTATTTACCTAACCCAAGCTTATGGTATTTAAGGAGATCAACCTGCTTTACAGCATCCCCCAGACTTTTAATAAACTCCAATCTTGCCTTTATATCCTCAATGTCATCGTTCATTTTCGGTACGATTACCATGCGGATAAACATTGGCTTTTTCAGTCCTGCTATACGTCTTGCGTTTTCGAGTATGACCTTATTGCCTACTCCTGTGCACTTTTTATGGATATCTGAATTAAAGGCCTTTATGTCATACAGAACAAGATCTGTTTCATCCAACACCTTCTGAAGCCTGCCCCACTCCAGAAAACCGGCTGTATCCAAAGCGACATGAATTCCATCAGTTCTCAATAATTTGGCAGTTTCATACACAAATTCATCCTGAAGTCCCGGTTCTCCTCCTGAGAAGGTAACGCCTCCACCGGAAATTGTATAAAACACCTCATCTCTCTTCAGTTTATTATATAATTCCTCTGGTGTAATTTCATAGCCCACTTTTTCATAAGCTTCATAGGGACATACTTCAATGCATTCTTCAAGATTTGTGCACTTTTCTCTGTCGATTCTGCATGCGTTTTCATAAAATTCAATCGAGTTATTCGCCGCGATTGCAACACACGCTCCACACTGTCTGCATCGGTTGCCAATGTACATCACTTTTGTTCCTGCCCCGATAAGTTCGGGATTCGAGCACCATTTACAACTCAGATTGCACCCGATAAGAAAAACGGTGCTGCGAATTCCCGGACCATCTTTTATGGAATACCTTTGTACTGTAGAAATCAAGCCCTTAATTTTCTGCAAATAAACCCCTCTCTTCCATCATAAGCCCAATTCAGTTCTTTCGATTATTGCATCCTGCACTTCGGGCATTAAAGTTGTGAATAATGCACAATAACCAGCTACTCTGACCATTAGGTTGGGATACTCTTCCGGGTGCTCTTTTGCAGCCTTTAATGTTTTCGAGTCGACAATATTAAACTGGTTATGGAAAATATTTTTATATCTGAAAGATCTAATAAATGCTACGAACTTCTTCAGGTTTTCATCTCCCGCCAATGCTCCGGGTGTAAACTTCATATTCAGTAATTGTCCGCCGGCAATTCGGTTATTAGGCAGCTTGGATAACGAATTAATTACTGCCGTTGGTCCCTCCTTATCTGTTCCCAGGCACGGCGAAGCCCCTTCGTTAAGCGGTTTGCCTGCAAGCCGTCCATCAGGAGTAGCCCCTACGTCAAACCCGTTCGGTACATACGAAGTAATATTGGATGTTGACATTGTGTAACCGCAACCGATAGGACCTTTTCCGTATCTGTCATTCTTGTAATTCGGAAGCAATTCAAGGTAAGATTCATATACATCGGCTACAATGCTGTCTACATAATCATTATCATTGCCAAACTTCGGGGCTTGCTTGCAAAGCTTACGTATACGCGCTCCTTCTATGCCTTCAAAATTTGAATCCAGAGCTGCCCTTAATTCACTAAGAGTAAGAACCTTGTCATCAAACACAAGTTTTTTGACTGCGGCAAGAGAGTCACCTACCACTGAAAGACCTGTATTTGACTGACTTACATAGTCATATTTCGCTCCACCATTTTTTAGAGTCTTGCCGCGTTCTAAGCAGCAATCAATTGTCGAAGATGCAAAGGCATCTGCATCATGGTATTTTAATGCCCTGTCACACACTAAATCACAATCAACAGCCAAGTCACTATAAAACTTTAATGCCTTTTTCCACGCTTCCCATAGTTCATCATAGGATTTGTAGTCAATGTCCCTGCCGTTTTTGCCGTTAAAATTCAATAACTGGATTCCCGTAGCCGGATCACAGCCATTGTTCATAACCAACTCAAAGATTTTGCCAAAGTTTATATATGTCATGCCTGTAGCCCTATGCCCCCATTTCCCGGGAATGGCAGTTTCAACGCACCCCATTGAGGCATAATCCCTCGCCGTTTCCAGTTCTATTCCCAAAGTCATCATGGCCGGAATGACAACTTCATCGCAGAATAATGACGGCATCCCAAAACCTTTCCTGATTAGCCTGGCAGCATCGAGAAGTAAAGATTCGGGTGTCTGCTCGCAAAACCGGACACTTAAATTCGGCTCAGGCAAGCGAGACATGTTCATTGCTTCCAGACACAAGTATGAAACATCATTTGTTCCATCAGTCCCGTCCGGTTTCATGCCCCCTACCATCAGATTCGAATACAACGGATAACCCCCGCTGTATTGCGTATGTCCCCAGGGACGGACCTTATTCAAACTGTTGGTCATGAGGAAGAAGTGAGTGATGAGCTCCAGCGCTTTTTCTTTTGTAATAACACCGGCTTCAATATCCTTCTTATAATACGGGTAGATATATTGATCAAATCGGCCGAATGAGAAAGAGTGTCCATTACTTTCAATCATCATTAGTACATGAGTTAAATATACTGCTTCCACTGCTTCATGAAAGCTCCTTGCTTTCCCTTCCATCAAGTGGGAAAACATTGCGCTTAAGTCTTCTAGTTCCTTTTTGCGTTTTGCATCCGTTTCAGTCTTGGCCTTTTCTGCTGCCAATACACTGAACCGCTTGATGTATTTAAGCGCCGCGTTCATGGTAATAATTACCGCCTCATAAAAATCTCGCTGTTCTTGTGTAAGGTTCAAATCATTATCCAGGTGTTCCCTGGCAATCTTGGCTATGCCACCATACCCGACTTCCAATACAAAATCATAGTTCGGAATAATGTGTCCGTCCCCTGACATACTAATACCGCCGCGGTGCAAAACACCCTGCTTTTCTGCCAGCCTGTTAATATCCGGCAGATTTGCAAGTACTTCATCCTGGAGTGTTTTACCCTGCCAATAATCCTGAAGAGCTCTTAACCTATCCTTTGTTTCCTCAGTAATGATAAAATAATCCCCTGGCCTTTTATCAAATTCATCCAGTTCGTCAATGATCCAATTAAAGGAGTATTCAGGGAATACGGGAGCCGCAAAATTTGCACTGGCCTGATTACCGACAATCAGCATGTCATCCTCAATATATATGCTCATCTTTTCAAGAATAGCGTCAAATGCCTTTGCCCTGCGAATAACGATAGGCTCACCCTCAGTCTTCTTGTAAGACTCTGTAACAATCTCGGCTCTTTCAGGGCATATTGTCGGTATTCTTGCATTCATTTTTCTTTGTGCACGTTCGATGCGGGAAAAATCGCAATCATTATTGGTTGGTTTGAAACTTAGAAAATCAATCATTGTAATACCTCCCCATTAACTTGACACCCCCGTTTGAACAACTAGAATTCAGGTATATTTATTTCTGTATACTTGTGCTGCTTCTTCATCTATGATTACGGTGACATCCCGATGAAGCCAGAGTAAGGAAGCGGGTAACATCGGATTGATGACTTGTTGATTTAGAAGCCTGTCTATCGCTTCTGCCTTATTTTTGCCATTCGCTATAAGAACAATTTTTTTAGCCCTGAGAATAATGCCTACACCTGACGTCAAGGCCTGCTTTGGAACTTCGTTAATGTTATCGAAAAACCTGGAATTTGCCTTGATGGTATCTTCGTTTAGGTTCTCTATGTGGGTATTGGCTATAAGCTCAGGCCCCGGCATATTAAAACCAATATGCCCATCATTTCCTATACCTAACAATATAAAGTCCAGGTCCCCTAATTTATCTATAAGCTCGTCATATTCCTTACAAGCCTTCTGTAGATCGCTGTCCACCACATTCGGTACATAAGTGTTTTCCGGCTTGATATTCACATGTTTATATAAGTATTCGTTCAAGTAGTAATAATAGCTCTGTGGATTGTCTGGCTTCAGCGGGATATATTCATCAATATTCAAGGATATTACATCCGAAAAATCCAAGCCACCCTCCCTATGCATCCTCACAAGTTCAGCTAAAGTTCCCGTTGGGGTTCCACCCGTGGGTAAAGCCATCACCAAATTCGGCTTTTTTCGAATCTCTTCTGCAATAATTTGTGCGGCTTTATTGCTCATTTCCTCGTAGTCTTTTACAATGTGTACCTTCATGGTTTCGATCCTCCAAAAAACTTGTTTGTAGTATTTTAACTGTACCGTCTTGCTAATGAACAATAAATTATATTTTTCGTTTTTCATTATAACAAAAACAACATCATTTGTCAATAAAATTTGTTCAATTTTGTTTTTTGTCTCATTTAGCATTGCAGCTTTATATAGCCTATTTGTGGGCAAATTTGCTTAAATTCCAATTGATATTAATTTTTATATGCCACATAATTTAACTAATTATTTTTGAAATATTGTGTTAATTCTTCTTGAAATATTATAATGAAATGTTTATCAACATGGGAAAAATCAATATAGTCTCAACTGGTCAATACTGGTTTTCAGAGATTTGTCATATTCAACTTAATATTTTCTAAATACTTTTCATCGCATTTGCAACAGCATTAGCTATTTCCTGAATTTCATTTACATCAACGCCTTCAACCATTACCCGTACAATAGGCTCCGTACCCGAAGGTCTTACCAGTATTCTGCCTGTATTACGCAATTTTTTTTCTGCTTCAAAAAGAACTTTTTTAAAATTGTCGCTTTTATTGTATGATTCTTTATTCGATACCTTAACATTTACAAGAACTTGGGGCAGCTTTTCCATGACAGACCCCAATTCGGAAAGATGACGTCCTTTTCTGGCTAAAATTGAAGTCAAATAGAGTGACGTAAATATCCCGTCCCCCGTGACCATATAATCTTTAAAGATTATATGGCCTGCTTGCTCTCCACCGAAATTGTAATCGCCCTTCAATAATTCCTCCAATATATATCTGTCTCCTACTTTTGTTCTGAGCATTGATATTCCTTGCTTTTTTAATGCAATTTCCAAACCCATATTGCTCATTATACTGGCAACAACAGTATTATTTCTCAAATCTCCTTTCTGGGCCATATACAACCCGCAAATAGCCATTATATAATCTCCATCCAGGATATTCCCCTGTTCATCGATGGCAATTAGCCTATCACCATCTCCATCATAAGCCAGGCCTGCATCATACCCGTCTTCTACCACAATCTTGCTCAAAGCTTCAGGATGTGTGGATCCACAACCGGCATTAATATTGATGCCATCAGGTTCATTAAAGAAGACAGAGACATTAGCCCCAAGATTTCTAAAAACCATTTCTGCAACATGGCTCGTTGCACCATTTGCACAGTCTATGGCAATTTTTAAACCAGATAAGTCCGCATTAACTGAATTTGTTATATATTCAATATAGTGAGTAATATATTTTCCCCCGTCATATATACGCCCTACTGAACTTCCATAAACAACAGGCACAGTCTTGCAATCATCATTTACCAAGTTTTCTATTTCACTTTGCATCTCATCTTCTAGCTTCAGTCCCCCGCTTTGAAAGAACTTTATGCCGTTATCCTCAAAAGGGTTATGCGATGCAGAAATCATAACGCCCCCGCTTGCTCCTGTAACCTTTGTAAGATGTGCTACAGCAGGCGTAGGAAGAACACCACAGTCAATTACATTTATCCCAACCGAACACATTCCTGCAATCAGTGCGCTCGCAAGCATTCCACCAGAAATCCTGGTATCTCTTCCCAGGATAAAGTTAGAACCACACTTGCCGTTTGATAAGCTGAAAGCTCCGGCTTTACCAAGTTTGTATGCTAATTCAGGAGTTAAATCTTTGTTTGCAATCCCTCGAACCCCATCTGTTCCAAATAATACTCCCATAAAATATCTCACTTCCCACTTCACAAATTAATACATCTCAACGCCATACAATTATTTTGCCAAAATTACCTTAATTCCCTTGTCCCTTATCATTTGTACATAATTGTCATCAGCAAATTCATCTGTTATCAGACAGTCAAAGTCCCTATAATCAGCAAACTTCACCAAAAAGCTAGTGCCTAGCTTTTCATGACCCACCATTAATATCCTTTGCTTTGCAGAATTACAAATTGCCTTTTTTACTTCAGCATCTATTTCATCCGGAACTGTGGCTCCTTTTACTATATCAAAGCCTTGCGCACCAATGAACGCTTTGTCAACATTGTATTTTTGTAAAAATTCTACTGTCATTGGTCCTAGAAATCCGGCAGATTTTTCATCATATACACCCGGGGCCATAATTAATTTTATTTTTGTGTATGCCTGAAGCAAATTGCATACAACTAAAGAATTAGTAATTACAGTAAGGTTTTTATTTTGCAAATGTTTTGCAACTTGCATTGTAGTTGACCCACAATCAATTAATATGGAATCTCCATTTTGGATAAGATTTGCAGCTTCAAACCCTATTTTACTTTTAGGTTCTACCATTTGCCCTGACTTTAAATAAAAACTTGGTTCAATTGCTGTACCTTCATTTATTATAGCTCCGCCATAAGTGGTAGTTAAAATACCTTGCTTTTCAAGGATTGCCAGATCTCTACGAATTGTCATTGTGGATACTGAAAAGAGGTTAGCAAGTTCATTAACTTCCACAGATTTCTTTTCGGCGAGAATATTGAAAATTTTTATCCTTCTCTCTGCTGCTGTAGACATTATTGGATCCCCCCTTACCCTGAAGCATACACAACCGATACTTTATTTTAACACATGATGCAACATAAGTAAACATTATTTTTTGTTCATTTTGTGTTTTTATAAATTGCAATATTAAATGCCGTGTTAAATTATGGTAATCCACTGCCTTTTAACAAGTTGAAGCCATTTCCTTTGCTGACTTATATCCGAATATTCTTCTTGGATAATCATTAATCCAC
>Ga0134102_1001551_pt1 | contig 19268 bp, 16 predicted proteins | sample 13_3_2metaG_FD_94447 | JGI IMG/M metagenome (GOLD analysis project Ga0134102, IMG submission 94447) | Switchgrass degrading microbial communities from high solid loading bioreactors in New Hampshire, USA - 13_49_3.3_201_A3 metaG | ecosystem: Engineered > Bioreactor > Semi-continuous > Anaerobic...
ACAAAGGTACATCAAAACAGAAGCGCTTTCCTTTCTTTATGATTATGATATGGACATTATATCCATCAATCTCTGGACTGGCAATACCGTCAGCTTACTGACATTTTGAGATAGCGAAAACACAATAGCCTTATTTGCCTTCTGCATCATGGATGCCGGTATGTATCTCCTCACATGGTATAATGAAGAAAGAATCTGAATATCATTTGATAATATGAGTTCTAACGAGAGCAGTTCCATCCATTGTACTACCTACTATTTAGTACCATTCTTCATAGTATTTGAAAAGTTCTAATCTATTCCACAATTATCTTTTCAACATTTTTTAATGTATTATCGCGAACATCTTTTTTTAATTCACACTCCCATATTACAATCACTTTCCAACCTAACGCTTTAAGTCGCTGATAATTAGCTTCGTCACGCTTAACATTTTCCTCAATTTTTTTATACCAGAATTCAGAATTGCTTTTCGGCCATACAAAATACTTACATCCCTCATGTTTATGCCAAAAGCATCCGTTTATAAATATACATGTCTTATATTTAGGCAAAACAATATCGGGATGCCCTGGAAGTGATTTGTAATTTTTTCTGTAACGAAAGCCTCGACTGAAAAGATATCCTCTGACTATTTGCTCTGGCTCTGTATTCTTGTTTCGAATACAAGACATATTATAACTCCTGATTTCTTTTGAATGAACGTCTGACATTTCATCACTACCCTTAGATTACTGAATAATTATATTAACCTCCGGTTCAGTTTTATCGTAACATAAGTTGAATTATCGACAATGCAAATGCATTTTCACACCTTATCCTATAGTTATATAATACTCTCTGCGTTCGCTTGAATTATTAGGTCTCCGGCTTGAGAAATAATATACTTATATGCTTCTTCCGATAATGGCCTTATTGAGCTTTGCCAAGGTGGATTTTCTTTTTTTCTTATTGATTCATAACCCAATTGCTCAATATATCCGCCACCAGGTAAATATATAGGAACATTTTTCTCAAATTTTTTACATTGAATTAAACTTGCAAAATAATTATTATCATCAGTTTTTATAATCTTACCTATTACACCAGTTCCAAAATAATATCGATGTTTTTTATTATGGCGGTTACCTTGATAGTATACAAAAATATCTCCAGGATGCAGTTGATTTCTATACTTTGCGGGATAATGGTACGGTGATTCAGTATCGATTTTTTGCGATAATACTACGTACATATAACTCACCTCACATACTAAAATAACCTGTACTTTTATCTTCCAAAGTCCCAATAACCAATCCTCTGTCGAGCAACCTGTTGCCAAACTCACAGCAAGTCTCTGGCAGCAAAGCACAGTTATAACAGGCAGCAAGGTTACATGACTCCGGTCCCTGGCCACGGGAAGAAATGCAAATTGGATCAGATGAACACCAACGTGCATTTTCCAAAGCGTTTACAATGGTCTCTTCTATTCTGCCTTTCTGACCTTGCCTTACCAGACCGCCAAGCGATCCCTCTGAATCTCCGGAAGCTGTGTAAATCAGCACACCATACATATCAAGATTATTTGAACTTTTCTCACAATATATCCTTTCCCGTATAGATGAACTACCATATCCACACTCATAGCTTAACTGATTAATCAACAAATGTGAAAATGTATGGATAAGCACAAACTCAGGACGCAATTCCCCGGATGATGACCACCAGAAAGTAGAATGCCTGTATGCACGCTCCAGTTTATCAATCCGGTTCCTGACAGAATCTCTTTGAGACCATGCCTTCAGCCTCTCTGCATTAAACTCAAAAAAGATGCCTTCACCATATACTTCTATTGCTGGCAACCAGTCAACTTTCTTTAAACTGAGCATCTTTTTTTTATCTTCAATGCTCTTCGAAGAATCAGGTTCAAGTCTGGAAAAACCTACAAAAGCTCTTGTTTCTTTTAGCTTAGGAACTAGTGATATGCTTCTGAAAAAATCATGTATCTGTGGATGATAATGAGAAATAGTATAATTTATGGAATGAAAGTTAAGGTTATCACCACCACTGCTTTTAACGAGCATTTTATACTCACAAAAACGATATGAGTCTTCATCTGTATTTTCATTTACTTCCGGTAAATTCCTCTGGCCATTAAGTCTTCTGACAGCCGCGTTATAAAGGTCATCAGCATTTACTCTTTCCATTGCTGCCAGTGAATCTATAACTGCACGGTTTATTGATCCATCTGTTCTGCTGGATTTTATAACATCAAAAACTCTGTCCAGAATCTGAATTATGCGACGGCCAGCGTTATCATCGTCTGTAGGAATATATATTGAACTCCTTACATCCGGAAACCAGACATTGGTTGCACCCCGTTGCACTACCCGGTATTGTGTATTGCTGCATGGTATACTATCTTTCTCAATGCCCAGCCAAGGTCTTGACCCACTGCATCTGAACCCTATTTTTTGCAATGCTCCGGGCATCAAAGCCCCGGCAATGGATTTTGATGCACCGCAGGAGCATTCATATTTAACGCTTGTCAGAGAAGCTGAAATTCCACCAGTGCTTCTGCGGATGTGACACTTCTCAGGATCGTAAACTTTTCCCGTGTCAAAATGCACCCATTCGGCTATCGGAAAGTCCTCGATATGTCCCTCAGGACAGACAACAACAAATCTTTCCGGAATAAGCCTTCTTCGCTTCCTTCTCGGAATATTTGCACAGCTTCTGCTATGTCCTTTATTCCAGTAATCTATCCCGTCGCACCAGACCTTGTCTGTATAGTAATTAAGTTTTTTCATCGAACCGCAAAAAGGACAATAGTGCCATAGCGGAAACTTGACTGCAGGTATCTTCAGATGGTAGTTTTCCGATCCGGAATTTTTATCTTTAAAATCAGGGGGTAATCTTAGCTCCTTGACTCCTAGTCTGGTGATAAGTCTTTCGTCTTTGACCAGATATTCCTTCTCATTATGATATCGCCAGGCATCCAACCCGGCAATCATTAGAGACTGGTCATTCGGAAACGGAACTATTGCACCGATTCCCCAAGGGCTGATCAATTGGGAACGTCGTATTGGGTTCTTCTGGTATGCCATGTTATCCCTCCTCAGAATAACGGTTCGCCATCACGTCTACTTCACATGAAGCATCAACATTTCTCATTGACATAGGTGTCGGAAATGAACGTCCTCTCCAGTTCGGATTCCTGTATGATCCCGCCGGGTGAATCAGCGGAATCGGATCCTCTCCGAAATAATCATGATATCTGGCAAGTTCCGGACGCCAGAGTTCCCAGTCTGCCAGTATATCATCAACATGTCTGAGACAATGCTCAGTCTCATCAGGATCAATTGAACTGACACGTTCCCTTACAATTTCCTTGATTTTTTTTATTGTATCCTCAGATGGGTATTTGGGCGGATCAGAGTTGAACAACTCGTCTGCCTCCAGTCTGATTATTCCTATAACAATAGCATGCAACGCACGTTCTCTTAATGGTGGCGAAAAAGGTGTTACAGTTACTGGTTCGACGTTGCAGTATATACGTGAATGGTAATTTATAAATTGCTCATAGTGCGATTTGTCACGCGGTCTCCCCGGGTTATACATTGTAAAAATGATCCCCGGAGCATTATCGCTGTCTCTTCCTACGCGGCTGGTCGCCTGAATATATTCAGAAGTCGTTTTGGGCTGGCCTGCAACAGACATCAACCCCAGCCTGGGGACATCAAGACCTACCGATATCATATTTGTAGCAAGACAAATATCAATTGGTAGATCTCCCGTCTGCTCATTTATGCTTCCGGTATATTTGATATTAAGGTCGCCTAAAATTGCCGTTATTCTTTCACTTTTTACCCTGCTTGTAAGTTCTTCATCCCGTTTTATATACCTTCTTCCCTTATAGCTAGGAAGCTTGTCTTCACGTCTGCGTTTGTATATAACATGAAGATATTCATCTATGTCAGCGCGTATCCACGTTCTTACCTGGCCCAGTTCCCGGATACTGTTAAAATATCCTATATGAGTCCAGTAAGGATCTCTCTCTGTTTCATCGTTAACTTCCAATGCACTTGCTGCGTAAAGCAATGCAGCATACAGACGGATCATTGCTGTTGCTACTGATGACGCTCCTGCTGCCAAAATTCCCACATACATGCGACCATTTCTGCTTCTGTCTTCAACTGCAAAAAATGAATCCCCTGCATTAAGGCCAGGCGGCGGAAACTGCTTCACATTTTCTCGTCCACAGTTATATAATGCATGGCATTGCTCTTTTGCACGGCTAATTGTTGCCGTAGATGTAATAATTTTAGGTGAAATTTTTCTACCATTTATATCAATTGAGCACAGTTCATTAATCATAGTTTCGTAATGTCCTACCATGGAGCCAAGCGGACCGGAAATCAAATGTAACTCATCCTGAATAATCAGATCGGGAGCCGTAACTTTCTTCCCGTTATCAAACCCAAAAATACTCTGAGCCTTTGGTATGTAAGGAAGCATGGCAAATTTATCTACAGTGCCCAGAATAAGAGTCGGCGTTTTTTCGTATATATCATCGTCGATAATATATAAAGGCAGCGGATCATCTTTGCTGAATTCACAGCCGTAAGCCGAATTTGCACACTTAAATACAATATAGTATCCTCTGCCATCTCTTAATTTTTCCAATCCAGGTACTTCATAAACTGTTCCGTTTCTGGTATTCCTAGGAACTACACCAATCTGCGCACCACACCAGGGACACTTTCTTACGACAAACGGATATTCCCCGTTTTCCCTTTTAATTCTGTCAAAAGCTTTCACAGCGTCATTCATATGATTCGGCGTCGTTACACTTCCGACCCATAATCCGATTGATATCCGTGATTCGCCAAGCTCAGATGCCTTTTCTTTCCGTATTGTTTCACATGCACAGATCATTGAGGCAGCACGCTCATACTGCTGAGCCGTAAGTAGCCTCAATGTGTATCTCATGAGTATTGCGGTCCCTTCATCATTTCTATTTTTCAGTCTGCGCAGGAATATCGTGAATGCTGACAGACCCAAATAAGCTTCAGTCTTTCCACCACCGGTAGGAAACCATATCAGATCAGCAAATTTTCTTTCAGAGCATAAAGGGTCTGCCATTGATTTAAGATTGATGAGTATAAATGCCAGCTGAAAAGGACGCCATTTCCCATAACGTGCTCTGTCACCATACCATGTATTCTGATCTCGTATATCAGGCAATCTTTCCACAGGATTTTCGAGTTTTATATAGCCATTTCCGTCATCAACCCATTTTTGCAATGGTAAATTATAATGCAACTGTTGCAGAAGCATTGCTCTGTTCATATAGCAAAAAGCCTTCTGCATCCGGGAATCTTTAGATAATAGTGCAACTCCTTCCTTCATTCTGCGAAGGCATTCTTCACAACTATGGATATGCCTTTCTGCGGTACTTTTATATGGATCTTCTAGAGTTGCAGCTTCTTTCTTTAATCCCGCTATCCATTCCTGATATTTGTCACACAAAATTATGAGTTCATTTATGGCCTCTTCTATGTTTCCATAGTCACTCATTTTATACATTTCAAGCGATACACCATCAATTCTGCTAGGAACTATTGGTTTAATTTCATATTGCGGAAACACTGATGTAGTGATTTTAAATACTCCTTTTTCTGTTTCTTCCCACATTGCCGCACATCCATGTCCTATGGCATAATTCTTAACATTTCGGTATAACAACTGGTTTGAAAGGTAATCTTCATCATCCGAGAAAATTTTCAGATTTTCCGGCAATGGGCAAAAACCTCTAATTGATTTGACTGTGAATTCAACCTGGAAAAAGCAGTCTTCATTATTTATCGAATGGTTACCTGCTGATTTTGTGTTTTCAAGAGTAAATGTATATATAAAGCACCCTTCTCTGTGGTCTCTGTATGTTACGTCAAACTGCAGCCCTGTCTCCTTACCGTCAATAATTACCGGAATTCTTACTATGCCTTGATTTGCATCCGGCAAATATATATTCATATCGCTCCATTTAAGTTGTTTTCTGTAATAATGAATACGTGTATAATCTGTCTCCGGATCCTTAACTTTTACTTCATTGTAAATACCGGCGCGAACTTCCACGTCAACAGGCATCGGTTCTCTGAGTGCTACAGTTATGCTCATGGCAGACTGTCTGTATGCATTCGACAGATTGAGCAACTCTTCTGCGTCTTCCAGATATTCGTTACCAGACCCGGCAAGTTCTTCTTCTGTTTCAGACATGACTTCAGAATTATCAGCAGCATCATCAATACCTTCTTCAACAGGTTCTCCAACATTTTCCCCAGAATGTTCCAAATCTGAAAAAGAAGCTTGTCTTGGATATAATATGCCTGCAGCATATCTTATAAGTGGCGGATCAGAAGTTAAGATCTCTTCCCCGTTTTCCTGACGCAGTCCGGGATAGTCAATTGGATCAGGGCCAATAAATTCTCTCCTGATGATGTCAATTATCTGCTCCCTTCGGTCCTTGTACATGCCAATAACCTCCTCATCTGCAGGTTAGCATATTCGCCTGCTGCATTTTTGCTTTCCAGAACGTACAAACAGGTTCTTGGTCTGCTGAGAGCCACATACATAAGCTTTTTATCTTCAAAAGTATTTATATCAGTTAATACAATTGCAGAATTCTCAAGACCTTTGAAGCCCTGAATTGTACTGAACGTAATGTATCTGTCAGAAAAATCACCAAAGTCTCTTATTACATATTTCTCGACCAGAGAAACCACTGAGTTTTCTCTTCTGACCGGAGACAATATTGTTATGTTTTTTTCAGGAACTCCTTCCTTTACTAAAGAATCCAGTACTGATATCAGTTTTTCCTTCTGATCGTCCATGTTGGAAAAAGTAATATAATTTACAGGTGGACCATCCGTTTTAGTCAACAGGCCTGATAAATGCTGAAATCCTGTTACGGTCTCAATTTCTTCACATATTGGTTTTGTATTTCTGCAATTAATTGTAAGCCTGAAGCGTATAAATGAAGTTTTTCCCTCAAGCATATCCATCATTTCCTGTTCGGTAATCCCTTCTGCATATATAGCCTGCATTGAAAAATCACCGAACATAGTCCATCTGCCACGTTCAATTCCCTTTTTCAGACAAGCATCCATTACATCAAGATATTTAAGATTTATCAGATCCTGTGCCTCGTCAATTATAATTTTATCAAATTTATCATAACTATTACATTCTGCCAGTATTGACCGGGTTAACAAAGGTACAGTTTCACGGTAAAACAAGTCTGATTCACTTTCATTTTCCGGTATTAGTATCTGGCTGTCTTTGTTGCTGATTATCTGAAACATAAAGCCATGAAATGTTCCTGTATAAGAGGGTCGCAGATTTTCAGGTATGCTTCTGAAGTACCTTTTTATCCAGTCACCGAGGTTTGCATTATAGCAGAACAAAGCAACTTTCATCCCTCGTGCAACAGACCTTTTTGCTTCTTCAATAGCAAGAAGTGTTTTTCCGGTGCCAGCCGGCCCTTTAATCAGACAGCGAGGGTTATCATCAAGCTGATCAAGGCACCTGTATTGTTCTTTGGTGAGTTCCACAAGTTCCTCTTCAGCGTATCTCATAAGTACATTTATAGAAACTGCTTTATCAAAATCTCCGCGTAAAAGAGAGGCTATATATTCTACATCGTCAGGATTCGGCAGTTTGCTGTGTGGCAGTGCTTTTTTATTAACTTCTTCCCATTTTCTTTTCGATCCTTCAAAAACTCTTCTGATAAAATCACCAACACGATTCTGATCATTACAGTCAAAAACCTGCCACTGCTCTTCATCACATCCGATAGCTTCATAACTTATATCAGGAAACATAACACCGATTCCGAAAAATATATCTGAAAGGTAGCTGTGACTGGCATCAATTCTCTTTTTTAGTGCTCCAACGATGCTGAAAATTCCATCCCATGCCTGATCAAACGGACCGCGTACTTTTGTACTGACTTTGCCATACCTGTCAGTAAACGACCATATCCCGTTAGTTCTCTGCACACGCCCTCCTTTGACTTCAACTGCAAAAATTCCCATATACGGTGCAATTACAAGAAAATCAATTTCTCCATGAATAACCCTGTTATGATTAGATATGCCCAGGGAATGCAAAACAACCCAGTCATCTGTAGTTGGATCATCCCTGAACCACTCAAAAACTTTCCTTTCGGCATTACTTTTGATATCAGGTGAAATCACTGATGGTATTATCCGTGCCATATAACAAACCTCACTAAAAACTGAACAGTCTGTTTGCAGCACCAGTTTCTATAATAACCGGTTCCTTAATAATATCGTCAATTTTAAGAACATGGACTTTTCCGATATCATCAATGTTGAATGTAATAGGATCCAGTATATTGTATGGATCTATTTTCTGCCTGGAATGCAGTTCATCAGCAATACGCCGGCGAAGCTTCTCTGATATGACACGTCCTGCTTTTATATGTGCACTCATAACAGTCCTGCCAGCTTCATAAATTTCATCGACTTCATCAAGCAGAGCCTGATCGTCAACAGCCTTTGCAATAGCTACTATATCGCTTTTATCCTGGGGAATAATAGCGTCTTCATCTGTTATCCATCTCCTTACTGTAAACCTGTCTTTTGTGCAACCGTGAATTTGCAATCTGTTGTATATATCATCAAAGTCACAGAAAGTCTCTTCTATTCTCAATGCTTCTATCCATTTGAACGCTTTCTGTCTGCATTCCTTTTTCCCGTTTGCATCAAGTATAATATCTGCAATTTCGCGTATCAGGTCTCTCTGTGTTTCGCGAATTACTATAAAGTCTCCTGCACAAAGCTTATCCGCTGTTTTTATTGCAATTCTTCTAGCTCCACTGATTATAATATCAGTCACTACAATAAGCTTGCGGGTTGGTGTAAAAAAAGCAAAATACCCACCGGCAAAGTTAACTGGTATTGCTTCAGTTGATTCTGTTCCAGGGTTTGACGTATACTGCCTGTACTTATTCTCTCTCAGAACCAAATCAATTTCTTCCAGTTCATCTGTAATAGATTCCTGCAGAATAATGTCAGAATCAATTTCACTATAATCAGTTTTAGCAATATAAAGTACATCCTTACCGAGTGATTTTTCCACAATGTTTTTATTACCTGCTCTGCTGCATGCTATATTCCATTCTTTTGTATGAACTTTTTTCCATCTGTTTTCGTATTCATATAATAAAACAAGGTAACTACAAGTATTGTAGCTATAAAGTATTCTCTGCATTGTCTTCCTGCCGAACCAACCCGTTAGAACTGTTATATCGGATTCAAGCGCTCCAAAGTTTACATATTCGTTTGGATATAAAACTTCAATCTCCGCATCATATCCGTTTTCTTCAAGTTTATTTTTCCAGAATTGATATATACTGTTTTTGTCTTCTTTATCAGGTGTGATGAGTATTATTTTCTTATATAGTCCACTTATTATTTTGTTGAGTAATAAATCTATTTTGGGAAAAGTAAAACATGCCGAATACACTCTTAATAAATTATCAATAACAAAACGAAGGTTTTTATATAGTTCAACTGATATATATCTTTTCTCCAGAGCCAACAAATCCAGACATCGTTCCAGATCATAAGTTATAGAAGCTATCTTTTCTGAACTCACAACCATTATATTCCTGAGAGCAGTAATCGTGTATCTGTACAATTTATCATAAACATTGATAATAGCTGGTGATTGTATTCTAACATCTTCACGGTGTTTATATAGTAATTCCAGAGAATCGCAAATTTCCGGGCATCTCGCCGTACAGTATTCAATTATGGTGTTAGTACAATTTCTAAGTTTTTTATCTATAATTGTATTTGAAGAACCTAACATATCTTTAGTAATGCTTTCCTCATTCCATCGCCATATGTTGAAATCACGATTTACAAGTTCATCAAGATCGAAAGAGCTTTCCATATCAGTAATTAAGACTATTGGACATGTTAATCGGCATAATTGATCAAGTGCATCCAATTGTGACATAATTACGTTATTGGATACATCCAGAATTATAGATTGAGTTTCAATCCCTTTGCTCACTGCTTCTAAAACTGAATATAAATCAGGTGAAAGTGTTATGGCCGGTATTCCGGACAACTGTTCAGTTCCTATATTCTTTATTTCTCCTTTGTAATTAACTTGGCCTAACAGCAGTATATCATTAATTTTTCGATTATTTATTTTAACCGATCTGAAAAATTCCTTAGCACCAGTTACAGTTGTTACATAAAAAACTGTGCTTTTGAGATGAGTTTTATGATTTTTTAGAAGCTCTATTATGTCAGAACTAGCATTTATGTAATTGAAAATTGAATCTTTGGTTCTAAAACCCCGGAACCTTGATAATGGACGTTCTGTATCTGTGCTCTGAAAATATGGAGCAACTTCAATTGGTAAACCGTATGTAAGACTCTCCGCAAATCTCACAAAAATCCTTTCTTTCCCATCTTCGCATTTATCTATGGAAAGAAATCTGACTATATAATTTCCAAATTTTAACTTCTGACCTTTCTTAAATTTATAAGGGTCATAGTTATATTGAATTTTCCCCGTAGCTATTTTATTGATGACCTCACCTATTGCAAAAATAACTGACGTTTGAATTCTTTCAGGAAAAACTAAAACATTATAAATATCGTTATCGCTGTAGATTTGATCAAGAATGAATAAACTCGCTTTAATAATCGGAGGAACAGATGTATAAGTATCATTTCCAAAAGACAGAGTGATATTATCTAAGCAAGAAGGCTCTTTTAGTATTTTTCTGACATAGTCATCCCAGTTCATAAATACCCTCACAACAGTATTTTTAAATTTTTCAGCCCTTGCTTATTACTTCATAAATACGAAGTCTTCTACTATATTCTAATACGGCATTATCAGTTCTTCTTTCAATGCCTTCGCTATACCTGATGCCATCAGAGGTGGCACAGCATTTCCGATCTGCACAAAAGCAGAAGTTCTCGAACCTTCGAAATAGTAATTGTCCGGGAAAGACTGTATTCTGGCTGCCTCCCTTACAGATATTGACCGGGCCTGTTCATAATCAGGATGAATGAAGTAATGTCCATCTTTAGAAATATGTGCAACCAAAGTATGCGATACCGGCAAATCTGCAGCAACCACTTTAAATCTGTCCAGGAACGAAGTCCGGTTCCGGTGAGTACATAACTCTTCCGGCAAGTCTGTATACTTTAATCTCCTTTTATCACAATTCCATGTTTGTATCACAATTCTATATATTTCCCTGTCCCTGTCGATATTGGGTCTTGCAACATGCCACGTAAGAACATCATCTTTATCACGAATACCAGACCATTCAAGATATCTTGTAGGTACGGTTCTGTATTTATTTTTGCATTCACCTGCCTGCAGCGGGGGCAGGTCTGAAAAGATTTCACTTACTGTAAAATCTCTTTTGACCGTTTTAAACTCGGGATATTTGTAGTTTAATTGCGTTTGCCATCCAATCAATATTACACGGTGTCTGTTTTGCAAAACACCAAAGTCTGAAGCATTTAGTATTCTGTAATCAAGGTTATATCCTGCACGCCTGAATTCTTTCTGCATATCAGCAAAGTACAGTCCATTGTTGGCAGTCAGGATTCCGGGTACATTTTCAAAAACAAACATTTTGGGTTTATACTTTACAAGAACCTGGCAATATAATTTGTACAGAAAGTTTCTTGGATCACCAATCATTTTATTCTCTCTTGCTTTTCTGGCTCTGCCGACAAGTGAATAAGCCTGACATGGAGGGCCACCCACCAACAGATCAACATGATCTATACCCTGCAGTTTCATAAGTTCATCTATTTTATCAAAAATCAGATGCATTCGTTCTTCACTCAGCGTTTCATTGACTACTGTATCCAACAGTGATCCGGGCACCATATCATATAACTCTGCTCGACTTATCTCTCCCCTTAGATATTTATAATATTCATTTATTTTGCTGTTATTTTTCAGATAATAATAGCAAAGACGTGTTTTTAGTGTAAAGCACGCATCTTCATTCATTTCAATATGTGCAATTGCTTTGAAATCATTTGCCAGAAATCCTTCTGACAAACCTCCTGCACCAGCGAAAATATCGATATAATTAAATGTACTCATGTTATCGCTTAACATTATATTCTAATTACGATCCAGTTTATTCAATGCTTTTTTTGTTCGCTATTTTTGTTGCTTTATAGTTTATGATTCGACACAACTTCCGGAAATCCTTCCATGATACATCAACTTGACATTGTGAAATTATCGCAAACCAAACACATAAAATTTTAAATCTTAATGCTTGATATTCCTATAATGCCTATTCAATACTACCCTCTCCTCAACTCCATTGCTATAATCAATCAACAGCTTACTTCTATCGAAAACCAGTTCAACCCAATGAATAGATGGTTGGGTTACCTGTGTCATTATTCAGAGGAGTCACAAAAGGGTTAATATGATGTGCCTCAGCTAAGTGAACATCAAATCAGCATAGCCGGCACCTGTTTATAAACATAGCTGTTTTCTATCATTTTTATCCCCTGCCCACCAAACCGCCGGATACTTACCCGCTTTCAACCGTGCACATATCTCCTGTAATACTCCTCAAGCTTCTCATCGCAGTGCTTCAGTATCCATTCAACATCTTCTTTTGTGAGCTTTTTGAACACATGCCTGTTGAACTCAACATACTCAATCTCACGGCACCGTTTCATAAACCTCATGTCTTCGAATCTCCTGAACGGGTTGGCAAAAATGTTCCTTTCAACTTCCTTCCGGCTGTAATTTTCTCTGCAGTATATACTGGGTTTCTTCTCTACAAACAGGCCTCTTGCCTTACGGTCATTATAGAAACTAATAAAATAATCCACTATGTCATCTACCCGCACTCTTCCATTTTCATCAACGTTTTCGAACATTGCCTTTAGCAATACAGGCTTGTACGAATAGCTCATGTCCATGGCCTTTACCATTTCCAAAAACTTATCTTTCATATTAGCCGGCGTTATCAAATCCCATCCGAATTCCGAAGCGTATTTCTTCACAGTTTCCTCTTTGAAATATTTGAAGCTCCGTTTATCGCCGACAGGCACCTCCATGTCGGGTTTTATCCTGCCATCCCTGATATACTTCTCAATGGTTTCTGCCTGGACATCAACCATCCTCACAAACTCAATCTGTGATATCATCCCTTTTACTTCATCCTGCCAGTTAAACAGGTCAACCAGTTCATAATCCGAAACACTGACCGGTATATCCAGCAAGACCGCAGGCTTCTCACCCCTGGCAATCAAATCGGCATCCAGCTTCATTTGCTCTTTAGGCGCAAGTACCAGTTGGCCCGGCCTGTATTCACTGATATTCAGCAACCTGTGAAGCGAGTAAGGGGTATTGAACAGATTGGCATTATCGACGAAATCAAAAACTAAAAGGCATTCTTTACCAGTGCATTTCCTCATTCCACGGCCAAGCTGCTGCATATATAGTGTTTTCGACATGGTAGGCCTGGCCATAAACAGCACCTCTGTTCTCGGGCTGTCCCATCCTTCATTCAGCAGGTCGCATGCGCACAGAACATCAATACTGCCGTTTTCATATTCGTTCAGAATTCTGGTTCTTTCGTTATTTTTCATGGACCCTGAAACAGCTTCAGATGCAACCCCATTCTCCCTTAAAAGTTCTGAAATCATTTCAGCATGTTTCACGGAAGCACAGAATACGACTGTCTTCTTATTCTTTACATATTGCAGGTATGTATCAGCTATTACTTTATTTCTTTCAGGTACATAGAGCTTACTCTCCAGGTCCTGCGAGTAATACTTGATACCATTGATCCGGACAGTTGACAGATCAACGTTTGTTTTGATTCTGATACAGCGTACAGGTGAAAGTTCGCCTATCTCAACAGCCTTTTTCAGATCCAGTTTGTGAGCTACATTCCTGAAGAGTTCAAGCAGATCCTCACCGTCGGTTCTTTCAGGTGTCGCCGTAAGGCCAAGAGTAAACTTAGGCCTGAAATATCCGAGAATTTTCCTGTAAGTATTCGCAGTGCCGTGATGGCATTCATCAATGATGATATACCCAAAATCATCCTGCCTGAACTGCTCAATGTTCTGCGCCACACTTTGAATACTGCCACAGACGACATATGCATCCGTATCTTTTTGCTCCGCGACATACATACCTATTTGCTTTTCCGGCCAGATTCTTTCAAATGTCTTTTTGGCCTGGGTTACTAGTTCCCTGGTATGAGCAAGAAACAGCGTCCTCTCACCGCAGATCTTTGCGTCGCTGGCAGCAGTGACAGTTTTCCCGGTTCCCGTTGCATGATACAAAAGTGCAATACTTTCGCCTTTCTCCCTCATTTTCTGCAGGCTGCTGATTGCTGTCTGCTGATGGTCTTTCAGTTCGATAATTTTGCCTTTCTGTTTTGGCAGAAAGTCATCAGGCAGCTTGAACTGTGGCATTTCGCCAAGGAATGTAACAAGTTCGTCCTTTACCTTTTCCCGCTGGTTTTTAAGCTGCCTGTAGGCCCATCGGTATACTTTCCAGTTGTCGTATATAAGACTGTTTTGCTTCAGCAGATCGTCATAATACTTGTTGCCTGATATTTTGCCGGGATTATGAAACTTTTCTCCGTCAATTTCTATGGCGATTTTCAGGTTCTCACCTATCAGCGCAAAATCAATATATCTCCTGTTTCCGTATATGTCGGCGAATGGATACTGAACATACAGGTATTCGGTTTTATCCGGTCCAAAAGCATCGCAGAAAATTTCTACAAACAGATCTTCTGCTATACTTGCAACACCAGATGTGTACTTTACTTCGTGTTCCATGCCGATTTTACCTGTCCAGGACCTCCTTCAGAAGCAGTCTCTTTTCAAACGCTCCACGCTCAATGGCTTTCTTAGCCCGGATATTTTCAAAGGTATCTGTATCAATTCCCTTATACCTGAGAATCGCGTGAACAACCTCTACAAGGTCGGCAAGCTCCTCAACCTTGTCGCTGGATAAATATTCGTCCAACTCCTCCTTCAGTTTTTCATCCAGGAGTTTCTTGTATGTCTCATCATCAAGCGTTTCAACAACCGGTATCTTACCTGATTCCTCAATTATTTGCGGGATTTTGTCCCTGACAAGCTTGTTATATAGTATGGAGCCCAAAATCATCACCTCTTACGTTTTCCAGGAAACATCATAAGCCCGTTTTCAGCAAGGAAAATTGATTCAGCCTTATATTTAATAATAATACTTTTAGGTGTAATTTTCCAGATTATCTGCCAAAATTCTTCAAAATAGTACAATGTCCCCTTATGCTTGCCCTGATGCATAAATGAGAACCAGGCATACCTCCGGTACACATGAAAAAGCAGGCCGAAGCCCGCCTTTTTGGTAAAAATCTATGGTTTCCCCGTGAAATATCCCGGTCAGCATTTGCGTCTGTCAGCCCCCTCTTTCCATATTTTCCGGACGTTTGCCTTTCCGTTCTTGTTTTATTACATCTTCCATTATATCCCTGTACTCCTGTCCTTCTTCGTCCTCGTATCCAATGAAGTATACTTTATCGATCGCATCATTGTTGAACAAGAAATACTCCTTTGCGCCTGATACGCCTGCGGGATAATAGCATCCGGCATAATCGTAAAAAGCATTGCCTTCATCTGTTACCAGTCCGGTTCCTATTCCGCAGATCATCACTTTTTTAAAGTAGCCTTTAAGTGTAACGATCGATCCAATGGGCAGGAGATGATTCCTGTCAAACTCGATACCCTGGAAATCATCAGAAACATCTCCGGTGGTGTTATTAATCGTCGTATTCTCCTTCCCGCCCGAACATCCGGCCAGCAGGATCAAAACCAGTACCACGGCAATGATAAAAAATCCTGGTCTGCGCATACCTATCCTCCCCGATAAATCCATTGCATCATGGATATATTTTCATAAATAATCTTTTATACTGTGAACTTAAATACCTTTACCGGTACATCTTCCATCTTTTCATTCAGTTCCTTTTCCATCCTGGTGCAGAATTCTTCCAGGTAAGCGTCTTTTTCCTTTTCTTTATCCCAATCCACAACATTTCCCTTCGAGTCATATTCCCTTACCGTTCCGATTCCGATCACCAGTGCGTTGTTGGGAAATCCATAAAGTGGTGTTTTATTGAGCATTTCATAGTATGTCACTACTTCATCAGCCCTGTACTTTATAACTTCCGGCCATGTCCTGGCAACCATTTCAGCCACCTCATCCGTTACTCCCGTATTCCCTGCCTGCAGGGTCCCCCGGATAAGTTCCAGGTCAGTTTCGTCCAGTTGCTCTATGTGGCATATGTTGATCACCATAACGTACCTGGTCCCCAGGTAGTACTTCGCACCCAGGTAGCTGTCGCCCGGGTGGCTGATGAAGTCCAACCCGCTGTTTGCAAGCTCGTCATCGTATTTCTCCAGGTCGAGCTTTTTAGCTATATGCATGATAAATGCTTTCCTGTAATAAGCCTGCATCACCTGGTAATCCATGTCCACTGCGTTCTTTTTATTACTCAGGCCTTTTTCATATATGAGGTCAAAGTCATACCTGATTGGTATCTCATAGATAAATGTCGTAACGCTGAACAGCGGGATCTGCTCATACACTTCCGGCGGAAAAGAGCCGTACTCCAGCCGGAGGACCGGGCTTTCCTTCCTGCCGAGCAGTTTTGCATTGCTGCACCCATGCAGCAGTGTAGCTGTCAGCATCAAAACTGAAATGAGCAAAAAAATCCTTAACCTATTGCCATATCCCATATTACCCCACCTTCGACAATGGATTTAAATGGATTGTCCATCAGCGTTTTTCTATAAATACCCTGACAGGAACGTCGCCGGCCATTTCACAGAGCAAAGGCACTATCCGGTTCCTGTATTCGAAGATCCATTTGTCTTTCTCCAGTTCTTTATCGAAGTCCGTGAAATTGCCATTCTCGTCAAAGCTGCTCATAGTGGCCAGTTCAAATACCAGCGCATTGCCCGGCGCTTCCTTGTTCCCCCGCAGGTTCATTTCATATATCGCGATGAATTTGTCCGCGCCTTTTTCAGATATCGAAATGATATTCTTCCAGCTGGATTCCACAAGCCTGGATACAGCTTCCTCGTTTTCAGGGCTTTTCTCGATAATGGAATCCTTCAATGTCTCAAGCTCGCCGGCACTTAACCGTTCTATGTGCAGGTTGTTTCTCAGGTAAAAGAATTTCAGTCCCAGACAGTCATAGAACTGGTACACAATTCTTCTATGCCAAATTTAAGTGAAACGAACCTGTTTGCGTCGGCTATAGCGTCATCCACACTATCATAGGTTTTTGCGTGCGCAATTATCAAACCTGATGAAATCAGAATTGTTATCGCGAGTAAAAAAGCAATAAGCTTTTTCACAATTACTGCTCCTCCTGAAACTTAAAAAGTTGGCGTATAACCGCAATAATTTTGTAAACTGTTCGAAGAATATTTCACAGACGCCTTTTAATACGACCCCGCTTACAGGTTCCTTGAAGACTCCGTTTCGGTAGGTTTGCCTATTTGGTTTATCTCGAAATTTGGGTCGGCGAAATTCTCCTTGCCGCCTTTAACAAAATATATGCTGATCCTGACGCCCCTTCCGTCGGTGTTGTATTTCCACTCTTTGCTCCCCTTTCCGGTCGTGCCGCTATAGTCACCCGAGCCATAGTTCACGTCAGCCGCCAGCACCGCCGAAGGCAGCATGAGCAAAACAAGCGCCATCAGCAGCGATATGCTGAGTTTGAAATTCTTATCCTTCCTCACCATTCCACCCCGCTCAACATGGCCCGGTATAGTTTGCAACAATAGATGCTAACATGACTCTTTATCACGGGCCGGTCCAGACCCATCCACCCAGGTCCTCAAAATATACCGTCCAGTATCCGACCCTCTGCCCGTCCTTGGGATTCCTTGTTTTTATAGCCAATTCCGCTTCATATGAACTTATCGCTATCCAGTCAGACCTGAAATGCCCTTCTCCGGTCTTTTTATCTACCAGGTACGGCTGGCCCAGGTACGTCATATCTCCATGCCATACATCACCTATATCCCCATGCTGCAGTGTCCTGTCGCCATATTTCATCCCGCTGTACAGGTCAAGTCCCTGGCCGTAGCCTACCACCCCTGCCGTCTCCGTCAGTACCGTAGCCTTGCCGTTCTTGTCTATGAATGTGTCCCCTGCCTGCGGCAATGGCCTGTCAGGATCGTCCCATCTCAGCACCATCGGCTCCCTCTTCTTCGTCCCGGTGCCTGTACTGCCGGGTGCCTTCACCACTACTTCCGGCCTTGCCGTGTAGTTCATCACCCTGCAGAATACCGCCGCCACCTCGGCGCGCGTCAGCGGCTTCTTCGGGTTGAAATTGCCCTGGTCGTCCCCTACTAGCAATCCATTGGAATATGCCTTCTCCACCGCCTCACGCCTTATGACCGATATCTGGCCGTAATCTCCTATGTTGTTCTTTATCCCGCTTTTTATCTCCAGCGTCTCCCCGTTCAGCTTCGCCATGTTCACAAGTATGTATGCCATGTCCTCCCTGCTTATGGGTGTGTTGAGATACGCGGGAGAATTGCCGAAATCACCTTTCCCTATAAGCCCGCTCTCAACTGCCGCGTTATAGTTCGGCTCCGCCCAGTGCCTCGGGTTCGGCACTTCCTTTATGTACTTTGCCGCCACGAGCCTTGTGGCTATGGCAAGGAACTGTCCCAGCGTCACCGTTCCCTGCGGGTCATACTTTCCTACCCCGTTCACCGGCTTCGTGACTCCCGTTATCACGCCCTTGCCCGTCAGTGTCATCACGTATTCATAGAACCACTGTCCCGGCTTCACATCGCTGAACGATGTGGCCGTTTCCTGCCCGTATGCGGGCACGGCCATGGATAACATAACAGCAATGATTACAAGAAAATTCACGACCTTTTTCAACTGGATCCCTCCCGGATATGCCAATAGATTTTTATTTTATATAGTATACTTAATACATTTTCTGTTTATTATGTTAACTGTTCCATATTTATGCATATTATAAATTTATATTACCTGCGCAAAAACGTCAAGTGCCTGCCATATCTGGGTCGTGTCAACTTGTTTTAGGTTTTATGTCACTGTCTGCCCCTCTCTTTGGGCAAGGATCATATAGCAAATCCATTATCTCGTATCGATCTAAGTGTCCGTGTCAGCAGAGTTACTTTTCC
>Ga0134102_1001564_pt1 | contig 19146 bp, 15 predicted proteins | sample 13_3_2metaG_FD_94447 | JGI IMG/M metagenome (GOLD analysis project Ga0134102, IMG submission 94447) | Switchgrass degrading microbial communities from high solid loading bioreactors in New Hampshire, USA - 13_49_3.3_201_A3 metaG | ecosystem: Engineered > Bioreactor > Semi-continuous > Anaerobic...
AGGCATCTACAAAGGCTCGGCCGCGCACATTTCGGCCGAGGGCGGGGAGATTTCAAACGAGGCGCTCGCGGAGCTGATTAAAACGCTGCTCCTGTCCGGCATGCTCGACTCGGCGCTCGGCTCCTCCTCCCTCTTCGGCAACGAGGAGAGCGGCGAGCAGCACCTGATCGGCACGCTCCTGCGCATGCAGCTGGGGCTGACAGACGCGTCCGGCGGTTTGCCCTTTTAAACGAAAGAAAGCCGATACCTGGCTTATCAGTCAAGTATCGGCTTTTTCTTCATGAAAGATAAGCGCGCAAAAAGCGCGCGCTAGGGATAAGGGAACTTTGCTCTCCTGTTATTCGTCATCTTCCGGGAGAACGGCGTCCTCGCCGGAGGCGGCAAGCCCCTCTTCCGCTTCAAAGAGCATCTTCATGTACGCGTTGTAAACGGTTTCAAGCTCCAGATCATCGTCGATGGTGGTGAGGATTTCCTCGCCGTTTTCTTCGATGACCTTGAGGATAATCAGGCCGTAGTTTTCGTCCTTTTCGTCCATGTCGGCCGGGAGGAAGACCATGTACAGGTCGTCTCCGTGCTCAAAGGTATCGAGATGCTCAAGCTCAAACGCGTTGCCTTCGTCGTCCGTTATGGTGATGTAATCGCTGCCGAATTCTTCGCTCATAATAAACCCTCCGTCAGCGGGCCCTACCCCGCCGGTCTTTTGACCGGAATTCTCCGCGCCCGCCTTTATGAAGGGTTCGCGCGTCAAAATCCGCTTTTGCCTATTATACACGATGGGTGCGCCATTATCAAGCGAAAAGGGCTTTAAGAATTGAAATCTTCAAGCAGCTGCAGCACTTCTTCGTACGTTTTCACATAGATGCCCTTTTCGAGCTTTTCCCGGTCGACGGCGCGCAGCATCGCGATGTCGATCCCCGTCTCCGCAAGGGGCTGAATTTCGCTGTCGTCCTTGAAGACGGCAAGGCGCCCGTTTACCGCGCGCAGGCAATACCCGCTCTCCCGCGGCGCGACGGCAAGGGCCTGAGCCGGCGTCTCCTCCGCCGCGGCAGGCTCCGGCGCTCTCCGCCCGGCCCACGCGAGCATGACCCCCGCCGTGACGAGCAGCACGGCCAGCAGGAGCGCCCTCAGACGTGTCTTCATTCCATATCCTACCTTTCAACACATCGGTTTCTTCCGTTTTTATACCCATTTTTCCGCGTTTTCATGCAGTTTGGCGCACTTTTTCCAGATATTTTAAACTTTTTTCGCGTCCGATAAGGATTTGACATACATGATACAATATGTATCGTAGACTAACCCTGTCCGGCCGGGCGCAGAGCTTAGGCGGACGGAGAGGTGGAAATAATGGCACATAAGAAAAAGCGCACCGCCGGCCAGATTACGCTCACAGGCGCGAAAGCGGTCGGCAGGATTGTTGCGCTTGTCCTGAAGGTTCTCGGAACGCTGATTTTAATCGGCATCACGTCGGCCCTCATCTTTACCTGCATCTTCCTTATCTACGTTAAAACGAACCTCACGTCCGAGCTTGGGCTGAGCCTTGAAAACTTCACGATGAACGAGTCGAGCATCGTCTATTATCTCGACCGGAGCACGGGGGAATATAAGGAGCTCGTCACCCTCCAGAGCGGCGAGTACCGGATCTGGGTGGACTACGAGGAGATCCCCAAATACGTCGAGCACGCGCTTGTGGCCATCGAAGACAAGCGCTTTTACAAGCACCACGGCGTGGACTGGTACCGCACGTTCGGCGCTTTCGTCAACATGTTCCTGAGCATGAAGGACAACTTCGGCGGCTCCACCATCACGCAGCAGCTGATTAAGAACGTCACGGAGGACGACGAAGTCACCGTCCAGCGCAAGCTCACGGAAATCTTCCGCGCGCTCGACCTGGAACGGCGGTACGATAAAAAGGAAATCATCGAGTGGTACCTCAACGTCGTCTACTTCGGGCACGGGTGTTACGGCATCGGCGCGGCGGCCAACTACTATTTCGGTAAGGAAGTCAAAGACCTCACGCTCGCCGAGGCGGCCAGCATCATCGCCATCACGAACAACCCGTCCATGTACAGCCCGTATCTCAACCGCGAGGCGAACAAGCGCCGCCAGACGGATATCCTCTACGAGATGCGCGACCAGGGCTATATCGACACGCAGGAGATGGAGGAGGCCAAGAGCCAGACGCTCCGCTTCCAGAAGGGCTCGGAGAGCTCCACCATCCACACCGTCTATACGTGGTTTGAGGACGCCCTCATCGCCGACCTCATCAAATTCCTGATGGAGGAGAAAAACATCTCCTACCGCATGGCGGAAACGCTCCTGTTCACAAACGGCTACCGCATTTACGCCACCATCGACCCGGCCATTCAGGAACTTGTCGACAGCGTGTACGAAAACCTCGACGAAATCCCGAAAGTGACCGGCTCCGACCAGCAGGTGCAGTCGGCCATCGTCATCGCGGATCCCTACACGGGCGAAATCGTGGCCCTCTCCGGCGGCGTCGGCGAAAAGAAGCAAAGCCGCATCATCCTCCGCGCCACCGAGGCGCGCCGCCCGCCCGGCTCGTCCCTCAAGCCCCTGGCGGTCTACGCGCCGGCCATCGAGATGCGGCAGATTACGCCGGAGACGCGCTTCCTCGACAGCGAGGAAGTCCGCCTGACCGGCACAAACTGGATGCCGAAGAACGACGACCTTAAATACAACGGCGTCGTCGACGTGCGCTACGCGGTGCGCCGCTCGCTCAACACCATCGCGGCGCAGATTGTCGACAAAATCACGCCGCAGGCGTCATACGATTTCCTCACGCAAAAGCTCGGCGTCAGGCTCGCACCGGAGGACAATAACTACGCGCCGATGGCCCTCGGCCAGCTCACCTACGGCATCACCGTCCGCGAAATGGCGGAGGCCTACACCATCTTCCCCAACTCCGGCATCGAGACGAAGCTGCGCCTGTTCACGCATATCACCGACGCGGACGGGAAGCTGCTCTTCGATAACCCGAAGAAAAACGTCGTCGCCATCAGCGACGTCACCGCCTACTGGGTCACCGACATGCTCCAGGAGGCCGTCCGGTCCGGCACCGGCTATGAGGCGCGGCTGCAGAACATGCCCGTGGCGGGCAAGACGGGCACCACCTCCGACAAGAAGGACCGCTGGTTTGCCGGCTTTACGCCGTATTACGTCGCCGTCGTCTGGACGGGGTACGACATCCCCGCGCGCATGACCGTCTCGGGCAACCCCTCCGCGCAGCTGTGGAAGAAGGTCATGGAGAAAGTCCACGCCGACCTGCCGTACAAGGACTTCCCGAAGCCGGCCAACGTGGAGCTTGAGCCGATTCCGGGCGTCGAGCCGGAGTTTAACTACGTCGTCCGCGGGGTGACGGTCGACGGCGAGGTGCTCTACGAGGAGACGAAGAAGGCGCAGCGCGGCTCCGTCGTCACCGAGCAGGCGCGCGAAGTGGAAGGATACCGCCTCGCCGGCAGCGCCGATAAGGCCATCACCATCACAGGCGACGCGGCCAGCGACCTCATCGAATTCTTCTACCAGGTCAAGGAGGAGCCTGTCCCGCCGCCGGATATCGAAGGCCCCATTATACCGCCCATACCCCCCGGCGACGAGGACGGCGATGAAGACGATATGCCCGCCGTCCCGCCATGGGAGAGCCCGTCGCCTTCCCCCAGCGCAAGCCCCGTCCCGCAAAACCCGCTCGTCTACAACTGGGGCGCGTAGATAAAACAAAACCGCCGGATTTTTCCGGCGGTTTTTTGTGACTTTAAATCTTCCCGCCCGCTTTCCCGGGGCGCACCCCCTTGCATAGTCCCCGCTTTTTTGCTTATGCTATTGGCAAGGGGTGGAAGAATGGGTTTTCGGTACAGAAAAAGCATCAATCTCGGCGGGGGCTTTCGGATTAACCTGAGCAAGTCCGGCGTCGGGTACAGCTGGGGCGTCAAGGGCTTTCGCGTCACAAAAACGGCCCGCGGCACCACGCGCAGGACTTACTCTCTCCCCGGGACGGGCATCTCCTACGTCCAGGAGACGGGAAAAAGAAAAGGCTCTCCGGCGTCATTTCCGTCTCAAAAGCCCGCGGCAGGCAACCGCTATGACACGCAGTCCCTGCTCAACGCTCAGGCGACTCAGCTTGTCTCGGAAGGCCTTGAGGCGATGCTGAAAGCGGCAGGGCGCGCACTCGTACTCCGCCGCGCCGCCCTCATCGGCCTGATTGCCTCGGTTGTCCTGGGGATGGCGTACCCTCTCTTCTTTCTTCCGGCGGCTGTCTTTGCCATACTGCTGATTGTCGTCCGCACAAAAGGCGTGATACGCCTTGAGTATTCGATCGACGAGGACGAAAAGGCGGCCGTCGAAGCGCGCATGGGAATTCTTCTTCGCATCGCGGACTGCGCGAAGGTCTGGCGCGTGATTGAGACGAGCCGGGTCATAGACCGGAAATACGCCGCGGGCGCAGGCGAAACGGTCAAAAGAATGCCCTGCGCCGCGAAGACGGCGCCGCCCTTCCCGTTTAAGGCAAACGTCCCCGTCGCGGCGTTTAAGTCGGGCAAAGAGACGCTCGTGTTCCTGCCGGACAAACTCCTTATCGTGCAGGGCGTGCGTGTCGGCGCCCTCGCGTATGAGGATTTTTCCGTCAAAACCGGCACGACGCGGTTTGTGGAAAGCGAGGCCGTCCCGCGCGACGCGGCCGTGGTGGGCCACACGTGGAAGTACGTCAACAAATCCGGCGGCCCGGACAGGCGCTTTAAGGACAACAGGCAGCTGCCTATATGCCTTTACGGGCAGCTGGAGATAACCTCCCCGAAGGGGCTGCACACCGTCCTGATGTTCTCGGACGTCTCCGTTCTATAAAGCCGCCCTTCGGCGCGCGCCGCCATGCTTCTGCGGGACGGAGCGCGCTCAGGGGCGGGCGAAAGCAAACGCGCGAAACAGCCTGCGGGCGTGAAAGGGCTCTTTGAAACGAAAGAAAGGCGCGATTTAAGCGCAAAAAGAGCGGGCAGCTTAAAGCTGCCCGCTTAAATTTTATCCGTCTTATTTGGCCTTGATCTCCTTCGGCTTGCGGAACGGGATGGCGATGAGCATAATCACCACGAAGATGATCAGGTAATACACGACGGCCATCCTGTGCGCGACAATCGCGGCGTAGACCATAAACACGCAGCTGAGAATCGAGAGAATCGGCATCACAAAGCGCCTGAACACGCCCATTTCCTTCTCCTTAATCATAAAGCATACGAAAACGGGGATATACGCGGCGTAAAGCGTGATAATCGGCAGCTCGGACGTGTCGAAGCAGAACGGGCCGAACCACGGGTCCGTGAGGTTGGCGCCGTAGAAGTACATCAGCCAGAAGCCTGCCAGGAGAATGCCGAGAAGCGAGGAGTTCGTTGCCATATTCGTGCTCTTGTCGACCTGCGAGAACATCTTCGGCGCCGGGCCTTGTCCGCGCACGGCGAGGGCATACATGCCGCGGCAGTTGCCCATCATCAGGCCGTTGAGCGTGCCGAGGCAGGAGATGATGACGAAGACGAAGATGAGCGTACCCCAGACGTTGCCGAAAATGTTCATGAACGCGACCTTCGCGCCGTTCTGGCCGCTTTCCATGAGGGTCTCCGTCGGGACGGCGCCGGCCAGGCCGATGTAGTAGAAGATGTAGATAAAGACGACAATCAGCGCGCCGACGGTCAGGGCAATCGGGAGATTCTTCTTCGCGTCTCTCAGCTCCGCGTTGATGGACGTGGCGATAATCCAGCCTTCGTACGCGAACGCAACCGCCACGACGGACGCGAGCAGACCGCCGCCGGCCGACGTGCCTTCGACGGCGGCTTTCGAGAAGTTTTCAACCGTCATGCCGTTGACAAGGCCGACAATCGTGCCGACGACGGCCATGAGCAGGAGCGGGACGAGCTTGATTACCGTCGTCGTGACCTGGAACTTGCCCGCGAGGATCGGCGAGAGCGCGTTCATCACGTAGCTGGCGATGAGGAAGAACGCGGCAATCACCATACAGTTGCCGCCCGTAATGTCCCAACCAAGCAGGACGCACAGGTACCGCGCCGAAACCCACGCGAGGACGGACGTGAGCGTGGGGTTGTAGATAACCGCCATGAACCAGCCGATGTAGTAGGCGTACCCCTTGCCCACCGTCATTTCCGAGTAGTCGACGATGCCGTTGACCTTTTCATACTTCGTGGCGAGCGTTGCGAAGGAAAACGAGCAGATAATCATAATCAGTCCGACGATAGCCCAGGCGGCGATGCCGAGCGGCATATTCCCGCCCGTCGCCTTGAGCACCGCTTCGGCCTTAAAGAACACGCCGCTGCCGATGACGATGCCGACGACCATGGCGATGGCGGTTATAAGGCCATACTTCTTTTTTAACTCACTCTGCATGGAACTCCATCTCTCCTCTTTCGATTAAATGCAACAATAGTCTATTAGCGCTTTGACGCAGTAAATAATACCCTGCCGAGTATAACAGATTCCCGGCCTGAGAACAAGTGCGCGTATCACCGAAATATTTGTCGGTCTTTTGTAGACTTTTTCGCTAAAACGGAGAATTTTCGTTCCGATTTTGTGCAAGTCCCGGCGCGCGGCGGCTTTCAGCGGCCTTTAAAAACGGGAGTCCTCTTCTCCCGGAAAGCCTTGACCGCCTCCTTGAAGTCTTCCGTGCGCATCAGGTCGACAGCATGCCGGCGCTCGACGGCCAGCGCCGCGGCGTGGTTCGCGCCGTTGCGCACGGCGGCGGCAAGCTCCTTGAGCGCCCGCACCGCGACGGGCGGCTTTTTCATGATGTCCTCGCACAGCGCGCGCACGTCGTCGTCGAACGTCTCCTTTGGGTAGACGCGGTTTATCAGGCCGAGGCTGAGCGCCTCGTCCGCCGTTATTCTCTGGCTGAAGAGGATCATCTCGAAGGCCTTGTTCGGGGCAATGCGGCTGAGAAGCTGGATCGCGCCGCCGCAGCCCGGCACGAGCCCGATGTTCATCTCCGGCAGCATGAACTTCGACCCTTCCGCCGCCACGATCATGTCGCAGCACAGGGCCACTTCAAGCCCGCCGCCGACGCAGTTGCCCTTCACGGCGGCAATGACGGGCTTGTCCAGCGCATGCAGCGCCTCGCGCAGCTCCAGGCCGCAGGCGTAGATGAGCGCGGCGTCCTCGTCGTCCTTTAAATTGTCGAGCATCTCCATGGACAGCCCGGCGGAAAAGGCCCGCTCCCCCGCTCCGGTGAGCACGACGACCTTGACGGTCTCGTCCACCCGCGCCTTGCGCAGCTCGGCCGTCAGCTGTTTCCACATGTCCGTCGTAAACTGGTTCATGGGCGGATTGTCAAAGATAAAATAGAGGATGCCCGGCTGCCCGGGGAGCCGGTTTACATGCAGTTTCCCTTCCGACATCGTAAAAACCTCGCTTTTTTCTTTAGTTTCCAGGGCGCCGCCGCGTCTGGAATTTATTTGCTCCAGTATAAACGCTTTTGAAAAGCTTGTCAAAATTAAACAGCCGTTGTATATTTTCTTGCAATAATGCCTGATTCATGGCGCAAAATTTTATGAACAAAAACCATATTTGCATAATTGACAAATGGAAATTGCAAGACTATAATGATAGCAACAACGGCAATGGTGCCATTGGTTCAATGGCGACCACTGCCGTTATTTTTGTTTTAAAGTTCTTGAGGATATGAGATTCTAAGTTGGGAGTATGAGTTATGGCAACTTTAAAAGAATTGTTCGGATCAATGGTCTTTAACGACTGCGAAATGCGCCAGAGGCTTCCGAAAGAGACATACAAGGCGCTGAAGAAGACAATCGACGAGGGCGCGCCGCTTGACATCAGCGTGGCCAACGTCGTGGCCAACGCGATGAAGGAATGGGCGATTGAAAAAGGCGCGACCCACTTTACGCACTGGTTCCAGCCGATGACGGGCATCACCGCCGAAAAGCACGACTGCTTCATCTCTCCCATGAATGACGGCCGTATCCTCTTGGAGTTTTCGGGGAGCGAGCTCGTCCGCGGCGAGCCGGACGCGTCGAGCTTCCCGTCGGGCGGCATCCGCGCCACGTTCGAGGCCCGCGGCTACACCGTCTGGGACCCGACGTCCGCCGCCTTCGTCAAGGGCACCACGCTGTACATCCCGACAGCCTTCTGCTCCTACACCGGCGAGGCGCTCGACCTGAAAACGCCGCTTCTGCGCTCGATGGGCGCGCTGAGCAAACAGGCCGTGCGCATCCTGCGCCTGTTCGGCAACGACACCGTCAAATCCGTCAAGTCCACCTGCGGCCCCGAGCAGGAGTACTTCCTCATCGACAAGGATATGTACCTAAAGCGCAAGGACCTCATCTACACGGGGCGCACGCTCTTCGGCAACAAGCCGCCGAAGGGCCAGGAGATGGAGGACCAGTACTTTACCTCCATCAAGTCGCGCGTGGCCGCCTTCATGGAAGAGCTCAACGCGGAGCTCTGGAAACTGGGCGTCCTCGCGAAGACGGAGCACAACGAAGTCGCGCCGGCGCAGCACGAAATCGCCCCCGTCTTTACGTCGACGAACATCGCCGCGGACCACAACCAGCTGACGATGGAGCTGCTCCAGCGCATCGCGAAGAAATATGACATGATCTGCCTGCTGCACGAAAAGCCCTTCGAGGGCATCAACGGCAGCGGCAAGCACAACAACTGGTCCCTCGCCACGGACACGGGCGTAAACCTCCTCGACCCGGGCAAAACGCCGCATGACAACGCCCAGTTCCTCCTGTTCCTCACGGCCGTCATCAAAGCCGTCGACGAGTACCAGGACCTGCTGCGTGCGTCCGTCGCCTCCGCGGCCAACGACCACCGCCTCGGCGCGAACGAAGCGCCGCCGGCCATCGTGTCCGTCTTCCTCGGCGAGGAGCTGACCGCCATCGTCGACGCGATTACAAACGGCACATCCTACGACGCAAGCCCGCGCACGATGATGCAGATCGGCGTGGACGTCCTGCCGCCCTTCCCGAAAGACGCGACGGACAGAAACCGCACCTCGCCCTTCGCCTTTACGGGCAACAAGTTCGAGTTCCGGATGGTCGGCTCCTCCATGTCGATTTCCGAGGCGAACGTCGCCATCAACACAGCCGTCGCTGAGGCGCTGCGCGAGTTTGCCGACCGGCTTGAAAAGGCCGAGGACTTCCAGGCCGAGCTGCAAGCGCTCATCCGTGAGACGCTGAAAAAGCACAAGCGCATCATCTTCAACGGCAACGGGTACGACGAGGAGTGGGTCGCCGAAGCCGAAAAGCGCGGCCTGCTCAACCTGCGCACGTCGGCCGACGCCGTCCCGTACCTCATCAGCGAGAAGAACATCCGGCTGATGGCCACGCACGGCGTGTTTACGGAGACGGAAATCCGCGCGCGCTACGAGGTCAGCCTCGAGAAGTACTGCAAGACGCTCAGCATCGAAGCGCTGACCATGCTCGACATGGCGAAAAAGGATATCCTCCCCGCTGTTTCGGCGTACGCAAAAGAGCTGGCGGAGACCATCTCGGCAAAGAAAGCCGTTTCCGGCGAAGTGGACGCCTCGTTCGAGACCGAGCTTCTGACGGAAATCAGCGCCCTGACGGCGACGCTTCACGGCAATGTCAAAGCGCTGGAGAAAGCCGTCGAGGCGGCCGAGGCCGTCCCTGAAATCGGGGAAAGGTCCATGGCGTTTAAGGACACCGTCATCCCCGCGATGGAAGCCCTCCGCGAAACGGCCGACAAGCTCGAGCTGATAACCGCAAAGAAGTATTGGCCGTTTCCAACTTACGGCGATCTTCTTTTTAGCGTTATCTAAATTCTCCCCGCAGGCGGCGCCACCCCAACGGCGCCGCCCCTTTCTTTATAAGGTGACGGCGATACCTCCTCCCTAGATTGGCGGCAGGTCTTGCACCATCGACGTTTCAATTTTCCTCCAAACGCAAAAGGCGCGCCGGTTTCCCGGCGCGCCTTTTGCGTTTTCAGTTTTGCAGAGACGTTTTTTCAGGAAGGCATCGCCCGGCTCCGCCGTCTCCGGCGCTCTAGACAAGGGGCGTTTCGAGCGTCCCGATGCCCTCGATGGTCACGCGCACGACGTCGCCCTTTTTCAGCCACACGCGCGTGCCCTTGGGCTTTCCGAGTATGACGCCGGCGGGCGTGCCGGTGAAGATGAGGTCGCCGGGGCCGAGCCTGAAGTACCGCGACGCGGCGCTGACAATCTCGGCGCAGTCGAAGATCATGCCGGAGGTGAGATCCTCCTGCACCACCACGCCGTTGACTTCGCAGGCGATGCGGTTGTCGGCGCTCGGGTCAAACGCGTCTTTCGTCACGACGCACGGCCCGGCCGGGGCAAACCCGGGGAAGGATTTGCCCGCCAGCCACTGGCTGGAGAGGAACTGGCTGTCCCGCGCGGACAGGTCGTTGCCGCAGGTGTAGCCGAAGACATAGTCGAGCGCCTCTTCCTTTGAGACGTTCCAAGCCGTCTTCCCCATGACGATGACTAGCTCCGCCTCGTAGTCGTAGCACCGCTGCCACTCGGGGAGCACGACGGGCCGCCCCGCCGCTTCCAGCGCGTCGTTGAACTTGGAGAAGAACACGACGTATTTCGGCGGCTCCCCGCCCGTCTCCTCGGCGTGCTTTTTGTAGTTGAGGCCCACGCAGAGAATCTTCTGCGGCGTCGTCACCGGCGCAAACGCAAGCTCCGCCTCATTTAAAGCGGGCAGGCTCTCGTCCTCAAGCGCCGTCGCGATGCGGGCAAGAAGCGCGTCGCCCCCCACGATGACGTCGTCGATGCTCACCGCAAGCCCGAGCGCCGTGAGGTCGACAACGCCGCGCGTCGTTGCCGCGCCGCAGCGCGTTTTGCCGTCCGAGATAAAGTTGACCAGTTTCATCGTATCACCCTTCGTAAATTAAGTCAGTCCCCGTCGCGCCCGCGCGGGATGCCGCCGCCCGCCACGCCCCATAGCGGGCGAAGCGTCAGCAGCGCGTCTATCTGCGCCTTCGTCATCGGGCGCCAAAGTCCCGCCATGCGCGCGTACATCGCCACCGTGGCGCAATATTCGATGCTCTCCATGCGAAACAGCGCCTGCATCACGTCGCGCCCCCACGCGACGGCGCCGTGGTGCTCCAAAAGCGCGCCGTTATATTCTCTCGCGAGCGGCGCGACGCCTTCCGCGAGTTCCTCCGACCCCGGTATGGCAAACGGCGCGAGGGGGATAACCCCGAGGGAGACGACAGCCTCCTGCAAAAGCGCCGCGTCGAGGGGCTGCCCCGCCGCGGCAAACATCGCGGATACAGGCGGGTGCGCATGGACAACGCCGCAGATATGGGGCGCCGCGCGGTAAATCGCAAGGTGCATTTTAATTTCAGACGACGGGCGCATCGCGCCATCAAGGACGTTGCCGCTCATGTCGAGCTTTACGAGCATATCCTCCGACATAAACCCTTTCGAGACGCCGGAGGGCGTGCACCAGATTTCCGTCTCCGAGACGCGGGCGGAGATGTTGCCGTCGTTTGCGGCGACGAATCCTTTCTGATACAGCCGCCGCCCCGCCTCTATGATGTCCCGCCTTGCCTGCTCGTCGGTCAGATACCTTATTTCAGCCATGCTTTCCCTCCGCTTTGCGCAAACAGCCGCCTTAAGTTCTCCTCATACGGCGGGCGCACGATGCCCTTTTCCGTCACAATCGCCGTGATGAGCGCGTGGTCGGTCACGTCAAACGCGGGGTTGTAGCACTTCACGTCCGGCAGGGCGATGGGCTTTTCAAAATACAGCTCCTTAATTTCCTTCGGGTCGCGCAGCTCGATGGTGATATCATCCCCCGTGCGGCAGTTAAAATCGATGGTGGAGGATGGGCAGAACACATAAAACGGGATGCCGTAGTGCTTGGCTAAAATCGCAAGGCCGCTCGTGCCGATTTTATTCGCCGTGTCGCCGTTTGCCGCGACGCGGTCGCACCCGACGAAAACGGCGTTGACCCTCCCCTCCTTCATGACGAGGGAGGCCATGTTGTCGCAGATGAGCGTGCAGTCCACCCCCGCTTTCTGCAGCTCGTAGGTGGTCAGCCGCGCCCCCTGCAGGAGCGGGCGCGTCTCGTCGCAGTAGGCGCGCAGCTCGATGCCCATCTCCTTGGCGAGCAGGAGCGTCCCCAGACCCGTGCCGTACCGCGAGGTGGCAAGCGCACCGGCGTTGCAGTGGGTGAGGATACCGTCCCCGTCCTTCACAAGCTCCAAGCCAAAGGTGGAGATGGCAAGGCACATCTCGATATCCTCGCGGTGAATCGCCAGAGCCTCCTCCTTCAATCGCGCCACGATGTCCCCGACGGGCTTTTCCCTGTTTTCCAGCACGACATTTTCCATGCGGCTTAGCGCCCAGTGGAGGTTCACCGCCGTGGGGCGCGCGGAATCGAGATACGCCTTGTTTTCACGAAACTCCGCGTAAAAGCTGTCAAAATCGCGGCACTTCGTCTGCGCGGCGAGGACGTAGACGGCGTATCCCGCGAAAATGCCGATAGCCGGCGCGCCGCGCACCCGCAGCGAGGCGACGGCTTCGTAAAGTTCCTCCCTGCTTTTCAGGGCGAGCATGACTTCCTCGCCCGGAAGCCGCGTCTGGTCGAGAATTTCGACGGCGCCGTCTTCCGTGAGGTGAACGTTTTCTGTGTATATCGGTATGGTGCGCTCCATGTCTGATGCTCCCAGTTTTTGTTTGATGGTTTTCATTATATCACGCCGCCGCCGCTGCGCAAGCATGAGCGCGCAGCGTCTCCCGAAAAGCGGCTGCAAGCCGGAACAGGTAAAGCCGAATTTGTCATAAACTGTCACGTTTTCATTTCTCCGATTGACAAGTATTTCCGGCCGGTGTTATGCTTTCGGTACAGATACCAAAGGGAGGTAAAGCATCATGAACAAAAAAGAGCTCTTTCTCTCCGTGTTGCGTAATGAGCGGCCGCTCAAGTGGATGGGGTACGCGTTCGATGCGTTCCCGCCGTACAAGTTCCACTGCGTCATTGACCCGATTTCCGTCTGGGATATCCTGCAGTTCTCCGGCGAACGGTTTGTCGACAACTGGGGCGTCGTCCACCGTTACCTCCCGGAGGACCCTGGCATCATTCCGATGGTCAACGATGAGAACAAGGTCATCAAGGACATCACGAAGTGGCGTGACTACGTCCATTTCCCCGAAATCCCGGAGCTTGACTGGTCCGACGCGAAAAAGCAGATTGACCAGCTTGACCGCGAGAACACCTTCGTCATGGTTCCGAGCTTCCGCGGCTTGTTCGAGCGCGCGCACTGCCTGATGACGTTTGAAGACACGCTCGTGTACATGTACGAGGAGCCTGAGGCGATGTACGACCTCTTCGGCGCCTACACCGACTGGAAACTCAAAGTCATGGAGCAGCTCATCGACAACCTCCACCCCGACGTCATCCACTCGCACGACGACTGGGGCTCCAAGACAAGCCTCTTCTTCTCCCCCGCGAAGTTCCGCGAGCTGCTCAAGCCCCACTACGAGCGGCTGTACGGCTACATCAAAAAGCGCGGCGTCCTTATCCAGCACCACGCCGACTGCTTCTGCCAGGGCCTCGAAAAAGACATGGTCGACCTCGGCGTCGACATGTGGCAGGGCGTCCTCCCCACGAATGACATCAAGGCCATCCAGAAGAACGTGGCCGGCAAAATGCTCCTCATGGGCGGCCTCGAGCAGGCGGTTATCGACCGCGCCGACGCCACTGAGGAAGAAGTCCGCGCCGAAGTGCGCCGCGCCATCGACGAGTACGCGCCCGGCGGCTCCTTCCTGCCGTGCATCGGCAGCATCGAGTGCATCAACGAATGGGTCACGCCCGTCGTCATCGACGAGTGCAACCGTTACGGCGCCGAATGGATTAAGAAAAACAGCTAAACACATGAAAAGCTCCCGGGCCGCAGCGCGCGCTGCGGCCCGATTCATTTGCCCCGCCGTCCCGATACGCGCGCGATTTGCAAAGCCGCCGCATGCTTATGTCAACTTCCGCCGCGGATAGCCGCAGGTTGCTATTGGCGCGCTTTCAGCCGCAGAAAGCCGCCCGTATAGTTATGTAAACTCCGGCTATTGGGAGCCGCCGCCCCTGCCGCGCCTTCTGTCGCGGACAGCCGCCGATGCAAAAGCCACCGCAAAAAGCCCGGGTAATCCTGCCGCCGCGCTGTGCGCACAGGCCGCCGCGTTAAGCAAAAGCCACCGCGTAAAAGTTCGGGCGGCGCGGCTGCCCCGCCGTGCAATGCGCACAAGCCGTCCTAGTTTTATGTTAACCAACGATCAAGGAACGCCGCTCCTGCTGCGCTTTCTGTCGCGGACAGCCGCGTAAAGCAAAACTCCGCTTAAACCTCGCGGGCGGCGCGGCTTCATCGGCTGTGCGCACCACGGGGCACAGCAAAAGCCGCCGCGTAAGAGTTCGGGCGGCGCGGCTTCATCGGCAACGCATGCAGGACAACGCGCCCCCGCAAACCGAAAAATGTTGCTTTAGCGGCGCATTAATGATATATTTTGTTCGCCTGAAAGAAGAAATTGGAGCGTGATATCGTGGAATACAAGCATATATTCCGCCCGCTGAAAATCGGCCCGCTCACCGCGAAAAACAGGATTGAAGTCTCTCCGGCCGAGCCGTTCCTCTGCACGAAAGAGGGCCTTGTGACGGACGCCTTCATCGCCTTCACCGCGTCCATGGCGCGCGGCGGCGCCGGCATCGTCACGGTGGGAGACAGCCCCGTCACACAGGCGTACGCGGACGAAAACCACTACGTCGTCAACCTCGCCGACCCCTTCGTGGTCCACGGGCTGTCCGCGCTGACGGACGCCGTCCACCGCTACGGGGCGCTCGCCTCCATCGAACTGAACCTGCGCATGCACAAGCTGCCCGCCGACATGACGAAGGACGAAATCCGCGAGAATATCGCGTCGTTTGCCCGCGCGGCCGAGCGCTGCAAAAAGGCCGGCTTCGACATGATCATGATTCACGGCGGCCACGGGCACACCGTCGCGCAGTTTTACTCGCCCCTCATGAACAAGCGCACGGACGAGTACGGCTGCTCCACCTTTGAAAACCGCTGCCGCTTCGCAAACGAGCTTTTAGACGCGGTGCGCGCCGCCATCGGGCCGGACATGGCCATCGAGTGGCGCATCTCCGGCGACGAGCTGACGGAAGGCGGCGTGGGGCTTGAGGAGGCCATTTTGTTTGCCCGCGCGATTCAGAAGAAAATCGACCTCATCCACGTCTCCGCGGGCAACATGTACAACCCCGCCTCCCTCTCCTACGCCATGCAGCCGGCGTACCTGCCCATGGCGACGAACGTCCGCTTCGCCGAGCAGTTTAAGCGCGCACTTGATATTCCCGTCACCTCCGTCGGCTCGTTCAACCTCGACCTGGCGGAGGAGGCCGTCGCCTCCGAAAAGGCGGACATGATCGCCATGATCCGCCAGTTCATCGCCGACCCCGACTGCGTGAACAAGGCCCGCCGCGGCAAGGGCGACGAAATCCGCCCCTGCATCCGCTGCATGGTCTGCACGGGCTCGGACCCCCACGGCTGCCCGAAGCCGCTGCGCTGCACGGTCAACCCCGTCATGGGCCGCCACCCGCAGTTTGACAGGTTCATCCGCACGCAGCCGAAGAAGAAAGTCGTCATCGTCGGCGGCGGCGCGGCCGGCATGGAAGCGGCGCGCCGGTGCGCCGAGCTGGGCGACGAGGTGGTGCTGTTTGAAAAGGAAAACGAGCTGGGCGGCACCCTCATCGCCGCCGGCGCCAACGCCCTCAAGGGCGACATCGCCCGGTACGCGGCGTGGTCCGTCCGGATGACTTATCGCACGCCGGGCATTGACATCCGCAAGGGCACGCCCGCCACGCCGGAGCGCGTCAAAGCGGAAAACCCGGACGCCGTCATCGTCGCCGTCGGCAGCGAGCCGATTATCCCGGACATCCCGGGCATTGGCCGCGAAAACGTCTGCCTTGCGACGGAAATTGACCTCGGCACAAAGAAAGCCGGGCGCCGCGTCGTCCTCATCGGCGCGGGGCTGACCGGCACCGAGACGGCCGTCGCCCTCGCTCGGGACGGACACGACGTCACGCTCGTCGACATGCGCACCCTCGAGGAAATCGACAGCCGCGGCGCGGCGATGCCGTCCGTCGTGCGTTTCCTGCGCGCCATGGCCGAAGAAGCCGGCGTGAAAACGCTGACGGGCCTTGCGGCAAAGGAAGTGACGGACGAAGGGCTTGTCGTCGCCTCGGCGGACGGGCAGACGCGGCTGATTCCAGCCGACACGGTCGTCCTCTCCGTCGGCGTGCGCCCGCGCGCGGCGGAGGCCCGGAAGTTTGCCGATTGCGCGGAGGAAGTCTATTTCGTCGGCGACTGCGCGACAAACCTCGGCAACATCACCACCGCCGTGCGGGACGGCTTCTTTGCCGCCATGAACATCGCCGGCGTGTAAACAAAGTTCATTTCAGAATAATTTGCCCGTTTGCCAGCAAAAACCGCGTGTTTCTGCCGGCAGACGGGCATTATAGAGAATATGGAGTTGCAATGAACATCGCTTCCGTTTTCAGCCAGATGGCGGTTTTATTTCTGGCGCTCGTTGTGGGATATGTCACCGGCAGGCTGAAAGTCCTGCCGGACGGGGCGGATAAGACGCTTTCAAAGCTTGTCATCCACGTCACCATGCCCTGTACGATATTAAACTCCGTTCTGGCCGCGGACCTTACTATGTCGCGCGCGGACGCGGCCGTGTTTTTCGCGCTCGTGCTGCTCTCTTTCCTCATCTTTTTCCTCATCGGGCTGCCGCTTGCGCGCCTTTTGCGCGCGCCGGAAAACGAGCGCGGGCTCTACGCGTGCCTGCTCGCGTTTTCCAACGTCGGCTTTATGGGCTTTCCCGTCGTGGAGTCGATTTTCGGTCCCCAGACGACGTTTTACGTCACGCTGTACAACATCCCGTTCAACCTGCTGCTTTTCAGCGCCGGCGTCCTGCTTATCTCCGGCGACCGCCGCCGCATCCGGCCGCGGCAGATTTTCTCCACGACGGTCATCGCCGCGCTTTTGGCCATCGTCATCTTCGTTTTCAACATCTCCCTGCCGGACGTGCTGACGAAAACGATCTCCCTCATCGGGCAGGTGACGACGCCGCTGGCCATGATTGTCATCGGCCTGACGCTCTCGCAGATTCCCTTCGGGAGCGTCTTTACGGAAAAGCGCCTTTACCCCCTCATTTTCACGCGGCTGCTTCTGATTCCCGCTGTCGTCGCGCTCGTCTCGAGGCTCTTTACCTCGGACCCGGACATGCTCGGCATCCTCACCGTCCTTGCCGCCATGCCGACGGGAACGGTCGTCGTCATGTTCAGCCTCGAGTACGGCTCAAACGACAAGGTCGCCTCGAAGTGCATCTTCCTCTCGACGCTCTTTTCCATGGCCACCATACCGGTTGTGTCATACTTAACGTCGCAGTTTTTGACCAAAATTATGTAAACTAATTGCTGGCTGGGCTAACAGTATTTACTTGAATAGATGAATTGACGGCGACAGATGATATTAGCGAAAGGTGCTGAACGTACCTCAAAATATATCAGAAGGAGTTGTCAATATGCCTAGCAGAAATCAAGTTCTCAACCCGAGCGCTCGCGAGGCACTCAACCGGTTCAAGATGGAAGCCGCCAGCGAAGTTGGCGTTAACCTGAAACAGGGTTACAACGGTGAACTCACCTCTCGTCAGGCCGGCAGCATCGGCGGCCAGATGGTCAAGAAGATGATCCAGGCCTACGAGAACAGCCTGGCAGGCGGCGCTCAGTAACACGCACTCTTAGGGCGCGGTAAAAGTGCCTGTTTGCAAGGGAAGGCACAGCATCCGCTAAAAAGCGGAAGCTGTGCCTTTGCTATTTGCTCTCACGGCGCGCGACGGGCGGCAAAGGCCGGCCCGGCCAGCGCGCTTTACCAGCGCGCTTTATTAGTTTTTAAGGACAGCTTTTTTAAACGTCTTTTTCCCGCGTTTTACGACAAGTCCTTCGCCCATAAGCGCCTCCGCGGGGAACACGGCGCTAATGTCCGTCACCTTCTCGCCGCCGACCTCGACGCCGCCCTGCTGCACGGCGCGGCGCGCCTCGGACTTTGACGGGCAAAGCCCCGTCTTCACGAGCAGCGTGAGCACGTCGATGGCGCCGCCCTCGAGGTCTGCCTCCTCGATCTCGGCCGTGGGCATCCCGGCCGCGCCGCCGGTGGAAAACAGGGCGCGGGCCGTCTCCTGCGCCTTTTCGGCCTCCTCCCTGCTGTGGACGAGGGCGGTCAGCTCATACGCGAGGATTTCCTTGGCGCGGTTGAGCTCGGCGCCTTCCCATTTTTCCATCTCGGCAATCTGCTCGAGGGGCAGGAAGGTGAGCATTTTCAGGCACTTGATGACGTCGGCGTCGTCCACGTTGCGCCAGTACTGGTAAAAATCGTAGGGGCTTGTTTTGTTCGGGTCGAGCCAGACGGCGCCGCTGGCCGTCTTGCCCATCTTCTTGCCCTCGTGGTTGAGGAGCAGGTTGATGGTCATGACGTGGGCGTCCTTTTGCAGCTTGCGGCGAATCAGCTCCGTGCCCGCCAGCATGTTCGACCACTGGTCGTCCCCGCCGAACTGCATGTTGCAGCCGTAGCGCTGGAAAAGCTCGAAAAAGTCGTAGGCCTGCATGATCATGTAGTTAAACTCGAGGAAGGAAAGGCCCCGCTCCATGCGCTGCTTGTAGCACTCGGCGCGCAGCATGTTGTTGACGGAAAAGTGCGGGCCGACTTCCCGGAGAAACTCGACATAGTTGAGCTTCATCAGCCAGTCGGCGTTGTTGACCATGATGGCCTTGCCGTCGGAAAAGTCGATAAACTTGCTCATCTGCTTCTTAAAGCACTCGCCGTTGTAGGCGATCGTCTCCGGCGTCATCATCTGGCGCATGTCGGTCCGGCCGGACGGGTCCCCGACCATGGCCGTGCCGCCGCCGATGAGGGCGATGGGGCGGTTGCCCGCCATCTGCAAGCGCTTCATCAGGCACAGCGCCATAAAGTGGCCGACGTGCAGGGAGTCGGCCGTCGGGTCAAATCCGATATAGAAAACGGCCTTCCCGGAGTTTACCAGCTCGGAAACGGCTTCCTCGCTCGACACCTGCGCAATCAGGCCGCGCG
>Ga0134102_1001621_pt1 | contig 18374 bp, 12 predicted proteins | sample 13_3_2metaG_FD_94447 | JGI IMG/M metagenome (GOLD analysis project Ga0134102, IMG submission 94447) | Switchgrass degrading microbial communities from high solid loading bioreactors in New Hampshire, USA - 13_49_3.3_201_A3 metaG | ecosystem: Engineered > Bioreactor > Semi-continuous > Anaerobic...
CATTCAGCCTTCTCTCGGCTTCCTGGTATGCGAGGCTGTCGTTTGGTGTTGTCATGTTGGCGGTCGTGCTCATCGGACCTGCCCAAATCTTGAAGGTAACGGGTTCGTCCAGCGGGAATTTTATCGACTTGTCTTCCCCGGGTCCTGCGGTTTCGTTCCCGGGTGTGGTGGTTTCATTTGCGCCCGGTGTCTTCGACGGTTCCGGAGTCTTGGTAGTACAACCTGCAAAAAGACCAAATGCAAGAAGCAATGACAGCAATATTGCCATCAGTCTTTTATTGTACATCTAAATAATTCCTCCTATAAATTGTTAAGTACATGGATTGCTGGTAAAGATTACGGCCGAACATTACCGGCTTAAGTATATTATTTATGTTAGGCATTTGTCAAGTGATTTTAACAGCTTAATTTTACTTAACACATAAATAATAAACCTAAATTCGCCCTTATGCTCCTCTATTTCTTATATGATTTCGCATTATCCTGATATTTCTACCCATATCGTTTACTAAACAATTTAATAATCAAGTTAACCATATTCAGAATATATATAGTGAGTTATTAAAATGATCAAATATACCAAAATACTGTACAGGTAAAGTTACTTATTTGTAAATTTAGCAGCGAAGGCAATCCTTCGCTGCTCAAAACCAGAACGACGATATGATTTGGTCGTTTGCCGATCAATCTGCGAAAAACTTCTTTCTGTCAGCCCAAAGCCCTAGCGCAGGGTTGCTAACATAATATACCTCTTCTCCCTGAACATTATTCAGACCGTCTTCCAGTTTCTTCGGGTCATAAAGCTTTATCGCCTCATCAAAGGGGAAGTACCTGAATCCTACGCCCTCGACATCTTCTTTTTTCAGATGTTTAGTACAATATGTTATGTTGAACCGTGAGTCGGATGACCCATGGATCAGATGCGCGGCAGCGGATAAATTGCTTTTCAAATCTTCATTTTTTTCCACGAGGTCAAGGATATTCAACCTCCCTATATAGCCATATTTCCTGATGAGTCGATCGATCAGCTCGTCCTCGCCGAACTTGTTTACTCCCGGAGCCAGTATTATCAGATCACCGCCGTCGGCAATCGCCATTCTTGTTCTGTAGATAGCCTTGTTTCCAAGCCACGTGCTCCTGAACTCATTCTCGTCCAGGTATACTACAACTTTACTAAAAGGTTTGTCAGTGAATATGATATTTCTCTCTGTGCTTAGTTTGACAGCCTGTTCAAAATACTTGCGATCGCGTCCTATAAACAGGCCGTAAATGCCATGAGCGTCATCATACGGAGCCACGACAGTCAGGATATAGACTAACGGCAGTTCTTTTATATAGTTTTCTTCCGCATAGTCAAAGACCTGTCTCACCGGTGAATGATCCTTCCCCATCAGCCTTTCCAATCCATAAAAGGCACCCAGCATATGTGTGCCGTTGATCATGCTGCTGCCGCCGCAACCGACAAATATATTCTTTGAGTAGTTTGCCATGCCCGCCACTTCATGAGGGACGACCTGACCGACAGAGAGGATCAGGTCATAAGACGGGTCTAAAAGCAGCTTGTTTATCTCTACTGCTATCGGTTCATTATATATGCCTTCAGACACACTTCTTACGAATTCTGCCGGTACTTCACCGAGCCTTACGACATCACGGCGCCAGTTATGCTCAATAAAACGCTCAAATGGGATATCTCCATACATTAAGGCACATTCTTCCCTGGTCATCGGCACATGTGTCCCGAGTGCGGGAAGTATGTCTACGATGCAGTTTTTATTTAGCAGCCTGTACAAATGCTGTGTGATCATTCCGGCACCCGAATGGATCCGTGTTATATCGGGTGGAATGATCAGTACTTTTCTGAGCTTATCGATGTGATCGGAGAGGGCCTGTTCGATTGCGGAGCATATTTCACCTTCTGACAAACCTGCATGCGATCCCGAGGTCACTGCAAGTCCTATGCGCCCAATATCAGGTCTCATCATTGCACCTCTCTTGTTATATTTCTGCAATATGTTTTATGAGAATTAATTGTACCGGTTTCACTTTGATTTCTCAACTACTTCTCTTCTAAGCCAAATTGCACTTTCATTATTATAAGAGCATCACATCAAAAGAACAGTGTTAATGTTGCGATTTACATTGCGAATTTTGCTGTCTGCAGGATACGAATGCAATTAACACTGGCACAATATGCTCTTTTTCTGCCAGGTTATCTGATTTGATTTTTATCATGAAAACCCTTGATGAACAGCCTTTATGGATAAACTTAATTCAACATACATAAGTCTTTATATGACATTCATCGGTTTGAATCATCTTGATCGACATTATCATTTTTATGTTAAGCATACTCATATTGCAAAACAAATACCTTCAAATTACTGCTTTATAAATTTCGCACTTATGGTAAAATGATATTGTCATTTGAAATTCGGGTAAGCCCAGGCAAAACAGACAAGGAGATCTTATGCAGAAAAAAGTAATGGTCGCTATGAGCGGAGGAGTGGACAGCTCGGTTGCCGCAGCCCTTTTGCTGGAGCAGGGCTACGAAGTATGCGGTGTCACGCTAAAGCTTTTCTCAAACAGCGACATAGGGATAGAAGAAAGAACGAGGACATGCTGTTCGCTTGAGGACGTTCAGGACGCACGAAGCGTAGCATACAAGCTGGGCTTTGAGCACTACGTGTTCAACTTTGGGATACACTTCCAGAACTCGGTAATGTCTCGCTTCGTCGATGAGTATTTGCACGGCAGGACACCTAATCCCTGTATCGACTGCAACAGGTATGTCAAATTCAGCAAGCTGATCGATCGTGCCCTTTTGATGGAGCAGGATTACATCGCAACGGGGCACTATGCCCGAATTGAGTTTAACGGGGCCACAGGAAGATATGAGCTGAAGAAGGCCAGGGATATTACGAAGGACCAGACATACGTACTCTATGCGCTTACACAGCATGAGCTTGCTCATACCCTTTTCCCTCTCGGTGATATGCTGAAAAAGGAAGTTAGAGAGTATGCAGATGAGCATGGCCTTGTTACAGCAAGAAAGCCCGACAGCCAGGACATCTGCTTCGTTGTCGACGGAGACTATGCCGGCTTTATAGAAAAGACCACGGGTCAGGATTCAAAGCCCGGTAATTTTGTCGATGCAAAAGGAAATATACTGGGGACCCACAAAGGAATCATCCACTACACGATCGGACAGCGGAGAGGAATAGGGCTGAGCTTTGACGGCCCAAGGTATGTGGTCGACAAGGACTATGAGAGCAACACTGTTGTGATAGGTACGGAGGAGGAGCTTTATAAAAACGGCCTCGTTGCGGCTGACATAAATTGGATATCGATACCGTCACTAAGTGAGCCGATGACCGTAAACGTCAAAACCAGATACAGCCAAAAAGAAGCACCGGCAACCATATTCCCCGGTGATAGCGGAACTGTATCGGTACGGTTCGATGAACCTCAAAGGGCAATCACTCCCGGTCAGGCTGTTGTGTTTTATGATGGCGAAACGGTCGTCGGGGGCGGAACCATTCTCAAAAGCGTCAACTTTGATCCAGGGCTATAAGTTAGATCAAACTGCTTCATTCAGCCCATAATTCATAAATCCCGGACGTATTTTGCACAAGGACCAACTTTTTGGGTCTACCGTTAACATGTTCGACCGATCGTGGGTCCTTTGCGAAAACTCTGTCCAACATCCGCCGAAATATTTCACCGGGATCATGATATACGAATTTTAGGGTTCAAGCGTGGAAACAGTTATTCAGCATATAAACGCATATAAAGATGTGCCTTATCCGGCATTTGACCGGGTAAGGCACATCAATATTTTACCTATTCAAGCTCGTCAATATGAGACCTGTCAAGGTTGACAAACATAAATGTCTGGAAAAAGCGTTACTTGTACAGCTCCTGCAGGCGAACAAGTTTCTCATAGCGCTCCTTGGCATGTTGCTCTGCAAGCTCCTGCAGCTCTTCTGCGCGTTCGGGGAACGCACGTACCAGGCTGGAGTAACGGACCTCTCCGGCGAGGAAGTCGCGATATGAGCTTGTCGGCGCCTTGCTGTCGAGTATGAAAGCACTCTTGCCCTCTGCCTTGAGCCTCGGATCGTAGCGGAACAGATGCCAATATCCTGCTTCCACAGCAGCCTTGGCTTCGGCCATAGAATAGGTCATGCCGCCCTTGATACCGTGGTTGATGCAGGGTGCGTATCCGATGATCAATGACGGACCCGGATAGCTTTCAGCCTCATGCAGAGCCTTGAGGACCTGGTTCATGTTGGCACCCATAGAAACCTGTGCGACATAGACGTTGCCGTATGACATGGCTATTTCGCTGAGGCTCTTCTTTGCCTGGCTCTTTCCTGCCGCGGCGAATTGCGCGACCTGTCCGAGCTGTGAAGCCTTGGACGCCTGGCCGCCGGTGTTGGAATAGACCTCGGTGTCGAATACGAAGATGTTGATATCCTGACCCGAAGCGATGACATGGTCCAGTCCGCCAAATCCGATATCATATGCCCATCCATCTCCGCCAAATACCCATACGGATTTCTTGACGAGCATATCGGAATCATTGAGGATCTCGCGTGCAAGCGTGCAAGCTTCGCAGCTGCAGTCGTCCTTCTGGACTCTGAGCGCTTCTACGAGATCAGCGGATGCCTTCTTGGAGGCCTCGCCGTCATTCATGCTCTCGAGCCATGCCTTTCCGGCTTCAACGATAGCTTCATCGCAGTACGGGATCTCAATAAGTTTGCGTACTTTCTCAGCAACGGCCAAGCGGCGCTGCTGTGTTGCCAGAAGCATTCCGTATCCGAACTCGGCGTTGTCCTCGAAGAGGGAGTTTGCCCATGCCGGACCTTTGCCTTCGCGGTTCACGGTATACGGTGTGGAAGGTGCGGATCCACCCCAGATCGATGAGCATCCGGTGGCGTTCGCGATCAGCATCCTGTCACCGAAGAGCTGGGTAATGAGCTTTGCATAAGGTGTCTCGCCGCATCCTGCGCATGCGCCGGAGAACTCGAGCAACGGCTGATTGAACTGTGAACCTTTTATCGTGGTTACCGGGAATGCCTCATGTACTTCCGGCTTATAGGTGATATTCTCAAATGCATAGTCAAAGTGCTCCTGGATATGAAGCTCTTCTTCGAGAGGAGTCATGACGAGCGCCTTGGTCTTTGCCGGGCATACCTGTGCGCAGACTCCGCAGCCTGTGCAGTCGAGTACGGACGGGATTATTGAGAACTGGAGGTCGAGATTCTTGCCGATCATCTTCTTGGACTTGAATCCTTCGGGTGCATTTGCGACCTCATCAGCAGTTGAAGCGAACGGACGGATAACGGCGTGCGGACATACATAGGAACATTGTGTACACTGTATGCAGTTTTCGGGTATCCACTTGGGAACGTCGACCGCAATACCGCGTTTTTCGTACGCCGAGGTGCCCTGCGGCAATGTTCCGTCTGCGGCATCCTTGAAGGCCGATACAGGCAGCTTGTCGCCCTGCTGGTTGTTTGCAGGGATCATGACCTTTTCGACAAACTCAACAAGGTCTTTGCGATCTCCCTTGAGTTCAAGGGCCTTCGGCTCTTCTGTCGCATATTTCCAGTCTTCCGGAACCTTGATTTCCTTGACGCTGGAAATACCGGCCTCAATTGCCTGGTAATTCATGTTGACAACGGCCTCGCCGCGTTTTCCGTAAGAGTCTACCACAGCCTTGCGCATGTACTTCACTGCGTCCTCGATCGGGAGGATCTTGGACAGGTTGAAGAATGCGGACATCAGGATCATGTTGATGCGGCCGCCGAGGCCTATCTCTTTTGCTATGTTGACTCCGTCAACGACGTAGAGCTTTATATCGTTCTCTGCAATATAGCGCTTGTCTTCCGCAGGCAGATAATCTGCGATGTTCTCTTCAGTCCACGGGCAGTTGAGCAGGAAAGTCCCACCCGGACGGACATCCTGTACCATCTTGTACTTGCCTATGTAAGACGGGTTGTGGCATGCGACAAAATCAGCCTGCGAGATGTAGTAAGTCGACTTGATCGGCTTGTTTCCGAAACGGAGATGCGAAACCGTGATTCCTCCGGATTTCTTTGAATCATAGAAGAAATACGCCTGTACATTCATATCGGTGTGGTCACCGATTATTTTGATGGCGTTCTTATTTGCGCCGACAGTGCCGTCCGAGCCAAGACCCCAGAACTTGCAGGAAATGATACCTTCCGGAGTCGTATTCGGATTCTCTGTAATCGGCAATGAGAGGTGTGTCACATCGTCATCGATTCCGACCGTGAACATCCTCTTCGGCTCAGCCGATTGCATGTTTCTGTAAACGGCTATGATATTTGAAGGAGGTGTGTCTTTTGAACTCAGTCCATAACGGCCGCCAAACACCTTGATGTCATCAAGGCCGGCATTGCGAAGAGCGGTAACGACATCGAGATACAGAGGCTCGCCCTGTGCACCCGGTTCCTTCGTGCGGTCAAGGACCGAAATCACTTTTACGCTCTTGGGCAATGCTTCAATGAATCTTTCGGATACAAACGGGCGGAACAGACGTACTTTGACGAGTCCGACCTTTTCTCCTCTTGCGGCAAGGTAGTCGATCGTCTCTTCGATCGTGTCACATACCGAGCCCATCGCCACGATGACATGTTCCGCATCGGGAGCGCCATAATAGTTGAACAGCTTATAGTTTGTTCCTATCTCGGCATTGACTTTTTCCATATACTCTTCCACAACGGCAGGAAGCGCATTGTAATACGGATTGCTTGCTTCACGTGCCTGGAAGAATATATCGCCGTTTTGGGCCGATCCGCGGAGGACCGGACGTTCAGGATTGAGGCCGTTCTTACGGAACCTTTCGACGGCTTCCATGTCCACCATCTTGGCCAGGGTATCGTAGTCCCACACTTCAATCTTCTGCTGCTCGTGGGAGGTCCTGAACCCGTCGAAGAAATGGAGGAAAGGCACGCGTCCCTTGATGGCCGAAAGATGGGCTATGGCTCCCAGGTCCATTACCTCCTGGGGATTCGTCGACGCCAGCATTGCAAAACCGGTTGCGCGGCAAGCCATGACGTCTGAATGGTCACCGAAAATGCTCAGTGCGTGTGTAGCTACTGTACGGGCAGAAACGTGGATGACACCCGGCAGCAATTCTCCTGCTATTTTGTACATATTCGGAATCATCAGCAGGAGTCCCTGGGAAGCGGTAAAAGTTGTAGTCAGAGCGCCTGCGGCAAGTGAACCGTGAACGACACCGGCGGCACCGGCTTCTGATTGCATTTCTACAACCCTGACGGCTTGCCCAAAGATGTTCTTCTTGTCGTTTGCTGACCAACTGTCGACAAGCTCTGCCATGACCGAAGAGGGGGTAATCGGGTAAATACCGGCAACTTCGGTAAATGCATAAGCAACATGCGCAGCAGCAGTGTTGCCGTCCATGGTCTTTTTAGTACGAGCCATGTATGTACTTCCTCCTTAGTATCTAACAGCAAACCTTTTAAATTAAGACACTATGTTTAGGTTCGCCAAAATTAAAATGTCTGACAAGCAATAATGTCCAAATGTCATTTTATCACGAAAATGTGGAACTGTAAACACTATTGACTAAAAAATGAAAGATCAGCAGCCTTTTACGGTTATTGACGCATTTGGCAGCCTATGATAGTATTTATACGATATATCATTATATTTTATTGATGTTTGCTTTTCGCTGGATATGTTGACGTTACGCCTCTTGGATGTTAAAATATGGTAACATCGGTTGGCATTTATTGCCATATGTCATTTTATTCAAGAGGCGAACATCATGGTCAGCAATATTATTTCAGCCGGAATCTTTGGCATCGGCGGATACAAGATATCGGTAGAATGCTTTCTTTATTCGGGGCTGCCATCGTTCGATATCGTCGGGCTTCCCGGAACTTCGGTCCGCGAATCCCGGGAAAGGGTACGGGCAGCTCTCCGCAATTGCGGCTTTACCTTTCCCAAGGGTCGCATTACCGTGAACCTGGCTCCTGCAGACACGAAAAAGGAAGGTCCTCTTTATGATCTTCCCGTTCTGCTCGGTGTCCTTGCGGCGTCAGGCCAGATCCCACCTCCCCCTGCAGGTTCGGCGTTCATTGGTGAGCTGTCGCTAAACGGAGATATGAGACCTGTAAACGGTGTACTGCCTATGGCTCTTGCCGCGCGAACTGCCGGGGTAAAGTCCCTGTTCGTTCCGTTCGAAAATGCGCCGGAAGCCGCTCTCGTTGACGGTATCGACGTATACGCATGCAGACATGTAATGGAGCTCATAAGGCATATTAACGGCGAAAGATCGCTCAGCTCCTATCGAAGGTCGGTCAGAAAGGAGCAGAAGACAGCGCTTCCCGATTTTGCCGACGTTAAAAGTCAGGACAGTGTCAAGCGCGCTTTGGAAATAGCGGCAGCCGGCAACCATAACGTGCTCCTTATCGGCCCGCCGGGCTCCGGCAAAAGTATGCTGGCAAAGCGCCTTCCATCGATTCTCCCTCCGCTGACCAGTGACGAGGCGATGGAGTGTACCGCTATCCACTCTGTGGCCGGACTGCTGAGCAGGGACAAGCCCCTGTTGTCAGACCGTCCTTTCCGCGCTCCCCACCACACTGTTTCAGTTACGGGGCTTTCCGGGGGAGGAACGGTACCAAAACCGGGAGAAATAACGCTTGCCCACAACGGGGTTTTATTTTTGGATGAGCTTCCCGAGTTTGAAAGGCGTGCTCTTGAGATATTGCGGCAGCCGATCGAAGAAGGATCGATAGTCATTTCGCGCGCTGCCGGAACCGTCACATATCCAAGCAGGTTCTTATTAGTTGCGGCGATGAATCCGTGCAAGTGCGGCTGGCACGGGCATCCTTCCCATCGCTGTATTTGCAGCAGGGCTCAAATAGATTCCTATATCGGCAGGATCTCCGGTCCCCTTCTTGACCGGATCGATATCATAGCAGACGTACCGTCCCTGGATTTCGATGACCTGTCACGCAAACCTTCCGGAGAGCCTTCCGCAGCGATCCGGAAACGTGTCATCGCAGCAAGAAGCTTTGCTCGCGACCGCTATGCCAGGTATGGGCTTGACGAAATAACTGCCAACGCCCATCTTCCGTCACACCTAATCCAGGAGTTCTGCAAGCCGGATCCGTCCGGCCTGGAGCTGCTCAGAAGCGCTTTTGACAGGTTGGGTCTGACTGCACGTTCATATGACAGAGTATTAAGGATCGCCCGCACGATTGCGGATCTGGAAGCTTCCGCGGAGATCCGGGCGCACCACATCGCAGAGGCTCTTCAATTTCGTAACGCAGGAGGTAAAGCACTATGAGAAAGGGATACATTTACAGGAAGACCCGGAAAAATACCATTGCCATGCTGTTTTGGGCTGCCGTTTTGATGGTTTTGTATTTTCTTTACCTGAACTCCGCTTTCGTCTACCTTCTGAACGCACACTCCTCCGGATATAAGCTGGATGCCAATGACCTCATTTCCAATGTAAAGATGCTGACCATAAAACCGGAATCCGAACCTTTCAATACACAGGAATATGGAGTGACGATACCTCCGTTGATACGCAGGACCGAATTGTATGAGGACGGCCTGAAGTACCGTTTCAAGTTCACTTTGGAAAGCTATGAAGAAGTTGGCCTGGGATACGGGCTCAACGACGACAAGACATTGAAGATATTATACGGCAACCCTGCAACTAAGTCCTTGCCTCCTGAGACTTTGCAGAAAATCGCGCTGGTGAAGATCGGCGGCGTTGATTTCATAGCTCTTTTACCTCGTAATACAACACTTAAAGCCGGTGATACCGTAACACATGCCATATTTACCGACCTTCCCCTATATGTGGGCCATGATTTGGGGCTGACAGACTATGCAGGCATGGATGTTGCGTCATATGTAGCCGATCTCAGATATATTACAGTAGAAGACGAGTATATCGACTTCATACTTGTTATCATATTTACGATCCTGTTCCCGTCCTTCCTGGCGTACAGCATCCTGTGTCTCTTCAAACCGCAGTTGCATCCGAATTATATCAGGATCGCCAAGTTCGGCGACGTAGAAAAGGTGTGCGCCGAGATAGATGAGGAAATAGACGACGAGTCGACCTACAGGGAGAAAAAGCAGGTCTTTACAAAACACTATATTATCGAAGAAACCTTATACAACACACGGGTAAGAAAAAACCATCTGCTCAGGCACTGACGATCTGTAAGCTGGCATATGAAATACATCTGACAGCTTTCTTGACTAAGGGTCCGATAACGTGTAAAATATCCTGGTTAAAATGCCTGTTCCCGTCAAGAAAAAATATAAGTAATGTGAGGTAACGTATGTTGCACTTCCTCAGGCGCGGGCGCAGTTTCTACAAAAACCTTGCTGCGCTGGCGCTTCCTCTTGTTATGCAAAACCTGATCAACTCAGCTTTGGCACTGGTGGATACGGCAATGGTAGGCATGCTTGGCCAAAACGAACTGGCAGGCGTGTCTCTTGCAAATACTCCTTTCTTTGTCGCGATGCTTTTTGTGTTCGGATTGCAATCCGGCGGCTCGGTTATGATGAGCCAGTATTGGGGCAAACGTGATGTGGAGACCATCAACAGGGTAATAGGTATCAGCATGTATTTTGCAGGTACTCTTTCATTTCTGTTCGCAATGGTCATAACGCTGTTCCCTGAGTTTGTCATGAGTTTCACGACCAATAATCCGGTTTTACTGGACGTAGCAGTCAGATACGGCAGGATCGTAGCCTTGTCTTATTTCCTCAACTCTGTCTGCATGGTATATGTCGGAGCACATAGGAGTACGGAGAATCCAAAGCTGGGCATGTTCATCCTGGCAGGCTCCATGCTCCTGAATACATTCCTCAACTGGGTCCTGATTTTCGGAAAGCTCGGGTTTCCGGCCCTCGGAGTTGAAGGTGCGGCTATTGCGACATTGATTTCGCGCATATTCGAGCTGCTGGTGACGATCGTTTATGCCGTCTTTATCGACAAGCACCTGAAAATAATACCGAAAGCGCTTTTTGTGCCGGGAAAAGAAGTCCTCAAAGACTTCATAAAATATGCGACTCCGGTCGTCCTGAACGAAACGCTTTGGGGAATAGGATTTTCCATGATACCGGTCATATACGGACACATGGAGAACTCTGCCGACGTAGTGGCCGCCAGTTCTGTATCCGGCAATATCGAACGGATCATAACCGTTGCGACCTTTGCCATAGCAAATGTCAGCGCTATTTGCATTGGCAAGGAAATCGGAAGCGGTGCCGATTCTGACGAAGTCCAACGGCTGGGCGGAGACCTTCTCGGCCTGTCGATGCTGATAGGCCTGATCAGCGGGATCCTGCTTGTGGCAATTACCTTCCTTGTGGTTGACCCCTATGTATATGATATCTTTGACCTGTCGGCCGAAGCAAGGCGGATAGCCAAGATGATGTCGCTCGTTATAAGCTGTTTTCTCGTTCTTCGCTCATTCAACGGCACAAACATTGTCGGCGTACTTCGCGGAGGCGGAGACGTGAAAGTCTGCATGCTGCTGGATGTGCTCCCTCTCTATTTATATAGGGTCCCGGTGGCTGCCTTGACTGCGCTGGTACTTAAATGGGACATAACCTGGGTATATTTGCTGCTGACCTGTGAGGAATTTATCAAGTTTTTTACAGGTGTTCTGAGATACCGCAGCAAGAAGTGGATAAACAACATAACCCGGGATTTTGCATAAGGAGCAAGGGATAATTTATGCATTATCTTGATAACGCTTCGACGACAAGAGTAACCCGGTCGGCTGCAAACGCCGCCCTGGACGCAATGCTGAACCGCTTTGGAAACCCCTCTTCCGTCCATTCGCTGGGAATCGAAGCGGAAGGGATAATAAGCCGTGCCCGAAAGGAACTGGCCGATGCGCTTGGATGCAAACCGCAAGAGATATATTTTACATCCGGCGGGACCGAGGCCGACAACCTTGCAGTAATACAGGGAGCGGAACTGCAGAAAAGGAAAGGCCGTCACATAATAACCACGTCCATTGAACACCCCGCTGTCATAAATGCAATGAAATACCTGGCCAGTAACGGGTTTGAAGTAACATTCCTTTCCCCTGAAAAAGACGGCACTGTTTCGCTTGAAGCATTTGAGCAGTCGGTCCGACGTGACACTGTTCTTGTCTCTATGATGCTTTGCAACAATGAGACCGGTGCCTTCCAGCCGGTAGCCGAAGCGGTAAGGCTGTTCAGGGAGAAAAATCCGGACGGGCTTTTCCATACCGATGCCGTACAGGCCTTTATGAAACAGCGCTTTGACGTGAGGTCCCTGGGAGTCGACCTGCTCAGCGTAAGCTCACATAAAATACACGGACCCAAAGGAGCAGGAGCGCTTTACGTGCGCGGTGGCGTCAAAATGAAACCTTTGCTGCACGGAGGGAACCAGGAATCCGGGCTCCGCTCCGGGACCGAAGCGGTGCCCGCGATAGCCGGTTTTGGAGAAGCGGTCCGCGAAGCCAGGGCCGACCTCCAAAACAACATGGAAAAGATAGACCGGCTGCGCGGCCGGTTGATCGCGGGTCTTGCCAGGCTGCCCAAAGTGGAACTGATCGCAGTCGGCAGTGCAATAATAACGCTCGCAGTGCCCAAATATCCTACCGAAGTGATCATCCGGCTTTTGGAAAGCAGAAACATTTTCGTCTCGGGAGGATCGGCATGCTCCCGCGGCAAATCCAGCCATGTACTGGAAGCAATGAAAGTGCAGCCAAACCTGATAAAATCCTCCGTCAGGGTGAGCCTGTCCTGGCACAACACTGACGAAGACATTGATGCACTCCTTCTTGCTCTCGAAGAAATCGCATGATCATATGCAGCCCCATCAAAAAAACTGCCCCTCTGATCCATATCGGATCGAGGGGTTTTTGCTCGTCATATCCATCATTTCAAACAATAGAAAAGTTATAGTAAAACCCGCAACTTATACTGTCGGAGTATCAACTTTCGGATGCGCATTATTTCCGCTGATCGTTCCTATTTGCGCTGCAACGTTTGGTTTGCTGTAATAATAACGATAGCTATATTTATTAAGGTATTTGGATTTCCTCGCATTATATTTGATCCCGTTCAGTACTGCTCCCATAAATACTGCTCCTACCTTTTTCAGCTTTTCCAGCGAGAGGCGATGCTCCTTCAATGAAGCGTGATCCTGTCTTACTACCAGCAGGACCGCGTCGCTCTTGCTTACCAGGTTGAGAGTATCGGTCACATCATATATGGGTGCGGAATCAAATATTATTATGTCATACTCACGTTCAAAGTCTTCGATCACTTCGGCAAAACCGCTGCTTTGGAAGATCACATACCCTCTGCTTATATCATCGATGAACGGAAGGACATGCAGATTTTCGATCACTTCGTAAATGCACTTTTTACGGTCTTCCCTGTCTTCGTAACCCAGGAAAGATGCAGCAGAATTCTTGTCGATACCAAACACATTATATAAGTCAGGTTTTCGCAGATCGCAGTCTATCAGCAACACTTTCTTGCCCGAATATGCAAGTGTTATACCCAGATTTGCCGACAGCAGGGTCTTCCCTTCGTCCTCACTCGTCGCGGTTACCAGGAGCTTCTTTATTCTTTTTCTTTCCGTCAGATGGTTTACAACTACACCAAGTGTCATGTTTGACTCTATAAACTTTCCTGCATCCGGGCAATTATACAGCAGGAGCCCCCTTCTCGCCTTACGTTTCCTCACATACTCTAACTCGCCCAGGACCGCAAGACCCAATCCTGATTCGATATCCTTTGCATACTTAATTTTGGGGTCCAGCATTTCAAAGACAAGGAATATCACATATAACACAAAGATACCGGCTATTCCCGCGATTATGGAAACCTGCAGAGCCGAATCGGGTACGACTCCTGAAATGAAGGCGGAATCGAGAACCTTTACCGATCCGATTTCTATCGTTTCCTGGAAAGTCATCGGAGCAACTTCGGTGATCGAATTTGAAATATCGACGGCAAGCTGCGGATCAGGACATGTTACGGTAAGGTGCAAAATCGACGTGTCTTCAACGTGCTTCAGACTCACATAGGAACGCAGCTTATCTATAGGTATATTCAGGCCCAAATTGTCTATCACGTATTCCATGACCCTGTTGCTTTTGAGGATCTGAGTATACGTAGGTACAAGACTGACAGCCAGTTTGATGTCGACCGGTACGACACGGTTGTCGTCCTCAGAATAGTAATTTGCCTGCACGACCAGAGAGGATGTAGCGTAGTATGAAGGAACATAAGTTATTTTTGCAATACAGTAACCTAATATGGAAAATACTATGAACATAACAAGTAATATGTATTTTCGCTTTCTGAGCAAAAAAAATAAATCAGATAGCTCAATCGAGTATTGTGAGTCACTGCCTGCAGGGTTAAGTATTTTCCAACCGCTTTCCCTGGCTTTACTGTCAATATTGCTTATTTTAACTTCATCCTGTTTGACAACCTTGATATTTTCATATGTTTGTGCCATACATATATCCCCTATACCGCTCTCCAGAATTTTTGATCTGTGATAAATCATCTTTTGAGTGCGACATCTTTTCGTCTTCCGGATGTCAGCATGTGTTTGATCTCTAACAACGATCCGGGCAAAGGCTCACCCAACTCTTTTATGTATATCTGCTCCAGCATCAGGAGATGATTCAGCGCTGCCGAGGGCTGGTTCCCTCTCAGATAAGCATGTATGCACTTATCATAAGGTTCGGGCGAAAGCGGGTTGACGGATATCAGCCTGCGCATCGCGTACACCGCTTTGCTATATCTCCCCTGTTCCATATACATGTCATAGAGTTTATTCTGAACGGTTTCAAAACAGTGTTCATACTGGTACTGCCGTTCCGCCGACCAGCTATAGTCGTTCATGCCAAAATACTGTCCGCGGTAAAGTTCAGAAGCCTGCTCCAAGAGAGACAAATTTTGAAACTGGCACGCCCGCAGAAGTTCCATGATCCCGTCAAACTGCCACGCATCGCAATATACATGCTCGGGATTAAGGTAGTACCTTCCTTTCGAATGGATGCATATATCGCCCAGGTCGATCGCTTTGAAAGCTTTCCTCATATTGTAGAGATTTACATGGAAGTTGTTGATCCCGTTCACAAGGTACATGTCGGGCCATAAATCCTCGATTATCAGGTCCCTCATAACGGCATCCCTTCCGCAGTTGACAAGGTAAGCCAATATTTCTTCCGCCTTCTGAGTAGGAAAGTTTACGGGTTTTCCGTTGTAACTTACCGTAAATCCTCCGAAACATCTTATGTACAATGATTTCTGATAAATCGGAGCGAACATGCTTGTCTGTCCGTCAATGATCTGGTATGCCGTTGACTTCGCCCCATCCTTGATTTCATCGGTGTGCTTCATAACCAGCATCAAACTCCCTGCAAATTATCCGACAACAGCCATACGGCATCTTCCGTAATATAAAGACAAATTACTGCATTTATGCGAATTTACGTTAATATTAGCATATTTCAACCACGGTTATTGTCGTAAATCTGCGATTTTCGAAATTTATTTTCGACATTTTTCCCGCTGCGCCCGGGCCTTTAATCAGGCGGTCCCTTGAACTTCACTTATAATATTGTCTCATTATAAGTAAATATCGAAATCGGGTTTGACACGATTTTGAGTGGATTAAGAAATTTTTAATACCGGTTTTTGTAATATAGACAGTGTGCTGAACGATGTCTATTTTGCTCTAAGGACGTGTTGCCGAATGAACACAAAATATACCAGTAAAAGCTGGATACTCCGTATCGGCTTCTTTTTTGCGACCCTCCTGCTGGCAGCCACGTTAGCCTGTATTGAAATGTTCTTCAGAGTCTCCAATCAGATGAAACATGAGATCGACATCATTGACAAGCCCGCTTATATTGACAGTTTGACTTTTGACGTACCGGAACTTACAACCTTGCAGGGTGCTCCCGATAACATTGACGAAAATGATGACATCGAAGTGATGGCTCCTGTAGACGAAGCGATATTCAGGCAGCCAACTATCGAAGAAGATGTCCTCAATGTGCTGGTCATAGGCACTGACGTAAATGACAACGACAAGAAGACCGGAAGGTCTGACGTCATGATGCTTCTGACATATGACAGGGAGAGCAGGACCGTACACATGACGTCATTTCTGCGCGACATTTGGATATGTATCCCTGGCCGCGGATGGGACCGTCTCAACGCTGCTTGCGCATATGGCGGTACGGGTATGCTGATAAACACTATAAACGAGAATTTCGATCTTGATATCCAGAATTATGTACTGATAGATTTTGACGGGCTTATCTCCGTAGTTGATATCCTGGGCGGTGTCGAAGTCCGGCTGACAAAAGCCGAAGTCCGGCATATAAACGAGCAGATGCGGGAAGATGAGAAGCTCCCCGAGAAGGAAGGAACATATCTCCTCAACGGCAAGCAGGTCCTTATCCATTGCCGCAACCGCCGCTCCACCAACGGTGACTTTGACAGGACCCAAAGGCAGCGCGACATAATGGTTGCGCTGTTCAATCGCGCCAAACGCGAAAACAGCCTGGGTAAGCTTGCTCAGCTGATCCTGACGACCGCTGAACATGTAAAAACGAACATAAAAATAAACACGATCATAGAACTCGGTCTGGAAGCGATAACAAGTGACGACCTTACCATTGAGCAGTTAAGGGTCCCATTCGATGATACATGGAACTACGCTTCCATAAACGGAAGGAGCGTTATCGCCATCGACCTTGACTATAATCGTGATGCTCTAAAAAATGAACTGTATCAGTAAATTACGGCTTTGCTATCAGTTTCAGTGTCTGTCTTTTCTCGACTTTTTGAACAGGAAGCACTATGGTTTTATTCTTGCTTTTCTTTGCGACGTACATGCTCTTGTCCGAAGAAAGGATGAGGTCATCAATGCTGTACTCGTCATCGGGAACGATCGAAGCAACGCCGATACTGATGGTTATCTGGATCTCCGACCCGTGACCTCTCCATACAAACATGTGTTTCTCAACACCGGTGCGCAGCTGCTCGGCAATGTTATAGGCATGGCTTTCATCAGTGCATGGCAGTGCTACCATGAACTCTTCACCGCCATATCTGGCCAGTACCGCACCGGTGTCGTCCAGGATATGCTTCATCAATGCTGCGATCTGCTGCAGGCAATCGTCTCCCACAGGATGCCCGAACAGGTCATTGAGCGCCTTGAAATTGTCGATATCGATCATAAGAAGCGACAGCGGTCGTTTTTCCGTGCGGCACCGCTCCCACTCTTTTTGAAGTATCTCATTCATATGGCGCCTGTTGTTCAATCCGGTCAGGCTGTCGGTATAAGAGAGTTTTTTCAGTTGAAGGTTCGTTTCTGTAAGTTCTTCATTAAGCCTTGACAGCTGCTCATTTTTTTCCTGGATTATTGCCTTGGTGATGTACTCGTAAAACTTTCTTCGATATGAGAGCCGTGAAAGTATATATGATACCGCTAAGTACATCCATGTCAGTATTGCCGAAGATACCAGCGTCCCGGATATACCATGTTTCAAAAATGTCACCAGTAAATAAAACGTCTGTGAAATCCCTAATATGATGAGAAGTTTGACGGACTCACAATAAAAGCAATAGCAAAACACGAAAACCAGTGCCATATATAATATACCGCAAAATGCGTTATCCTGATGATATGCCGAAAATGCGGCAGCACAACTCAACACAAGCTCGACATAAATGCAGCTTATGGTTTTGATGGTGCGCAAGTACTTATCAACATTCTTTGATAATCTGTCCAGGATCAGATAATATACCGACGTCAATATAAAGAAAGTTATAAAAATAAGTTCAAACAGAATGTGGCCATAATCTGTTTCAATAATATAAACTATTGTCAAAACCAGGCTTGACAGCAATAATACAAGCGCAGTTATCTTTGCACTCAATATGTTGGTCCTGAATATTTCCGATTCAAACGGAACCTTATGCTCATCAGGAATACGATAGAACAAAACATCCTTCAGCCATGCAAACATTATAAAACTACCTTATTTCATCAATCAACTGAATCAATATAAATTCAATATATAATTATAAAGCACTGACAAACATTGAAGCAATGGTACATTATTCCACTATATGGATTTACAATAACCGGTATGTAAAAAAAAGGCTCTTCGTCAATTGTTGGGGTAGAGCATAAGTAAAAATGGCTCTATGTCAATAGTTGGGGTAGAGCATAAGTGAAAATGAGATCCGGTAGGTAACAATGGTTGCTTACCGGATCTTTTCTACGTAAAGCAACCTTGCAAACAACATGAGAAGAAGTCAGA